>Ga0209770_10000176_pt1 | contig 37954 bp, 35 predicted proteins | sample LauGreSu1BDMLBDD_2_FD_187572 | JGI IMG/M metagenome (GOLD analysis project Ga0209770, IMG submission 187572) | Freshwater lake microbial communities from Lake Michigan, USA - Su13.BD.MLB.DD (SPAdes) (version 2) | ecosystem: Environmental > Aquatic > Freshwater > Lake | place: Lake Michigan, USA... | reverse complement strand
CGATAGGCTGGACGACACCGATCTCGTTGTTGGCGTGCATCAGCGAGACGAGCTGCGTTGTCGGTCGTAAAGCCGCTGCGACGTGCTCGGGCAGGATGCGCCCATCGCGCTGCGGCTCGAGCCAGGTGATCTCGAAGCCACGCTTGGCGAGGGCCTTGCACGCATCGAGGACCGCCTTGTGCTCCGTGCGGGAACTCACGAGGTGTCGCCCGAACGATTCGCGACCGCGAGCGAGTCCAAGGATGGCGAGATTGTCCGACTCGGTGGCTCCCGAGGTGAACACGAGCTCTCGCGCTGTCGCACCGATCAGAGCCGCGATGCGCTCGCGCGCGTGTTCGATCTGCGCTGCGGCAGCGCGGCCGTAGGCGTGCGTGGTCGCAGAGGGGTTGCCCGCTGCGGCCTCACCCGTCAGCGCAGCCTGCAATGCAGCGATCACCTGCGGATCGAGCGGGGTACTCGCGGCGTGATCGAGATAGATCGCGTTCACGCCGAGCCAGAATCGCGGCTACCCGCGATCCGCCGCTTCTGCTGCACGGCCGTGAGGATGCCGCGCAGAATGTTGACCTCGTTCTGATCGAGTTCCGCGCGATTGAACAGACGCCGAATCCGCTCCATGAGATTCGTGCCACTCGCGGTGCGATCGCGAAAGTCGATCTGCTCGAGCACCTCGGCCAGATGCACGTAGAGCCGCTCCATGTCGGCCGCACGTGCCAGCGGCACCGCAGGCTCGGGCTGCACGTAGTGCGCGCCGCGCGCGCGGTAGATTTCATAGGTGACGAGCTGCACGGCCATCGCGAGGTTCAGCGAGGAGTACTGCGGATTGGCGGGAATGCGCAGCAGCATGTGGGCGAGCGACAACTCACTGTTGGTCAGACCCGTGCGCTCATTGCCAAAGAGCAGTGCCACCGGCCCACGCGCCGCCTCCACGACCAAGCGCTTAGCGCCATCACGCACGTCAAGCACGCGTATGTTCTGGTCGCGTTCGCGTGCCGTCGTCGCGACGACCAGACCGCAATCGGCGATACCCGCTTCAACCGTATCCACGATACGCGCCTGCTCCAGCACGTCGGTTGCCCCCGATGCGCGCGCACTGGCCTCAGGGTCGGGAAAACTCTTGGGCCGCACCAGCACGAGCTCATCGAGCCCCATGTTTTTCATGGCGCGCGCCACCGCGCCGATGTTGCCGGGGTGGGAGGTTTCGACGAGCACTACACGGATGTCGGCGGCGATGGGTGTCACGCGTGGTATTCTAGCGGCCTTTTCGTACGCTCTTTGCCAGCATGCAGCCACTACTCAATATCGCCGTGCGCGCCGCACGCCGGGCGGCCGACGTCATCGTCCGCAGCCTGAACCGGCTCGAGTCCATCGAGGTGTCGACCAAGGGTCGTAACGAGTACGTCACCGAAGTCGACAGGGCCGCTGAGGCCGAGATCATCGCCATGATCCGTCGGGCCTACCCGGACCACGCCTTTCTCGGCGAGGAAACGGGCGCCTCGGGCAGTGGTCCGATCGAGTGGATCATCGATCCGCTCGATGGCACGACGAATTTCATTCATGGCTTCCCGCAGTTCTGCGTCTCCATCGGCTGCCGCGTACGCGGTCGCATCGACCATGCCGTCGTGCACGATCCGATGCGCCAGGAGATCTTCACCGCCTCGCGCGGCGACGGTGCGCATCTCGATAATCGGCGCATGCGGGTCAGCAATCTGCGCGGTCTCGATGGCGCCCTGATCGGCACGGGGTTTCCCTACCGCGCCAACACCCGCTACCTCGACAGCTATCTCGCCATGCTCAAGGACGTGATGCTCGCCACGGCAGGCGTACGTCGTCCAGGCTCAGCCGCACTCGATCTTGCCTACGTGGCAGCCGGGCGCACGGACGGGTTTTTCGAGATTGGTCTTGGGCCCTGGGATACGGCCGCAGGGTCGTTGCTGGTGGAAGAAGCCGGCGGCCGCGTCGGTACGCTCTCAGGCGGCGAATACACGCAAGGTGGCAACATCATCGCCGCCTCGCCGCGCGTGTACGAAGGTCTCGTCACCCTACTCGCGCCGCACCTCACCGACTCGTTGCGCGAGGGTTGAGCGCGCCGCGCAGGCCTTAGGGCACGATGGTCGTGAACAGATAGACCGCAAACAGCACGAGGTGCACGACCCCGTGCAGCACCATGGTGCGACCCTTGGCGAGCGAGAGGCTGCAGACGAATAGCCCGAGCAGCAGCAGCACGGTCTCGCGCGAACCAAGACCGAGTTCGAGCGTCCAGCCCATCGCAAGCGACAAGGCTGCAACCACCGGGATTGTCAGACCAATGGAGGCCAGTGCGGACCCGAGCGCGAGATTCAGGCTCGTCTGCAATCGGTTCAAAGCCGCCGCGCGATAGGCCGCGAGACTTTCGGGCAGCAGCACGATCGCGGCGATAAAGACACCGGTGGCAGCATCCGGCGCGCCGATTGCATCGAGGGCGGCCGTCAGCGTGGGCGCGAGACTCTTGGCGAGCAGCACCACCGCGGCGAGCGACACGAGCAACGCGAGCAACGTCGCGGGCATCGAGGCGCGAGTCGCCACCGCGGCATGCTGCTCAGTCGCCGCGACGATCTGCTCGTGCGTCGCATCCAGAAAATAATCACGATGCTTCACGGTCTGCACGAAGATGAAGGCGCCGTACAGCACGAGCGACACCAGCGCCACAAACGCGAGCTGGCTCGCCGAGTAGGCGGCGCCCGGCGCAGTGGTCGTGTGATTGGGCAGCACCATCGTGAGGATCGAGAGCGCCGCGAGCGTGACGAGCGCAGAGCTCACGCCGAGTTCACCGAAAGTGTTCTCGCCATGGCGCACGCCGCCGGTCAACAGACATAGCCCGACCATGCCCGTGATGATGATCATGACCGCCGCGAACACGGTATCGCGCGGCAACTGCATGTTGGGCTCGGTCTCGGCGAGCATGAGCGAGACGATCAGCGCGACCTCGATGATGGTCACGGCCACGGCGAGAACCAACGTGCCGAACGGTTCGCCGATGCGCTCGGCGATCACCTCAGCATGGTGCACGGCGGCGAGCACCACAGCCACGAGTGCCACGACCAGCAGCGGCCAGGCCCCATACGAGGTGCCAAGCGCAATACCGATGACGACCCAGGCAACGAGCGGCCAAATCCACGGCCACCGTGCCGACCCTGCGGCACTCATGCGGCGTCTTCGACCTTGCGCTCGAGCGAATCGACGACGGCCGTGGTCACCATGTCGGCACCGACGTTGACCATGGTCCGGGTCATGTCGAGCAGGCGATCTGCGCCCAAAATGATACCGATGCCTTCAGGCGGAATGCCGAAAGTGATCAGCAGACCCGCAATAATCGGCAGCGATCCGCCGGGGATGCCGGCTGCCGCTACAGCGCCAAGCACGGCAAGCAACAGCAACGTCACCTGCTGGCCTGGATCGAGCGCGATGCCAAACACTTGCGCCACGAACAATACGACGCAGCCCTCGTAGAGCGCAGTGCCCGCCATGTTCATGGTGGTGCCGAGCGGCAGCACGAAGCCGGCCGTGGTCGGACGGATCTGCAGTTCATCGCGCGCCGAGGCCAGCGCTGCGGGCAGCGTGGCGCTGCTCGAACTCGTCGAGAACGCGGTGACGAGTACGGGTCGAATACGCCGCCAGAAATCGAGTGGTGAATAGCGCGAGAAGAACTTTAGCCAAAGCGACATCGTGCCAAAGAGATGCAGCAGCATCACGAACAGACAGCCAAGCACGAACAAGCCCAAGGCCAGCAGGATGTCCCAACCGACCTTCACCACGACGCTAAAAATCATGGCGGGAACCGCATACGGCGCTAGACGCAACGCAAAACGCACGATGCCCGTCATGAGTTCGCTGACGAGTTCGAGTCCCGACTGCAACTGCTCGCGGCGCCGTCCACCCAACTGCACTGCCGCGGCGCCCACCAGGATGGCGAACAGGATCAGCGGCAACACTTCACCGAGCATCGCGCGGTCGTGTCCGGTGATGGCGCCGAGGAGATTCCGCGGCATGAACATGTCCACCACGGTGGAGAAACTCATGTCGGGCTGCGCGGCCTGCTTTTCGATGAGCTTCGCGGAAGCCCCGCCGTACTCGCTCACGAGGCGTGCCTTCGTGTCGCCATCGATGACAGCCCCGGGCTGCAGCAGGTTCATCATCACGAGCCCGAGCAGGCAGGCGATCGACATGTTGAAGAAGAACACCGTGAAGGTCCGCGCCGACAGCGGCCCGAGTCGACCCAGATCACCCAGTTGCGCCACGCCGCAGGCGAGCGAGGCGAACACCAGCGGCATCACCACGAAAAAGAGCAGTCGAAGAAAAATCTGCCCGAGCGGATCGAACACCGCGGTGGCGACCTGACGGGCACCCTCGAGCAGCCACGGCAGCGGACCGCCGAGCAGCAGCACGAGGGCCCCGGCCACGGCGCCGAGGCCGAGCCCACCCAAAATGCGGTTGGCCAGTTGCGGATCGGCGGCAGTGGCCATGACGTCAGCGACTCACTTGTTCGCGAGCGGGCTCTTGCGGTAGCCGTAGGCGAAGTACACCAGCAGACCGACACCCGTCCAGAGCATGAAGGTCAACTGCGTGCGCATCGGCAACGAGAAGAGCAGGAACGCGCAACCCGCAAAGGCGAGCGGACCGACCAGCCAGATGGCCGGGGTCGTGAACGGACGCGGGCGGCTCGGCTCGCGACGACGCAACACCATCACGCCCACCGACACCGTGAGGAACGCGAATAGCGTTCCGCTGTTGGAGATGTCGGCGAGGACGCCCACGGGGAAGAAGGCCGCGAAAATCGTGACCGCCGCACCCGTGATCATCGTCACGACATAGGGCGTGCCGAACTTCGGGTGCACCTTGGAGAGGGTGTCGCCAAAAGGCAGCAGCCCGTCGCGGGCCATCACGAAGAAAATACGCGTCTGACCGAAGAGCATCATCAAAATAACCGAAGGCAGTGCGAGGAAGGCGGCGAGCGCGAGCAACTGCGCGATCTTGCCCCAGCCGATCATGTCGAGCACGTGAGCGAGCGGCTCGTCGCTGCAGGCCAGCAGGTTGACGTTCGCCGGCTGCGCGCAGGCGGCGAAGAACGCTTCGCTGCCGGGCGACAGCGGGACACCGCTGGCATCGGACACGGGCTGAGCGCCGATTGAGCCTACCGCCCCCGCCGCGACCAGCAGGTAAAACACGGTGCAGATCGCGAGGCTACCGATGAGACCAATCGGGATGTTGCGCTGCGGGTTCTTGGTCTCCTCAGCCGCTGTCGCCACCGCGTCGAAGCCGACATAGGCAAAGAAAATCGACGCCGCGGCGCCCGCGATGCCGATGCCGAGTCCGCCAGAGTCGAAGAAGCCGTTCGGGGCGAAGGGCTCGAAGTTCTCACCGTTGATCACCGGGATGGCGAGCACGACGAACAGCACGAGCGCTGCGACCTTGATGAGCACGAGGAAGGCGTTCACCGTCGCGCTTTCACGCGTGCCAACGACTAGCAGCGCCGTCACCAGCATCGCAATGACCGCAGCCGGCAGATTGACGAGACCCCCGGCGTACAGGCCCTTGGTGAAGGTGTCGGCCAACTCGACATCAAACATGCGTTCGATGTTGCCGACGAAGTAATTGGACCATCCGACCGACACGGCGCTCGCCGCAACCGCGAATTCGAGCACCAGCGCCCAGCCGACCATCCAGGCGATCGCCTCGCCGAGCACGGCGTAGGAGTAGGTGTAGGCGGAACCGGAGACCGGCACCATGGAGGACAGCTCGGCGTAGCAGAGCGCCGCGACCGCGCAGACGAAGCCCGCGACGATGAAGGAGACCATCATGCCCGGGCCGGCCTTTTGCGCAGCCTCGGCGGTGAGCACGAAGATGCCGGTGCCGATGATGGCGCCGATGCCCATCATGGTGAGCTGGAAGGCGCCGAGCGAGCGCTTCAGGCTCTTCTTCTCGGCGGTGGCAATGATGTCGTCGAGCGGCTTGATACGCCAGTTCATTCAGAACCCCCCTCAGGTGATGCGTCCGATTGTAGGGGCGGATGCTCACCCACCGCTACTGCGGCGTCACCCTATCGGGTCAGGGCATGTCGTCGATGGCGAGCTTCTTGCGCGTCGGGAACAGGCTCTCGGCGGTCAGACCCGCATCGAGTGCCACGGAGCTGGCGATGTAGATCGAGGAGTACGTCCCGATCAGGATCCCGACGACGAGAGCTGCGGAGAACCCCTGCAAAACCGGCCCGCCGAGCAGCAACAGAACGACCACCACGATCAGGGTGGTCAAGCTCGTCATGATGGTACGCGAGAGGGTCTGGTTGACCGACTGGTTCAGCACCTCGAAGGGTTGCATGCGCTTGTTCGCCTCGAAGCGCTCGCGGATCCGATCGAACACCACAACCGTGTCGTTCAGCGAATAGCCGATGACGGCGAGCAGCGCCGCAACGACCGATAGGTCAAACACGATGCCCGTCAACGCAAAGAACCCGAGCACGATCACCGGATCGTGGATCGCCGCGATGATGGCGCCCAGCGACAGTTGCCAGGCGTGGAAGCGCAGGAACACGTAGATGAAAATCAGTACGAGCGTGGCAATCAGGGAAATCACCGCCGAGTTGCGCAGTTCAGCCCCGACCTGCGGCCCTACGACGTCGAGGCGGCTCACGACGACGGCCGCGTCCACCTGCCGCAGCACCGTCTCAATGGATGCCCGCACCTGGTCGGCCGTCTTACCCTCGGGTGGAGGCAGTCGAATGGCCACGTCGCGCGAGGAGCCGAAATTTTGCACCTGAACGTCCTCGAAGCCCGCAGCCTCAAGACCGCGGCGCAAGATCTCAGGCTGTGCCTCACCCGGGAACTTCGCCTCCACCGTAACGCCGCCCGTGAAGTCGACGCCAAGATTCAAACCGCGCGTGAATAACGCACCGAGTGACACCAGAAACAGCGTGAGCGATAGGGCGTACCACAGCTTGCGGCTGCCCATGAACGCGATTTTGCTGTTGCTCTTGAACAATTCCATGATGACGCCCCGTAGGTTCGATCAGATCGACAGCTTGGCCGGCCGACGCGCACCGCCGTACATCAGCGTGAGCAAAGCACGGCTGCCGAGCAGCGAAGTGAACATCGACGTGGCGATGCCGAGTGAGAGCACTACGGCAAAGCCGCGGATCGCACCGGTGCCGAGCGCCCAGAGCACGATGCCGGCGATCAGCGTGGTGATGTTCGAATCGGCGATCGCGGAGAAAGCCTTCTCGAAGCCCTTGGCGATGGCCGTCTGCGGCGTCACTCCGTTACGGATTTCCTCGCGAATACGCTCGTAGATCAGCACGTTCGCATCCACCGCCATGCCAACGGTGAGCACGATGCCGGCGATGCCCGGCAGCGACAACGCCGCCTTAAACACGGTGAGCAAAGCGGCCAAGAGGATGACATTGGCGAGCAGCACGATATTCGCGACGATGCCGAAGGTCTTGTAGTAGACCAGCATGAATACGAACAGCAGCGCCATGCCGATGAGCAGCGCCGAGGTGCCCTTCTCGATGTTCTCCTTGCCGAGACCCGGGCCCACGACGCGCTCCTCGATGACGAAGAGCGGGGCGGCCAGTGCACCGGCGCGCAGCAGCAGCGCCAGATCGCGCGCCTCGTTGGCACCCAGCCCCGTGATCTGGAAGTTGGTCGAGAACACGCCCTGGATGGTGGCGGTGTTGATGACCTTCTCTTCCTTGACGGTGCGCTGGACCTTCTCGCCGGCAACCTCGATCTCCTCGCGTCGCTGCTCGATGAATACCACCGCCATCGGCTTGCCGAGGTTGGTGCGCGTGGCACGCAGCATCTCCTCGCCGCCCGAGGCATCGAGCCGCACCGACACGCCGGGGCCCTGCTCCGTCGCCGCGGTCGTAGCATCAACGAGCTGATCGCCGGTGACGATGATGTCGCGCTTTAGGAGCGTCGGCAGCCCGTCGCGGGTATCGTAAAGTTTGGAGCCGAACGGCGCGCGGCCGCGTTGCACGGCCTCCGACACATTGTTCTGCGTGTCGACAAGACGAAATTCGAGAGTCGCCACCTTGCCGAGCAAATCCTTGACCTCGGCGGAGTTTTGTACGCCGGGCAGCTGCACAGCGATTCGGTCGAGGCCCTGCCGCTGCACGACGGGCTCGGAGACACCGAGTTCGTTGACGCGATTTCGCAGCGTGGTGAGGTTTTGCGAAATCGCATAGTCCTGGCGTTCCTTGATCTGCGCCGCAGTCAAGACCAGCTGGACGATTGGGCCAGACGAAGCCTCAAAGCTCGTGATCGTCAGATCAGGCCACAAGCGACGCAGCACGCCACGGACCTGACCCACATCCGCGCCAACGGGCAGCTGCACGCGCAAGCCATTCGGCCGCTCGCTGCCCTCGGTGACACGAATGACGTCAGTGAAGGCGATGTTCTGCTGCGAGAGCGCGCGTCGCGCGTCCTGCTCGTACACTTCGAGCAACTGATCGACGGCGCCGGCGATATCGACTTGGTACAGAAGGTAAAGGCCGCCACGCAGATCGAGACCCAGCGGCATGGGCCGCAGGCCGATCTTGCGCAACCAGTCGGGCGCTCGCGAGGCGAACGACAGCGCCGTCACGTAGTCCGTCTTGAAGTTGTCGTTGACGAGGTCGCGGGCTCGAAGCTGCGCCGGCACGGCATCGAAATGCAGCATCAGCCGCCCTTCGTCGACGTAGCTGCGCGAGAACGAGACGCCCTGCCCGCGCAGATACTCCTCGACGGCCTTGCGACCGTCATCGGCGATCGCCGCACGATCCTTGCGTGCCACCTGTAATGCAGCGTCTTCGCCGAAGACGTTGGGCAGCGCAAAGATCGTCGCCACCACCATCACGATGGCAACGAGGACGTACTTCCAGCGGGCGAACTCGAGCATGGATCAACCGCCCTTCAGTGTGCCCTTCGGCACGAGCGAGCTGACCTGGAACTTCTGAACTTTGATCTGCACCGACTCGGCGATTTCGATGGTGACGAAGCCATCACCCACAGAAACTACCTTACCCAGGATGCCACCGGCGGTGACCACTTCGTCGCCGGCCGCGAGCTTGCCAAGCATGGCTGCGTGTTCCTTGGCTTTCTTTTGCTGCGGACGGATCAGCAGGAAGTAGAAGATGACGATGAACAACACCATCATCAACAGGGGAGCGAGCTGTCCGCCGGGCGAGGCCGCCCCGGCCTGGGCATAGGCTTCAGGAATCAGTCCGTTCATGTCGCGTGCTCCTTGGGCAAACGCTTCCTAAAAAGGCCGCGGATTATGCCACAGGCGCCGGCGCCTGCCTCCGGGCGAGGAAGTCCCGGGCAAAGGCCGCCACCCGCCCCTCGCTGATGGCCTCCCGCAGTTGGCGCATGAGATCGAGGTAGAAGTACAGGTTGTGGATGGTGTTGAGCCTCGAGCCCAAGATCTCCTTGCAGCGATCCAGATGGCGCAGGTAGGCCCGCGAGTAGTTGCGGCAGGTGTAGCAGCCACACTCGGGGTCGATCGGCCCAGGGTCCCGCTGATGGACGGCATTACGGATATTGATGACGCCGGTGCAGGTGAAGAGGTGCCCATTGCGTGCGTGTCTAGTCGGCATGACACAGTCGAACATGTCGATCCCGCGCAGTACGGCGGCAACAATATCTTCAGGTCGGCCCACGCCCATCAGGTAGCGCGGCCGATCGGTCGGCATGTGCGGCACGAGCTCCTCGAGCACGCGCAGGCGCTCGGGCTCGGGCTCCCCGACGGCGAGACCGCCGACGGCGAGACCCGGCAAGTCGATGGCCATCAGGGCCTCCAGGGATTCGCGCCGCAGCTGCGGATACATCCCGCCCTGCACGATGCCGAACAAATCACCCGGGGCCGCATCGCGACCGTCCCGGTAGTAGTGATCGTGGCAGCGGCGCGCCCAGCGCATCGAGCGCTCCATGGAGGCGCGCGCCTGGGTCTCGGTGGCCGGCCAGGCCGTGCAATCGTCGAACATCATGGCGATGTCGGAGCCGAGCGCGCGCTGCACATCCATCGAATCTTCGGGGGTCAGCCGTACCTCGCTGCCGTCGATCGGCGAGCGGAACTTCACACCCTCCTCGCTGATCTTGCGCAGCTTGGCGAGACTGAACACTTGGAAACCGCCGGAGTCGGTAAGGATGGGCCGCGACCAGTGCATGAAGCGGTGCAACCCGCCCAGTTCGGCGATGACCTCCGCGCCCGGTCGCAGCATCAGATGGAAGGTGTTGCCGAGCACGATCTCGGCGCCGAGACCCTCGAGCTCCTCGGCCGTCATTGCCTTCACCGTGCCGTAGGTGCCAACCGGCATGAAGGCCGGTGTCTCGATACTGCCGTGGCGTGCGTGCACGCGACCGCGGCGCGCAGCACCATCGGTGCCGAGCAGTTCGTAGCGCAGCGTCATGCGCCCTCGCCACCGGCGGAATGTCGCTCGATAAACATGGCATCACCGTAACTGAAAAACCGGTAGCGCTCGCGGACCGCGTGCTGGTACGCCGCAAGCACGCGCTCGCGACCCGCGAAGGCGCTGACCAGCATGAGCAGCGTCGAGCGCGGCAAATGGAAGATCAGCGCATCGACTACCCGCCACGGGTGTCCCGGCCGAATGAAAATACGCGTATCGCCGCGCCAGGGCCGAAGCGGCGCCCAACTGTCCGTAGCGATTTCTGGTGGCAATGCAGCCGCGGCCGCGGCCGCCTCCAGCGCCCGCACCACCGTCGTGCCCACGGCAATCACCCGCCCGCCCGCCGCACGCGTACGGGCGATGGCCTCGCAGGCCGCTTCGGGCAGCTCGACACGCTCGGCATGCATCACGTGCTCGTCGATCTTAAGGGTGCGCAGTGGCTGGAATGTCCCGGCACCCACATGCAGCGTCAGGGTCGTGCGCGAAATCCCTAGTACCGCAAGGCGCTCGAGCAACGCCGCATCGAAGTGCAGACTCGCGGTGGGCGCAGCCACGGCACCCGGTACGCGCGCGAGCAGGCTCTGGTAACGCTCGGCGTCCTGCCGATCGGCGTCGCGGCTGATGTAGGGCGGCAGCGGCACACTGCCATATCGAGTGAAAAACTCGATCGCTTCGGCCGGCAACTGCACGCGAAAGAGATCCTCGTCGCGACCGAGCACGGTCACATCACCGCCCACGGTGTGCACCAGTTGCCCGGGGCGCAGCGGCTTGCTGGCCCGCATGTGCAAGAGCGCCTGACGACCCTCGAGGGCCCGCTCCAGCAACATCTCCACGGCTCCGCCGCTCGGTTTGCGACCCTGCAATCGCGCCGGGATCACCCGCGTGTCGTTGAATACCAGTAGGTCATCGGGCCGCAAGAGGCTAGGCAAGTCGACGAACTGTCGATCGACGGGCGCGCCGGCGCGCCGCTCCAGAACGAGCAGCCGCGAGGCCGCACGCTCGGCCAGCGGCCGCTGGGCAATCAGCTCCTCGGGGAGCTCGAAATCGAAGTCGGTGGCTAACACGGGGCGCATGTTAGGCAAGCCGCGGCCGGCTTTCACGTATACTTGCATCTCAAGGCAAAAGCCGGGATGGCGGAACTGGTAGACGCGGCGGACTCAAAATCCGTTTCCCTAATCAGGAGTGTGGGTTCGATTCCCTCTCCCGGCACCAACAACAAGCTTCCATGAACTATTGCAGCAACTGTGGCGCCGGGGTCGTGGTGCGGATCCCGGAAGGGGAGCACCTGCCACGGCATGTCTGCCCCGCCTGTAGCACGGTTCACTACGAGAATCCCAAGCTGGTCGTCGGCTGCGTGCCGGTGGACGAGCAGGGGCGAATCCTCGTCTGCAAGCGCGCCATCGAGCCACGCTACGGCTTTTGGACCTTGCCCGCCGGGTTCATGGAAAACAACGAAACGCTGCAGCAGGGCGCTGCCCGCGAGGCCTACGAAGAGGCGCTCGCCGACGTGGAGATCGGCTCCCTGCTCGCCGTGGTGCACGTGCTGCACGCGCATCAGGTCCACGTGTTCTTCCGTGCTCGGTTGCGTTCGCCGAACGTCGGGGCGGGTCCCGAGAGCCTCGATGTGAAGCTCGTTGATGAGGCGGACATTCCCTGGTCCGACTTAGCCTTCGCCAGCGTGGAATTCGCTCTCAAACACTTTCTCGAAGACCGCTCTGCGGGCAAGGAAGGCTACTACTTTGCCGAGTTCGATCGACGCCGCAGTTGATCGGCTCGCCCACTCTGGCGGCGAGATTCGCGTCGGTTTAGAGTTCGCGCACCATTTTCGCGGGGTAGCCCATGACGTTCGTCGTCACTGAAAACTGCATCAAGTGCAAATACATGGATTGCGTCGAGGTCTGTCCCGTCGACTGCTTCCACGAAGGTCCCAATTTCCTGGTCATCGATCCGGATGAGTGCATCGACTGCACCCTGTGCGAGCCGGAGTGTCCGGCTGAGGCGATCTTCTCCGAAGATGAAGTGCCTGCGGGTCAGGAGCACTTCAAGGCGCTGAACGCAGAACTCGCGCGCAAGTGGCCCGTGCTGACAGAGAAGCGCGAGGCACCCGCCGACGCCAAGGACTGGGACGGCAAGCCCGAGAAACTCAAGTTACTCGAACGCTGAGCACGTCAGCCGGGGGACTCACTTGGCCTTAGTGGCGGGCGCGAGTCGCTGCGCCAGCATCGCGGGCGGCACGTAACCGGGCAGCATGTCCCCATCCGGCAGCACGATGGCCGGCGTTCCGCGCAAGCCCACATCCTGACCCAACTCGTAATCGCGCTTGACCGGGTTCGGATTGCACTTGGCCGCCTTGATGGTCTCGCCCTTCTTGGCCCGCGTCAGTGCATCGTTGCGGTTCGACGAGCACCACACCGACACCGACTTGTCCCAAGACTCCGAATCCGGGCCCTCGCGGGGAAAGAACAGGTAGCGCACACGGATTCCAAGCTCGTTGTACTTGGCGATCTCCGAGTGCAGCTTGCGGCAGTACCCGCAGTCGAGATCGGTGAACACCGTCACGGTGTGCGCTGCCTTGGCCGGCCCGAAGATCACCATCTGCGATTCGGGCACAGAGGCAATCAACGCGAGCCGGGCCTCACGACGCCGCTGGTCACTGAGGTTGGCATCGTTGCTGAGATCGTAGAGATCGCCATCGATGGCATAGCGTCCATCCGCAGTCACGTAGAGCACGTCGGCACCGCGGGCGAATTCGAAGAGCCCAGGAATTTGCGCCGGCTTGAACTCCTCGAGCTTGCTGCCCGGGAATTTTTTGACGAGTGCAGCCCGCGGGTCGGACTTGGCGGCGGGATTGGCCGCGGGATTGGCGAGGGCCGTGGCCGCAGCAAGACCGGCGAGCAGCAGTATCAGCAGTTTGGCTTTCATGAGCCAAAGTCTAGCAGAGCACCCCGCCGTACTCCGCACCCGAGTTTCAGCACCCTGCGACGGAGTTTCAGCCGCGCGGGTGGTGCTGCGCGTGTAGCGACTTGAGTCGCTCGCGGGCTACGTGTGTGTAGATCTGCGTAGTAGACAGATCGCTATGACCCAGCAGCATCTGCACCACGCGCAGATCGGCGCCGTGGTTGAGCAGGTGAGTAGCGAAGGCATGCCGCAGGGTGTGCGGCGAGAGCGGCTTATCGATGCCGGCAAGGCGGGCGTAGCGCTTGATGAGATGCCAGAACGCCTGCCGGGTCATTCGCGTCGCCCGTCGGGTCGGAAATAAAAAGTCGGTCTGCCGCGCGCCCAGCAACTCGCCGCGCGCCGTCCGCGTGAAACGCTGCAGCCACTCGATCGCCTCGGCGCCAAGCGGCACGAGGCGCTCGCGGTTGCCCTTGCCCGTCACCCGCAGCACACCTTGATTGACGTTGACCTGCTGCAACGTGAGGGCGACGAGTTCCGACACCCGCAGCCCGGTGGCGTAGAGCACCTCGAGCATGGCGCGATCGCGCAAGCCGAGCGCAACATCGAGTGCGGGCGCCGCCAGTAGTCGCTCGACATCGCTCTCGGACAAGGATTTCGGCAACGCGCGCCCGAGCCGCGGCATCGCCACCTCGGCCGTGGGGTCCTCGGTTCGCAAGCCCTCGCGCACCTGATGGCGAAAGAAACGGCGGAACGCCGAAAGTTGGCGGGCCGTCGACTTCGATCTTGCGCCGCTGGCCGAGCGCTCGCCGAGATAGGCGAGCACGTCGGCTCGCGTGGCTTCCCCGAGACCGGAACCCCTGCCATGCAACCACTGCTGCAAGGCCGCGAGGTCTGCTCGATACGCCGCCAGAGTATTCGCGGCGAGCCCGCGCTCCATCCAGGCAACGTCGAGAAAGCGCAGGATCAATGGATCAAGTTGGACCATTGAGACAAGCATACCGCGCTGGCTTCGACTGTCGCCTGACGGGGATTCTTTGCAGTCCAAGCGGGGAACCCATTAGGATTGGAACGTGGCAAGTTACCGACCTGAGGGCCTGTTCCAGACACTGCTCGATCGAGTGCAGTACTGGCCGAACGCCATCGGTCGCTCCGCGGGCCGTAAGCTCGACCGCCGCTACAAGCGCCGTGCCGAGCGTGATTTTCGCCGCATCCTCGCCCTGCTCGGGCCCGGGGATGTGTGTCTCGACCTCGGGGCAAATCGCGGCGAATTCACGCAACTACTGGCCGCCACGGGGGCTACGGTGCACGCCTTCGAACCCGACCCGGACACCTTCGCGAGGTTGCAGTCGGCCTGCGCGAGTCTGCCCAACGTGCACCTGCATCAGGCGGCGGTCGGCGCGCGTGCGGGCGAAGTAACGCTGCGCCGCGAGGCCGGATACGCGGACGACCCGATCGGTCACTCGGTCGGCTCGTCGGTGCGATTTACCGATCCACGCATGGATCAGGGTCAGGGCATCCGCGTGCCGCAGCGCGCCTTCGCAGACATCGTGGCGACCGCTGGCCCCGCCCTACGCCTGATCAAAATGGACATCGAGGGTTCGGAGATCGAGATCCTCAATGACCTGATGCAGTCGGGCGTAGCGCTTCAGGTGGAGTACCTTTTCGTGGAGACCCATCAGCAGCACTACCCGGCCGACCTGCCGGCCGTATGGCAACTGCGGCGCTGGGCGGCGACGCAGAGCCGGCCCGACATCAACCTGCACTGGCGCTGAGCGCGGTGGAACGCGGCGCGTTGGACTATCGCGCCCGGCAAATGCCGCTTAGGGCGTGCGGCGCGAGCGGCGCGTGCGCGGCGCGGCGCCCGACGCCGAGCCCGCTGCGCGATCGAGATTGCCGCCAAGCTGCGCGCGGGCACCCGTGCTGATCTGCCCGAGCGTCGACTCAAGCACGGCCGCATCGGGGCGCGGTCCCGGCACGTGCGCATCGAGTGCGCGGCGCATCGCGGCCAGATGTTCCGGCGATGTTCCGCAACAACCGCCGATGATGCGCGCTCCGGCATCGATGGCGAGATGCACGTAACTCGCCATGAGTTCAGGCGTACCGTCGTAGCGGATCGCGCCGCTGACGTACTGTGGAATGCCGCAGTTCGCCTTGGCCACAATGACCATCGAAGGATCGGCCGCCGCGCTGAGATTGAGCACCGATGCCACCAGCTCCGCAGGCCCGACACCGCAATTACTGCCGCAGGCAGCGAGGTGGTGCTGCTGCGCGATGCCGGCGAGTTCGGCCGGGGTCAGCGACATCATCGTTCGACCGTTGGTGTCGAAGGACAGGGTGCTCACCACCGGTAAACCGGTCGACTCGGCCCCGGCAATCGCCGCTTCAACTTCCTCGCGCGAGGACAGCGTCTCGATCCACATGACATCTGCCCCGCCCTCGGCGAGCGCAGCGGCCTGCTCCGCAAACGCCGCGCGCGCATCTTCAAAAGACAGCGGTCCGAGCGGCTGCATGATCTCGCCCGTCGGCCCGATGCTGCCTGCGACGAGCACCTCACGACCCGAGGCATCAGCCACGGAGCGAGCCAGCTGCGCGGCGGCGCGATTGAGTTCACGCACCCGATTTTCGGCCGAGTGCAATTTGAGGCGATAACGCGTGCCGCCGAAGGTGTTGGTCAGGATCAGATCGGCGCCGGCGTCGACGAAGCGCTGGTGCAGCAAGCGAATGCGATCGGGGTGATCGACATTCCACAGTTCCGGCGCATCACCTGACACAAGACCCATCTCGAACAGGTTGCTGCCGGTGGCCCCATCGGCCAGCAGATACGGGCGGCGAGACAGCAGATCGGCGAGGCGGTTCGTCATCGTGGGTCCTTCCATGGTGGGGGCGTCATCCTAGCGAAAGCCGCCGCATCCTAGCGAAAGCCGAAGCAGAGTGGTTTGACTTTCTCGCGAGGGGCTTCAAGGATACAGCCGGTCGAATCTGGATACGTGATGAGCGACCCCAGCCCGCAAGCAAGCCCCGTCATCGACCTCAGCCTGCCGCCCCGCGAGAGCCTGCCCATGCTCCTCGGGCGGGTGCTGTACGGCAGTTACGCCTGGGCCGTTTTTCTGGTGATCGCGCTCGTCACACTGGTCGCGCTCGTCGTCGTGCCCGGCATGGACCGTCGGCGCCACATCGCGGGCGTCGCCTCGCGGCTGATCCTTAAGGCGCTCTTCATCCGGCTGACCCTGACGGGTTCGCAGCACTTGCCGCCCGGGCAATGCGTGGTCGCCGCCAACCACGCGAGCTACATCGATGCCATCGTGGTCAAGGCGGTGCTGCCAGAGAGCTACGCCTATGTCGTCAAACGGGAAATGGCCAACGTACCCCTCGCCGGATTGCTGCTGCGACGGCTCGGCACCCAGTTCGTCGAGCGCTTCAACGCGCAGAAAGGCGGACGGGATGCGCGTCGCGTGCTGCGCAGTGCCACGAACGGTCAGTCGCTGCTGTTCTTTCCGGAGGGCACGTTCATCGGCAAGCCCGGTCTGCTGAAATTCCACAGCGGCGCGTTCATGAGCGCGGCCTACGCCCGCTGTCCAGTGGTGCCTTGCGTGATCCGCGGCACCCGACACATTCTGCCGAGCCCGCTGTTCTTTCCCCGTCCCGGCCGCATCGAGGTCGAGTTGCTGCCGGCACTGCATCCGCCGCCTGACCTGCCGACAGAGCAGGCTGCCGCAGAACTGCGTCAGCGGACCCGGCAGGCCATCCTCGAACGCGTGGGAGAGCCGGACTTGCTCGCCTGAGCGCGGCGGCTTGTTTAAACTTTCGGGTTCAGGTCCCTTCAGACCGATTGCTCGAATCCCAAGGAAGTCTATGAACCCTGCCGTTGTCATCGCTGCTGCGCGCCGCACCCCGATCGGGGCTTTCCAAGGTGTGCTTACTCCGGTCACTGCGCCGCAACTGGGCGCCGCTGCGATCCGCGGTGCGCTCGAAGCCTCAGGACTCACCGCGAGCGATGTGCAGGAAGTCATCATGGGCTGCGTGTTGCCGGCAGGACTCGGACAGGCGCCCGCACGGCAAGCCGCCCTCGGCGCCGGAATCGCGGCCGCTGTGCCAACCACAACGATCAACAAGATGTGCGGCTCAGGCCTCAAGGCCATCATGATGGCGGCGGATCAGATCCGCGCGGGCGAAGCCGAGGTGATCGTTGCCGGTGGCCTCGAGTCGATGAGCAATGCGCCGTACCTGCTGCCCAAGGCACGGGCCGGTTACCGGATGGGGCACGGCGAAATTCTCGATCACATGTTCTACGACGGGCTACAGAGCCCCTGGGACGGCCAGATGATGGGCTGCTTTGCCGAGAACACGGCGAGCCGGTACAACCTCACGCGCGCCGATCAGGACGCGTTCGCCGCGCGCTCGGTACAACGGGCGCTGGCCGCGATCGAGAATGGCGCGTTCCGCGCCGAGATCGTTCCCGTCACGGTGAAGGGCCGTAAGGGCGAAACACGGGTCGAGCGCGACGAGACACCTTTTGCCTGCGATATCGCGAAGATCCCGCAGCTGAAGCCCGCCTTCCGCAAGGACGGCACGGTGACGGCAGCCAGTTCCTCCTCGATCTCGGACGGCGCCGCTGCGGCGGTGCTCATCAGCGAAACCCTGGCGACGGCGCGCGGCCTCAAGCCGCTGGCGCGCATCGTTGGCTACGCGAGCCATGCGCAGGAGCCAGAGTGGTTCACGCTGGCTCCGGTGGGTGCCATCCGCACACTGCTCGCCAAGACCGGTTGGACTGCGGCGGATGTCGATCTGTTCGAGGTCAACGAAGCCTTTGCGGCCGTCTCCATGGCCGCTGCACACGACATCGGCATTCCGGCTGACAAGCTCAACGTCAACGGTGGTGCCTGCGCACTCGGTCACCCGATCGGAGCAACCGGCGCCCGCATCGTCGCGACGCTCGCCCATGCGCTGGTGCAGCGCAACCTGCGCCGCGGTATCGCGGCGCTGTGCATCGGCGGCGGCGAAGCAACGGCGATTGCGATCGAGAGGCTCTGAGCATGGACATTACCCGTGCGCGCGCCGTCGTCACGGGCGGTGCCTCCGGTCTTGGTCTTGGCGTTGCGGACTATCTCGCCTCGCGCGGTGCGCAGGTCGCGCTGCTCGACATCCAGGATGAACCCGGTCGCGCGGCCGCCACACGGATCGGCGCGTCGGCGCGGTACATCCGCTGCGATGTCACTGCCGAAAGCGAAGTCAACGCCGCGATGGACGCCGCGGCGAGCGCGATGGGCGGCATCGATTTACTCGTCAACTGCGCAGGCGTCATCGGTGCGGGTCGCGTGCTGGGTCGCAACGGACCGATGGCCGGCGATTTCTTTGCCAAGGTCGTGCACATCAACCTGATCGGCACGTTCCTCTGCGATAAGGCTGCTGCAGCGCTGATGCAGCGCAACACACCCAATGCCGACGGCGAGCGTGGCGTGATCATCCACACCGCCTCGGTCGCTGCGTTCGAGGGGCAGATCGGCCAGGCCGCCTACTCGGCGACCAAGGCCGGCATCGCCGGCATGACCCTGCCGATGGCCCGCGAGTTCGCGGCCTTCGGCATTCGCGTCGTGGCCATCGCACCCGGCATTTTCCACACGCCGATGGTCGGTGGCATGACACCGGAAGTGCAGGCCTCGCTGGCCAGCCAGATTCCGTTCCCCGCGCGCCTTGGGCGGCCGGACGAGTACGCGCGCCTGGTCGAATCGATCTATGAAATCGCCATGCTCAATGGCGAGACGATCCGCCTCGACGGCGCGATCCGCATGCAACCCAAATAATCCGCCCAACCCACCTGCCCCAACAACTCTCAACGGACGACAAGCCCATGACAGAGACGATCGAACGCGACGTGATGGAATACGACGTGCTGGTGGTGGGCGGTGGCCCCGCGGGCCTGGCCTGTGCCATTTCCCTCAAGCAGCGCAAACCTGACCTCACGGTGTGTGTGCTCGAGAAAGCCTCGGCGATCGGTGCGCAGGCGCTCTCCGGTGCCGTGCTCGAGCCCGGTCCACTCGATGCGCTGCTGCCCGGCTGGCGCGACACGCCGCCCGGCATCTGCATCCCCGCCAAGCGCGATGAGTTCTCGCTGCTGACGCGCACCGGGCGGATCCGCTTGCCAACACCGCCGCAGCAGCACAACGAGGGCAATTTCATCATTTCGCTCGGCCTGCTGACGCCGATGCTGGCGCAGCGCGCCGAGGCCCTCGGCGTCGACGTGTTCCCGGGCTTCGCCGCGGCAGTGCCCCTCTTCAACGAGGACGGGTCGGTGGCCGGTGTGCAGATCGGCGACATGGGCATCGAGAAGTCCGGCGACATCGGTCCGAACTTCGCGCCGGGCCCAGAGGTCCGCGCGCGCATCACGGTACTCGCCGAAGGCTGCCGCGGCAGCATCAGCAAGCAGCTCATCAAGCGCTATGCACTCGATGCCGACTGCGATCCGCAAACCTATGGCCTAGGCTTCAAGGAGTTATGGCAACTGCCCGAGGGCCGCGTGGAGCCCGGCCTGATCCAGCACAGCATTGGCTGGCCGCTCGACAGCGGCACGTACGGCGGCAGCTTTCTGTATCACCTCGACAAGAACCGCGTGTACATCGGCTACGTCGTGGGTCTCGACTATCGCGACCCGCGCCTCAAACCCTTCGAGGCCTTCCAGCAGTTCAAGCATCACCCTAGCATCAAGCCGTTGCTCGAGGGCGGTGAGATCCTCGCGGCGGGCGCGCGCACCATCGCAGCGGGAGGCTGGCAGTCGTTGCCCAAGCTCGAGATGCCGGGGGCGCTGCTGATCGGTGATGCGGCCGGTACGCTGAACGTCGCCAAGATCAAGGGCATCCATCAGGCCATCCGCTGCGGAATGCTCGCCGGCGAACACATCGCCGAGACCGACTCCACGCAGGGTTTCGATGCGCGCTTTCGTGCCTCGCCCGGCATGGACGAGCTGCGTAAGGTTCGCAACATCAAGCCCGGTTTCAAGCGCGGGCTGTGGTTCGCGCTCGCCAATAGCGCCCTCGAGACCGTCACCGGTGGTCGTACGCCATGGACGCTGCGCAATACGGCGGCCTACGCTGAAACCAAGCGGCTCGATGAATTCGACTCACCCGATCGCGGATGGGTGGATCGCAGTCTGCCGCCGCGTGACCGTCTGGCCTCGGTGTTCTTCGCGAACAACTCCCACGAGGAGAATCAGCCGATCCATCTGAAGGTCCGCGATACGTCGATTTGCGCGACTCGCTGCGCGCAGGAGTTCGGCAATCCCTGCCAGAACTTCTGTCCGGCCAACGTGTACGAAATGGTCGACGATGGTGCAGGCGGCAAGCGGTTGCAAATCAACTCGGCCAACTGCGTGCACTGCAAGGCCTGCGACATCAAGGACCCCTACCAGATCATCGACTGGACGACGCCCGAAGGGGGCTCGGGTCCGATCTACCAATCGCTCTGAGTCCTCGCCATGAGCGTTGCCATGACGACCGAGCCGCTGTGGAAGCCTTCTGCGCTGCGCATCGAGGGCAGCAATCTGCATCGCTTCATGCAGTGCCTGAAAGCGCGCCGCGATCTGTCGATCGAGCACTATGCGGACCTGCACGCCTGGAGTCTGCAGCGCCCGGATGCGTTCTGGTTCGAGCTCGCGCATTTCGCCGACATCAAGGCCGACTGGGCGGATGCACCGGTGCTGCGCCATGGCGAGCGCATGCCGGGTGCCGAGTGGTTCCCGGGCGCGCGACTGAACTTCGCGGAAAACCTACTGCGATTTCGTGATGATCAACCCGCGCTCATCGCCTACACCGAGAGGGGCACGCGTCGTGTGCTGTCGTACCGACAACTGCATGCCGAGGTCGCACGCGTCGCAGCGGGTCTGAAAGCGGCGGGTGTTACGCCGGGCGATCGGGTGGCCGGCTTCATACCCAACCTGCCCGAGGCTGTGATCGCGATGCTCGCGGCCACGAGCCTCGGTGCCATCTGGTCGTCCTGCTCGCCGGACTTCGGTATTGCCGGTGTGCTCGATCGCTTCGGTCAGATCAGCCCCACCGTACTGATCACGGCAGATGGCTACCAGTACGCCGGAAAGACCCATGATTCTTTGGGACCGATGGCCAATGTGCTCGCGCAGCTGCCGTCGGTGCGCCTGGTCGTGGTCGTCGGCCATGTCACCAGCGAACCGGATTTGACGCAATTGCAGGCCGATGCAAGCCAACGCAACGTGGTCCACTGGTCACGCTTCGGCACGCCCGGCTCCAAGCTCGCCTTCACGCGCCTGCCGTTCAACCATCCGCTCTTCATCATGTATTCGTCGGGGACCACCGGTAAGCCAAAGTGCATCGTGCATGGGGCTGGGGGCACGCTGCTACAACATGCGAAGGAACATCTGCTGCACGTGGATCTGCGGCGCAGCGACCGCTTGTTCTTCTTCACGACCTGCGGCTGGATGATGTGGAACTGGCTCGCAAGCGGACTCGTGGCTGGCGCGACGCTGATGCTCTACGACGGTTCGCCGTTCCATCCCGATCCCGGCGCCCTGTGGCGGATGGCCGAGACCGAGCACATCACCATCTTCGGCACGAGCCCGAAATATCTGGCGAGCCTCGACAAGGCCGGTTACTCACCGCGCGAACACGTAGCTTTGCCGGCACTGCGCACCGTCATCAGCACAGGATCGCCGCTCGCGCCCGATGGTTTCGATTTCGTCTACCGGGCCATCAAGAGCGACGTGCTGCTCAGTTCCATCTCAGGCGGCACCGACATCATCTCCTCGTTCTGCATGGTGAATCCGATCGGTCCGGTCTGGCGCGGCGAATTGCAATGCGCCGGCCTCGGCATGGCCGTCGATGTGGTCGATGAGCAGTGTCGCTCATTGCCTGCCGGCGAGCGGGGCGAGCTTGTCTGTCGACAGAGCTTTCCGTCCTTGCCACTCGGCTTCTGGGGCGATGAGGATGGCTCGCGGTACCGCGCGGCCTACTTCGCGCGCTTTCCGGGGATCTGGCATCACGGTGACTATGCGGAGCGCACCGAGCACGGCGGGTTTGTCATTCTCGGACGCTCCGATGCGGTGCTGAACCCCGGCGGCGTACGCATCGGCACCGCCGAAATCTACCGGCAAGTCGAGACGCTGCCCGAAATCCTCGAGTCGCTCTGCATCGGTCAGGATTGGCAGGACGACGTGCGGGTGGTGCTGTTCGTGCGCCTGCGCGAGCACGTGCAACTCGACGATGCCCTGCGACAGAAGATCCGCGACACCATCCGCCGCAACACCACTCCGCGGCACGTACCGGCCGTGATCGTCGCCGTGCCCGACATCCCGCGCACCATCAGCGGCAAGATCGTCGAACTCGCGGTGCGCAATATCGTGCACGGTAAGCCCGTGACCAATACCGACGCGCTCGCCAATCCGGAGGCGCTCGCGCACTTTCGCGATCGACCCGAGCTCGCCGGATGAGCGACGGCGTGCTCGCCGAGCGTTACGCTGCCGTTGCCCGTAGCGGTGGCATCGTCGCCGATGCCGCACAGCAAGCCGCTCTCGACAGACTCGAACGCCTGCGCGGCGAGCTGCTGCAGGCGGAGAAACGCTCGATGGTCGCGCGCCTGCTGCGTCGGTTCTCGGCGGAGCCCGGACATGGCCAGGCGGCACGCGGCGTCTACCTGTACGGCAGCGTCGGGCGCGGCAAGACGTGGTTGATGGATCTTTTTTTCGACAGTCTGCCGTTCAAGGCGAAACGGCGTAGTCACTTCCACCGCTTCATGCGGGACGTGCACGACGGGCTCGGACGACACCGCAACGAGACCGATCCACTGGCGGCCGTGGCCACCGACATCGCCGCCGAAGCGCGCGTCATCTGCCTCGACGAACTATTCGTGAGCGACATCGCCGATGCCATGCTGCTCGGGGGGCTCTTTCGGCATCTGGTCGATCGCGGTGTGACGCTCGTTTTCACGTCGAATCTGCCGCCGAAATCTCTGTACCGTGACGGGCTGCAACGACAGCGATTCCTCCCAGCGATCGCCCTGCTTGAGAGCCACTGCGAGATCGTCTGCGTCGATGGCAGCATGGACTACCGCCTGCGCCAGCTGACCAAAGCACCGATCTACCTGCAAAGCGAGTCAGCGCATGCGGCTGCAGCACTGACCGAAATCTTCGAGGATCTCGCCGACGGACTCGGGCGCAATCAGCACAGCATCCGCATCGAAGGGCGCGAGATCCCAGTGATCCGTGCCTGCGACAACGTCGCCTGGTTCGACTTTCGCGCCTTGTGCGACGGACCGCGCAGCCAGAACGACTACGTCAGCATCGCGCGTGAATTCCAGAGCGTGATCGTCTCAGGCGTACCGGTATTCACCACTGACGGCACGAGCGAGGATGCCGCTCGCCGGTTCATCGCGCTCGTCGATGAGTTCTACGATCGGCGCGTCAAGCTTATCGTGTCCGCGGCAGCCGCGCCGACCCAGCTGTACCGCGGCGAACGTCTCGTCTTCGAATTCGAGCGCACGGCAAGCCGCCTGATCGAGATGCAAAGTGAAGAATATCTGGCGAGCGAGCACCGCGCCTGAGCCGCCGCGAGGCTGACGGACTCAAAACCGGCGAACCCAAAACCAGCCAACTCAGTTCAGCGCAGGTGATCCCGGCGCATGCGATGCCGCAGCACCAAATAATTCTGCCGTGTCGACGGCATCGAAGCGCCACGGCTTGTGGCAGAACTCGCAGGTCACGGTGACGGCGCCCTGCTCACGGATGATCGAATCAACCTCAGCGGCACCGAGTGACCGCAGCATCGACACAACACGATCTCGATCGCAGCGGCAGCGGAACTGCACCTCATGCGCCGGAAACAGCCGCAGATCAAGTCCGGCAAAGGTGCGGTGCATCAGGTCTTCGGGAGCGCGCGCGAGCAGCTCGTCGGCCGCCAGCGACTCGAGGGCCGCGCTCGCGGCCGCATAGGTATCCCAGGCGAGCGTCTCACGGGCCGATTCCGCGGCAGCGGCATCTGCGGAAGCCCCGCCGCTTTGTGCACCGCCCGCCTGCGGCATGCGCTGCACGAGGATCCCGGCTGCGCCCGCCACATCGGCGGCCAGCACGATGCGGGTCGGCAACTGCTCGGAGTTGGCAAAGTAATGCTCGAGCGAGGCAGCGAGCGACACACCGTCGATGGGCACGATGCCCTGATAGCGTGAGGCGCGCTTATCGGCCTCGACCGTCACGGCGATGGTGCCTTCGCCGGCCAGGGTCGAGAAGTCCATCGCAGAGTCGCCCTCGGCGAAACGGGCCGCATGGAAACGAGCGACGGCGCGGACTTTGAAATCATTCGTGCACTGGGCGACGAGCAACCGAACGGCGCCAGTGCCCTGCATCTGCAAGGTCAACTCGCCCTCGAACTTGAGTGTGGAGGCGAGCAGCACACTGGCGACCACCGCCTCACCGAGGAGGTTTCTGACGGCGGGTGGGTAATCGGAGTGCTCGCGCAGCGCCAACCATGCGGGCCCGAGCAGCACGAACTCCCCGCGCACCGCCTGGTGCTCGACGGCAAACCGACGCACGCTGTCGGCGGGTGTGGAATCAGCCGGCAAGCTTTTTCTTCAGCAGCTCGTTGAGCTGGGCCGGGTTCGCCTTGCCGCCGGTGGCTTTCATGACCTGCCCAACGAAGAAGCCGAACAGCTTGTCCTTGCCCGAGCGGTAATCGGCGAGTTGGCCAGGGTTGCGCGCCATCACTTCCTCGATCGCCTTTTCGATGGCGCCGGTGTCGGTGATTTGCCGCAGCCCCTTCTGCTCGATGATCGCATCGGCCGATTGACCGCTCGCCCACATCGCCTCGAAGACATCCTTGGCGATCTTGCCGGAAATTGTCGCATCGGCGATGCGCCCGACGAGCCCTGCGAGACCGGCGGCATCGACCCGCGAGGCCGTGATCTCGAGACCGTCCTTGTTGAGGAAAGCGGCCAGATCACCCATCACCCAGTTGGCGCACAACTTCGCCTCGCCACCGACCTCCCGCACCACGGCCTCGTAGTACGCGGCCAGTTCGCGGCTGGCGGTGAGCACGCCGGCGTCATACTCGGAAAGCCCATGCTCGCGCACGAAACGCGCCGCCTTCTCATCCGGCAGCTCCGGCAGCGACGCACGGATACCCTCGATGAACGCGGCATCGAGCACTACCGGCAACAAATCCGGATCGGGGAAGTAGCGGTAGTCGTTGGCTTCTTCCTTCGAGCGCATCGAGCGCGTCTCACCCTTGTCGGGGTCGTAAAGGCGGGTTTCCTGCACCACCTTGCCACCGGACTCGATCAGCTCGATCTGCCGCTCGATCTCGTAGTTGATCGCTTTCTCGACGAAGCGAAACGAGTTGAGGTTCTTGATCTCCGCGCGTGTGCCGAACTTCTCCTGACCCTTGGGGCGCACCGAGACGTTGGCGTCACAGCGGAAAGAACCTTCCTGCATATTGCCGTCGCAGATATCGAGGTAGCGCACGAGGGTATGGATCTTCTTCATGTACGCCACGGCCTCCTTGGCCGAGCGTAGATCGGGCTCGCTGACGATCTCGATGAGCGGTGTGCCGGCGCGGTTGAGATCGATACCGCTCGCTCCCGGAAGGCCTTCGTGCATGGACTTGCCAGCATCTTCCTCGAGGTGCGCACGCGTGATGCCGACGCGCTTGCGGCTGCCGTCATCGAGCAGGATATCAAGCGTGCCCTCGGCGACGATCGGCAACTCGTACTGGCTGATCTGATAGCCCTTGGGCAGATCCGGGTAAAAGTAATTTTTGCGGGCGAACACCGAGTGCGGCGCGATACGCGCACCGATGGCGAGCCCGAAGCGCACGGCCATGCGCACGGCCTCGCCGTTGAGCACCGGCAGCACGCCGGGGTAGCCGAGATCGACGAGATTCGCCTGAGTGTTGGGCTCGGCACCGTAAGCCGTGGCCGAGCCCGAGAAGATCTTCGAGCGCGTGGCGAGCTGCGCGTGGATTTCGAGGCCGATGACGGTTTCCCATTCCATGGCGGATCCCTCAGGCAAACGCCGCCGGCACGCGCAAGTGCCAGTCGGTTTCCATCTGGTAACGGTGCGCGGCGTTGAGCATGCGCGCCTCGGAGAAATGCGGCCCGATCAACTGCAGACCCACCGGCAAGCCGCCCACAAAACCGCAAGGCAGCGACATGCCAGGCAAACCCGCGAGGTTGGCCCCGATGGTGTAGATGTCGTTGAGATACATGGTGATCGGATCGTCGCACTTGTCGCCGATGCGGAACGCCGGAGTCGGTGAAGTCGGTCCGAGCAGCAGATCGCACTCACCGAACGCGCGGGCGAAATCGGCACTGATGAGCTGACGCACGCGCTGCGCCTTGAGGTAATAGGCATCGTAGTAGCCGGCCGACAGTACGTACGTGCCGGTCATGATGCGACGCTTGACCTCGGCACCGAAGCCCTCGCCACGCGAACGGCTGTAGAGGTCGGTGAGATTCTTCGGCGACTCGCAACGATGACCGAAGCGCACGCCATCGAAACGAGCGAGGTTCGATGAGCACTCAGCGGGCGCCACCACGTAATAGGTGGGTACCGACAGAGGCAGGTTCGGACAGCTCACCTCACGCACGCGGGCGCCCTGCTTCTCGAGCACGGCGATGGCCTCGCGGATCCGTGCGCCGCATTCAACGTCGAGCCCGTCGTCAAAGAATTCCTTGACGAGTCCGATGGTCAGCCCGTCGAGCGAGTCGGCGAGAGTCGCGGTGTAATCCGGCACGGGAGAGTCGACGCTGGTCGAATCGCGCGGATCGAATCCCGACATGGGCCCAAGCAGCAACGCCGCATCTTCGGCGCTCACGGTGATCAGCCCACCCTGATCGAGGCTCGAGGCGAAGGCGATCATGCCGTAGCGGCTGACCCGGCCGTAGGTGGGCTTGATGCCGGTGACGCCGCAGAGTGCGGCGGGCTGGCGAATCGACCCACCGGTATCGGTGGCCGTCGCCGCCGGTGCGATGCGCGCAGCCACCGCTGCGGCGGATCCGCCCGAAGACCCACCCGGCACCCGTGCGGTGTCCCAGGGGTTGCGTACGGGCCCAAAGTAGCTCGTCTCGTTGGACGAACCCATGGCGAACTCGTCCATGTTCAGCTTGCCGAGCATGACGGTACCCGCCTGCCGTAAACCGGCAACGACCGTCGCATCGTAGGGCGAGACGAAATTGGCCAGCATCTTCGAACCGCAGGTCGTGAGCACGCCCTCGGTGCAGAAAATGTCCTTGTGCGCCAGAGGCACCCCGGTCAGCGGACCGCCGCGACCGGCCGCCCTCGCCTCGTCGGCCCGTGCCGCTGCAGCGAGCGCCGCCTCACCGGTGACAGTGATGAAGGCATTGAGTTCCGGCTGGGCCGCAGCCACCCGATCGAGGTAGGCGCGGGTGAGCTCAACGCTCGAATAGCGCTTGGCGGCTAGTCCACGGACCAGTTCGGCGACCGTTGCGGCCGGGGCAGCGGGCAGGCTCATTCGATCACCTTCGGCACGACGTAGAGGCCCGCCTCCACCCGCGGCGCATTGCGCTGGTAGAGCTCACGGTGGTCGGTCTCGGCGACCTCGTCGGGTCGCAGCCGCTGGGCGAGACCCGGCAACGGGTGCGCCATGGGGGCAATGCCGGTCGTCGGCGCCCGATCCAACTCGCCGACGAAGGCGAAGATGCGGGACAGCGAATCCACGTAGACCGGTATTTCGGCCTCGGTGAGTTCGAGGCGCGCGAGACGCGCGATGTTTTCGATGTCGGCACGGTTGAGGCTCATCGAGCGACCCCGGGTAGGCGTGACGTGAAGGGATTCCCGGCCAAAACCGGGGTCGGAATCATACCATCGTTGCCTTGTGGAAGGACGCGCGGGTTGCTAAATTGCCCGGCCTTTTCCCCCGCTTCCCAAGGCTGGTCCCGCTCCCATGTTCAAACGCTTGCGCGGCTACTTCTCCAGCGATCTGTCGATCGATCTGGGTACGGCCAACACCCTCATCTACGTGCGCGATCGTGGCATCGTGCTTAACGAACCGTCCGTCGTCGCTGTGCAGGACGATTTCAGCCGCGGCGGCAAAGTCATCGTCGCCGTGGGCACCGACGCCAAGAACATGCTCGGCCGTACGCCCGGCAACATCACCGCAGTGCGCCCCATGAAGGATGGCGTGATCGCGGATTTCACCTACACCGAGAAGATGCTGCAGTACTTCATCGGCAAGGTGCATGACAACCGACTGCTCAAGCCCTCGCCGCGCGTGCTCGTCTGCGTGCCGGTCGGGTCGACCCAGGTGGAGCGGCGCGCGATTCGCGAGTCGGCCGAAGGCGCAGGCGCGCGCACCGTCGCGATCGTCAGCGAACCGATGGCGGCAGCCGTCGGCGCGGGCCTGCCGGTGCAGGAAGCACGCGGCTCGATGGTGCTCGACATCGGCGGCGGCACTTCGGAAGTCGCGGTGATTTCTTTGAACGGCATCGTTTATGCCCAGTCCGCGCGCATCGGCGGCGATCGCTTCGACGAAGCGATCACGAACTACGTGCGCCGCAACTACGGCATCCTCATCGGCGAAACCACCGCTGAGCGCATCAAGATCGAAATCGGCACCGCGTATCCGGGACAGGTGGTGCGGGAGATCTCCGTCAAGGGCCGCAATCTCTCCGAAGGCGTGCCGCGCAGTTTCACGCTCAACAGCAACGAGATCCTCGAGGCGCTGCAGGAACCGCTGCAGGGGATCGTTGGCGCGGTGAAGCAGGCGCTCGAGCAGACTCCGCCGGAGCTCGGCTCGGACGTCGCCGACCGCGGCATCGTCATCACCGGTGGCGGCGCGCTGCTGCGCGACATCGACAAGCTGATTACCGAGGAGACGGGCGTGCCCGTTGTCATCGCCGAAGACCCACTCACCTGCGTGGCCCGCGGCGGTGGTCGCATCCTCGAATTGATGGACGAGCTCGGACCCGGCAACTTCGGGCTTGAATAGCGCCGCCGCCAGCCGCAACCTTCCCAAGCGCGGCTACCCGGCGGGGCTGCGTTTTTCCGTCTACGCCGTGCTCGCGCTCGCGCTCATGTGGGCCGACCAGCGCAGCGGATGGCTCGACACCTTGCGCTACGGCCTTCAGGCCATCGCCTATCCGCTGCAAATCGCGCTCAATTCCCCCGCAGCCGCGTGGCAATGGACGCGCGACACCTTCGAGTCGCGAGATGCGTTGCAAACCCAGAATCGCCAGCTGCGCGAGCAAATCCGGTCCTTGCAGCGTGATGCACTGCGGCGCGCCGATCTTGAGCGCGAGAACAGCGAACTGCGCTCGCTGCGCGCCGCCGCCGGCGACGTCGCCGAAAAATGGCTACCCGGTCGCGTGATCGGCGAGGAGGCCAACCGTCTGCGGCATCGCCTGACCATCGACCGCGGAGCCCGTCACGGCGTGACGACGAAGCAGACGGTCATCGCCGGCAGCGGACTCATCGGCCAGACGCTGCGCGTGGGGCCATGGAGCAGCGAAGTGATCACCCTCGCCGATCCCGAACATGCCGTTCCCGTGCAGATCGCTCGCACCGGCGTGCGCACGCTCGCCGTGGGCAGCGGCAGACCCGGGGTTTTGACTCTGCCGTTTCTGCCGCTGCAAACCGATGTGCGTCCGGGTGATCGGCTGCTGACCTCCGGTCTCGGCGGCACTTTCCCCGCAGGCTACCCGGTGGCGACCGTGCTGTCGGTACGCCGCGATGGAGCCTCGCCACTCGCCCAGGTCGAAGCCGTGACGGCGGCGAGATTCGATCGCGATCGAACCGTCGCCTTTCTTTGGTTCCGCTCGCAGCATTCGGCCGCGCCCGCGGGAACTCCACCCGCCGCGCCCGCAGGGACTGCCCCATGAGACCCGTCGAGACGCGCTGGCGAACGCTGTGGACTACAGCACTGGCCTTCGTGCTGCAGGTGATCCCGCTGCCGATGTGGCTCGCTGCGGTGCGGCCCGCGTTTGCCGTCCTCGTACTGCTCGCGTGGTCGATGGTCGTGCCGCAACTGGGTGGCGTGGGACTCGGCTTTGCGCTCGGACTCGCCCTCGACGTATGGCGCGGCGCGGTGCTCGGCCAGTACGCATTGGCCACTGCACTCATCGCCTATATCGCGATCCGTCAGCATCTGATCGTGCGCAACAAGCCGGTGTTCGAGCAGACGCTGTTCGTCGCGGGACTGTTGCTGTTGTGGGAGATCGTGGTGTGGGCCATCGATGGCTGGACAGGGCATGCAACGGGCGGCTGGACACGCTGGTTGCCGGTGCTCACGGGCGCGATGCTGTGGCCCGTGGCGAGCGCACTGTTCGCCGTTGACGGTCGCCGCCGTCGCTCTGCGCCATGAGCCTGCGCGGCATCATCAAAGATTTCTGGCGGGAGCAGCGCCTCTTCGAGCAGCGCGCGATCGCAGCAGTGGTGATCATCGCGACGCTGTCACTGCTGCTCGTCGGTCGTCTGGTGTGGCTGCAAGTCATACGTTATGACTACTACACCGACTTGTCGCAGGGCAATCGCGTACGCATCGAGCCGCTGCCCGCGCCTCGCGGCATCATCTACGACCGGCAGGGGCTCATTCTCGCGGAGAACCAGCCCGCCTATCAGCTCGAACTCGTGCCCGAGCAGGTGCCGGATCTCGACGCCACACTGCAGGGCCTTGTCCGTATCGGGCTGCTCAATGCGGATGATGTGGACGATGCGAAACGCACCGTGCGCTCGCGACGCCCGTTCGACAGCGTGCCCATCCGCCTGCATCTGTCGGAATCGGACATGGCCGCCTTCGGCGTGAACCGCTTCGAGTTCCCGGGCGTCGACATCCGCACGCGACTCGCGCGCTCCTACCCGCAGGGCGAGACGGCGGTCCACGCGCTCGGCTACGTCGGCACGGTCTCGGCGACCGATCTGGCACGCATCGACCGCGAGGCCTATGCGGGCACCTCGACGATCGGCAAGGTGGGCATCGAGGCGGCCTACGAGGATCCCTTGCGCGGCCGCAATGGCAGCCGCGAAATCATGGTCAACGCGCGCGGCCGATCCGTCGAGAAACTCGGCACGCTACAGGCTGCGCTGCAGACCCGACCCGGCGAGCCCGGCACGGACCTCTTCCTGACGCTCGATCTCGAGGTGCAGCGGGTCGCCGAGCAGGTGGTGCGCGATCAACGGGCTGCCATCGTCGCACTCGACCCGAACAACGGCGATGTGATCGCGCTCGTCAGTCGCCCCGGCTTCGATCCCAACCTGTTTGCACGCGGACTGACACGGACGGAATACGCTGCGCTCAACGATAACCCCGACCGCCCGCTGTTCAACCGCGCTCTGCGCGGCACGTATCCACCGGGCTCGACCATCAAGCCCGTGGTGGCGCTCGCGGGACTCACGCACGGCATCATCGAGCCCGACAAACCGTTTTTCTGCATCGGCTATTTTTCGTTGCCCGGTAGCTCACACCGCTTTCGCGACTGGCGACCGAAGGGCCATGGCGCCGTCGATCTGCGCTCGGCCATCTCGCAATCCTGCGATCCGTACTTCTATTCCTTGTCGAACCAATTGGGCGTGCGACGGCTGAATGCCTTTCTCGGCCAGTTCGGCCTCGGCAAACCCACCGGCATCGACATCGGTGGCGAAAAAAGCGGCATACTGCCGTCGCCCGAGTGGAAGAAGACGGCCTTCAAGCAGCGCAGCGCGCAAGTGTGGTTCCCGGGCGAAACCGTCATCTTCGGCATCGGGCAGGGCTACATGACGAGTACGCCCCTGCAGCTTGCACATATGACGGCCATCCTCGCGACCCGCGGTAAGAACTTCGAACCGCGGCTGGTACGAGCCATGCGTGACCCGCGCACGCAGCGCATGACCGAGCTGACGCCCTCACCACTGCCCCCGCTGCAGGCGGCATCCGCCGAGCACTGGGATCTGATCATCGATGGCATGCGCGCAGTGATGGAAGGGGGCTCGGCCACGCGCTCGGCAGCCGGCGCACCGTACAGCATCGCCGGCAAGACAGGGACCGCCCAGGTGTTCAGCGTCGCGCAGAACGCCCGCTACAACGAAAGTGCGATTGCCGAGCGACTGCGCGATCACGCCTGGTTCGTCGCCTTTGCGCCGATCGAAGCGCCGCGGATCGCCATCGCCGTACTGGTGGAAAATGGCCGCAGCGGCAGCGGCACCGCCGCGCCCATCGCCCGCACGGTGATGGACGCGTACCTGCTGCGCAAGTTTCCGCCCGCCGATGCCGCGACACCGTCGGGCGATGTCACGGAGGAATGATGCTGCGCGAAGATGTCGACAGCACCACACGTCGCACCTTGACGCAGACCGCGCGAATCCTGGGCGCGCTGCGCCTCGATGGCCCACTGCTCATTGGCCTCGGCCTGATCGCCGCGTATGGCCAGTTCGTGCTCTACAGTGCCTCGGGTGGCGATTGGGGAGCCGTGCTGCGCGGCAGCGTGCGTCTCGGCCTCGGCGTCCTGCTGATGCTGGTCTTCGCGCAGCTCAAACCCGGCTTTCTGCGGCGCATGTCGCCGTGGCTGTACGCCCTCGGCCTGTTGCTGCTGATCATCGTCGATGCGGTGGGCTACGTCGGCAAGGGCGCACAGCGCTGGCTCGATCTTGGCTTCATGCGCTTCCAGCCCTCGGAGTTGATGAAACTCGCCGTGCCGATGACCTGCGCCTGGGTGTTGCGCGAGCGCGCCCTGCCGCCCGACGGCCGCACCTTGCTGCTGCTGGCCGCGCTGATCCTCGTCCCAACGGCATTGACCATCATCCAGCCGGACCTTGGTACTGGCCTGCTGATCCTGATGGCCGGCGGCATCGTGGTCCTGCTCGCAGGCCTGTCGGTGCGCATCATCGTGGGCCTCGGCATCGGCGCAATCATCACCGCCTGGATCGGCTGGTACTTTCTGCACGATTACCAGCGGCAACGCGTGCTGACCTTCATCGACCCGCAGGCAGATCCCTTGGGCTCGGGTTATCACATCATCCAGTCGACGATCGCCATCGGCTCCGGCGGTATCTTCGGCAAGGGATATCTGCGCGGCACGCAGGGCCAGCTCGAGTTTCTTCCCGAACGGCACACGGACTTCGTGTTTGCCGTCATCGGCGAGGAACTGGGGCTGCTCGGTGCGCTACTGCTGATCGGACTCTACGTCTTCGTGGTGCTGCGAGCGCTGTTCCTCGCCTCGCAGATGCGCGACACCTTTGCGAGACTGCTCTCAGGGTGTCTCGCCGCCATTTTCTTTGTCTACGTGTTCATCAACGCCGGCATGGTCAGCGGTCTGCTGCCCGTGGTCGGTGTGCCTCTGCCCCTCGTCAGCTACGGCGGTACGTCGATGGTGACCCTGCTGGCCGGCTTCGGTATGCTCATGGCGCTCTATGCGAACCGGAAACTCGCTGCGTGACCGCAGCATCCTCCTGCTGATTCTCTGTGCAACGATCGGTGGCTGCGTCACCCGACCGCCGCCGCAGGACGTCGCACCCCCTGCACCCGTCATCGTTCCGGCCCCGCCCCCGGTCGCCGAGCCCGCCCCTCCACCGCCGCCGCCCGCCACACCGCAACCGTTCGATCTGGAGCGCGCCGACATCCGCGCCTTCGTCGAGGAGGTCGCCGCGCGCCATTCGATTCCGCCTGAGGAGATCCGTGCGTTGCTTGCGCAGGGACAGTCGCAACCGCGCATCCTCGCGGCCATCGCGCGCCCCGCCGAAAGCGTGTTGAAGTGGTGGGAATACAGTGCGCGGCTCGTTTCGAGCGAGCGCGTCAGCCGCGGCGTCGAATTCGCTCGTGAGCACCGCGAGCGCCTCGATGCCGTGCATGCGGCGACCGGCGTCGATCCGGCCTTCATCGTGGCCATCATCGGCATCGAAACCAACTACGGTCGCAACAAGGGCTCGTGGCGGGTGCTCGATGCGCTCATGACCTTGGGCTTCGACTACCCTCCCCGCAGCCGATTTTTCCGCTCCGAGCTCGAGCAGTTCATGCTGCTCGTGCGTGAGGAGCGTCTCGATCCGTTGGCAACCCTCGGCTCCTATGCAGGCGCCATGGGTGCACCGCAGTTCATGCCCTCGAGTTATCGCCGCTATGCCGTCAACGGAACGCTCGATGGCGCGCTCGACGCACGCCGCGATCTGTTCGATAGTTGGGACGACGTGATCGCGAGCGTCGCGAACTACTTCACCGCGCACGGCTGGGAGCGCGACGCACCCGCAGTGCTCGAAGCTACCGCACCCGCCGAGGTCATCGCCACACTGGAGCGCCGCAACCTCGACTTGAACACCACGCTCGAGGGATTACGGACCCAAGGCGTGAGCGTCGACACGAATCTGCCACCCGACACGCGAGCGATGCTCGTGCCGGCAGAACTGGCCGATCGCCCGAGCGCCCGCGTGGGCTTGAAGAACTTCCATGTGATCACGCGCTACAACCGCAGCATTCTGTACGCCATGGCCGTCAACGATCTCGCGGCAGCCATCCGGCAGCAGACCGCCACGGTACCGACGACGCCGGCCGCCGCTCCATCGCCGCAGCCGATCCCGTAAATGCGTCGCGCCATTCCGGTCCTGTTGTTATCGCTGCTCGTGCTGCAGGGCTGTAGCCTGCTGCGGCGAGGTCCGGAGGCACCACCCAAGCCACCAGCGGGCGTTCCCAAGCCGCCACGCGATCTCGCCTCGATCCCCGATGCCGTACCGCAGGCCGAACCGCGCAGTCGCTACGGTAATCCGGAGACCTACGAGGTCTTCGGCAAAAAATACCGAGTCATGAAATCCGCGCGCGGTCATGTCGAGCGCGGGCTTGCCTCGTGGTACGGACCGGGGTTTCACGCCGAGCGCACCTCGAGCGGTGAGCCGTACAACATGTACTCGATGACCGCAGCCCATAAGACGCTGCCGATCCCGAGTTACGTCCGTGTGACGCACCTTGGCAACAGTCGCTCCATCGTCGTGCGCGTCAATGATCGCGGGCCGTTCGTCGGCAATCGGATCATCGACCTCTCGTACACGGCTGCGTACAAGCTCGGCATGATCGGCACCGGGACGGCGCCCGTGGAAATCCGCGTGCTGCAGCCCGGTGACGCGAGCTCTGGCCGGGCAATCGTCACCACGCCTGTGGCGCCAACTCCAGCGCCGACTCTAGCGCCGACTCTAGCGCCGACTCCAGCGCAGGCCGTCGACACGCCAAGCCTCGGCATCAGCTCGCGCTTTCTGCAAACCGGGTCCTTCGGCTCGCGGGCCAACGCCGATGCCATGACGCGTCGGCTTGCGCAGTCGGGCATCCGCAACGCCGTGATCCGCGAGGCGCGTATTGGCGAGCGTGTGGTGTACCGCGTGCAAGTGGGCCCACTCGACAATGCCGTCGAGGCGGATGATATGGTCGAGCGACTGCGACTTGTCGGCGTGCCGGATGCCCGTCCGGCTCACGAGTGAGGCGGCTACAATAGACGGGCGTTTCGTTTCACCTTCGTTCGTCTGGAGTCTGTCTTGAGCCTGATGTTTGTCCGCCGGATGCTTTTTGCTCTCACCCTGATCTGTTGCGCAGGGTTGTCGCCAGGCGCTGCCTCGGCGGCGACCACCCAAGCCGCTCCCATTCCTCCGCCACCGGCGGTTGCCGGTCGCTCATACGTGCTGATCGACCACGCTACCGGCCGGGTACTGGCTGAGCGCAATGCAGACCAACGCGTCGAGCCCGCCAGCATCACCAAGTTGATGACGGCGTACGTTGCCTTTCGCGCCTTGGCCGAGGGTCGCCTCAAACTCGATGAGCGCATCTCCATCAGCGAACGCGCCTGGCGTTCGGAAGGCTCGCGGACCTTTCTCAACGTCGGCGATCAGGTGCCGGCGGAAGTCCTGCTGCAAGGCATGATCGTGCAGTCGGGTAACGATGCCGCCGTAGCCATCGCAGAGCGCCTCGCGGGTTCGGAAGCCACGTTCGCGCAGTTGATGACGGAGCAGGCCAAGCAGATCGGCATGAGGAACTCGAGCTTCGCCAATGCTACGGGCCTGCCGGATCCGGCCCTCTACACCACGGCCCGGGATATCGCGATTCTCTCGCGCGCAATGATTCGCGAATTCCCGCAGTACTACCGCTGGTATTCGCAGCGTGAGTTCGTGTGGAACAACATCCGGCAGGGCAACCGCAATGGTCTGCTCTACCGCGACCCCACGGTCGATGGCATTAAGACGGGTCACACAGACTCTGCCGGCTACTGCCTCGCAAGCTCGGCCGAGCGTAACGGCACGCGCATGATCGCCACGATCTTCGGCACCGAGTCGCCGAAGGCACGCGAAGATGCCAGTGCTGCGCTGCTCAACTACGGTTTCGCCTTCTACGAAACGGTGACGCTGCGCAAAGCGGGCGAGATGGTATTGAGGCCGCGGCTCTACAAGGGCACCGAGCAGGACATCGCCGTAGCACCGCAGAGCAATGTCAGCGCCACCATCGCCCGCGGCGGCCTGTCGCGACTGCGCACGGCCACGCGACTCGACGAGCCGCTGGTGGCCCCGCTCAAGGCAGGCCAGCGGGTCGGCGAGATGCAGATCCTCGACGGCAAGACGGTGATTCGTCGCGTGCCTCTTGTCGTCACGACCGAGGCGCCCATGGGTGGCGTCTGGCCGAGACTGCGCGACACCATCGCACTGTGGTTCAGGTAAGCACCATGGCCGACCCGCTGCCGATTTGTCATCTCAACGGCGAATGGCCGGCATTGCGAGAGGCGCGTATTTCGCCACTCGATCGTAGCTTCCTGTTCGGCGATGGCGTCTACGAGGTCGTGCCCGTCTTCGAGGGCAGACCGTTCCGCTTTGCAGAGCACTTTGATCGACTGTCGCGCAGCCTCGCGGCGCTGCGTATTCGCGACCCGCATAGTCGGGATGACTGGCGAGCACTCGTACGCGAGCTGATGCAGCGCAATGGCGGCGGCGACATGTACGTCTACGTGCAGGTCTCGCGCGGCGCAGAATACGGGCGCAACCACGCACCCTTTCCCGACGTACCACCGACTGTGTTCGCCTTTTGCGCGCCGCTGCCCAAACCCTCGGCCGCGCAGTTGGCGCAGGGCCTGCAGTGCGTCACGGCTCCGGACATCCGCTGGGCACGCTGTGACATCAAGTCGGTCGCGCTGCTCGGCAATGTCATGCAGCGTCAGCTGAGCGCGCAGATCGGTGCTCACGAGACGATCCTGCTCAAGGATGGTCAGATGATGGAGGCGAGCGCCTCGACCGTGCACGTGGTGCTGCACGGCGTAATCGTCACACCGCCGAATTCGAATGAGATCCTCCCGGGCACCACCCGCACGGTCGTCGCGGAACTGGCGGATCGCCTCGGCATGCCACGCCAAACTCGACCGGTCAGCGAGGCCGAACTGCGTGCGGCCGATGAGGTCTGGCTGGCTTCGGCGACACGCAACGTGTCGGCGGTAACCCGTGTCGATGGTGCTCCGGTGGGTGATGGCAAACCGGGGCCCGTGTGGCAGAAAATGTGGGCGGCTTTCCTGCAACTGCAAGCAGAGCTTAGGGATCAACCCTGGTGACCCATTCGAGCGGCGCCAACGGCGAGAGCCCGCTGCGCTTTCCCACCGATTACCCCATCAAGGTCGTCGGACGCAGCGAGCGCAGTTTTCGCGCCCGGATAGATGCGGTGGTGCTGCAGCACTGCCCGGATCTTGCCGCCGAGC
>Ga0209770_10000175_pt1 | contig 38076 bp, 35 predicted proteins | sample LauGreSu1BDMLBDD_2_FD_187572 | JGI IMG/M metagenome (GOLD analysis project Ga0209770, IMG submission 187572) | Freshwater lake microbial communities from Lake Michigan, USA - Su13.BD.MLB.DD (SPAdes) (version 2) | ecosystem: Environmental > Aquatic > Freshwater > Lake | place: Lake Michigan, USA... | reverse complement strand
TTGCAATGCATTATGCAAAGTGTCTCGAATATCTTCAAAAATAGTACCAACCCGATCTGCAATTGCGAAGTGTGTTTCTTCTTTTGAAGATCTCATCAATTGTCTGATTGGAAAGATGCTCAATATGCCAAGAGATCCAATTGAAATGAATAACCAAGCATAAAACAAGAATGTTCTGAATGCTATATTTCCATTTGCAAAGACTTCTATCCCTGAAAAAATGAGCGCAGTAATGATTGATATCATCAAAGCATGAAAAAGAGCAGTATTCAATTTGATGAATTGCTCTTTTTTATGAACCGAGCGAAGTCTGTCAATGACTTGTTCGGAGGAATTGCTATGTGTGATATCCTGCATATTATCTGCTCAATGCATAGACAATGATATTTGTTCCGATCTTTAAAGATGCTTCTCTTTTTTCGGGTGGATCATGATGAACATCAGGATCGGCCCAACCATCGCTTGGATTGGTCTCATATGTATAATACACACACAATTTACCTTCATGGAATAGTCCCAAACCTTGAGGTGATTTCGCATCATGTTCATGGATTTTGGGAAGTCCATTTGGAAATGTATAATGAGCAGAATACAAAGGATGATCGAATGGTAACTCGATGAATTTCTGATTTGGAAAAACCTTGCTCATCTCTTTTCTAATCGAAGCATCCATTCCATAATCATCATCTATGTATAGGAATCCACCATTCTCCAAATATGCTCTTAGCCTTCTTGCTTCAGCATCTGTGAGATTCATGGTTCCATGTCCTGTCAGAAACAATAATGGATAGAGAAAGATATTGTCTGTCGCCAAATCCACGAATTCATATATTGGTTCAGTCTGTATGGTTGTATGCTCATTTACATATTTCAATAAATTCACTTCTGAAGATTGATCATTATACCAATCTCCGCCACCTGAATATTTCACCCTGGCAAGTTTGATCTTACTCGTGGTCTGCATTTGAGCTTCAAGTGTGAAGCACATGAGGAACATGAAGAAGAAATATGTGATTGTTTTTTTCATCAATCTTGAAATTGCATCATGAGTGATTGAACATGGTATTGTACTGCATTCTCCTCTAAACATTCAATGATATATCGCATAATCGGCTCTGTATTTGACATTCGAACATGCATCCATCCATCTGAGAATTGCATCCATATGCCATCATCTTTACGAATCTCAATGATAGCACCTGCAAAATGTCGTTCTATTCTCTGAAATATTTCATCTGCTGAGCCGGACCAAGGCATTTTTCCCTTGATCATATATGTTTTTGGAAGCATTTCAGCCAATGTGCTGAGAGTTTCCCCTGTTTTCTTCATCAATGCAATGATCAGTGATATACCAACAAGGGAATCACGTCCATAATGACATGCCGGAAGAATGACTCCGCCACTTCCTTCCCCACCGATGATGCAATCATGTTTTTTCATCGCTTGCACCACATTGATTTCACCAACGGGAGTTCTGTACACCTTCCATCCATTATTCTTAGCCAAAATCTCGCTCATGCTTGAAGTGGACATATTGATGGCTATTGAATGCGAATCTTGTTTCAAGTCAGCGCATTCAAGAATCGCCATGGTACATAAGGCTATTGTTTTTTCCTCACCTATGGCATTTCCTTTTTCATCGATCAATACCAATCGATCTGCATCGGGATCTACTGCAATTCCGAGTTGAGCTGAATATTGACTTACTGCTGACATCAGTTCCTTCAAATGCTCGGTCAATGGCTCAGGAGTATGTGGAAATTCACCCGTATTGTCACAATACAGAGGAATACACTCACAGTCGAGAGATTCAAGCAATGCAGGAACGAATATACTTCCTGAAGCATTCACTGCATCGACCACTGCAAGAATAGGCTTTTTCACATGTGGTAACTCAATACCCAATCCTAGAAGAGATGCATGGATTTTTGCAATATGTTGTTCTGAAGGATGTTCAACTATAGTACAATTTCCCGGATTGCTGTTTTCTTCAATATCATTACCATCCAGATAATTCCAGAACTCGCGATTTTCTTCTGCATTGAGAAATACACCACCTGCATTGAGGAATTTCATTCCATTCCACTCACTAGGATTATGAGATGCAGTGATGGAAATCCCACCAATTGCATTGGAATGTTCGGTTTCAAGTTGTACTGTAGGCGTTGGAGCAATACCCAATGAAATCACATCTCTGCCAAATGCAGTCAATGTGGCAATGATCACTTCTTCCATCCAGACTCCTGAAGGACGGCCATCTCTTCCGATGACTATGGGTCCGGGTGGAAGATAAGCGGCAAAGGCCCTGGAATATGAAGCAATCAACTCTTGAGTCAATTCATCATTTGTAACTCTAAGCCCTGATATCGAGCGTATACATGCCATGATTATCTAGAATAAAATGCTGCAGAAAGGTCTTGCAAATATACCGTGTTCCTCGATTATGCAGTCATAAAAAAAGGCCATCCGAAAGTTCGAATGGCCTTAGATCGTACTACTTGAAGATTATTCCTCTTCAATTGGAGTCTGAATATTGATTCGTACAGTTCTATTGTACAATCTGCCTTCCGGCAATTCATTCACGAAGAATGGTAATTCTTCACCAACACCCTTTGATTCCAAAACTTGGAATTGACCTTTCGTAGCATTGCGAATTGCAGTTTCTACTGTCTTCGCGCGATTGGTCGACAATTTCGCATTTGATTCGAACATACCGATAACATCAGTATGACCCTCAACCGCGATCTCCGACTTTGGCATTGTGCGAGTAAACACAAATTCTTTCATGATGCGCTCATTGAATGGACCTGCATCATAACGATTGAATGGGAAGAGAACGAGTTTATAACTTTCGCGTGTCTTTGCACCGGCCTTCTCAACTTTTACGCCCGGCTTATTCTTCACGATCATCACCTTGATCATGATTGGTTCTGAAGCACATTCAGAGCCATTGATGCTCTTCACGATAAGTCTTGCTGAAAATGCACCTTCATCATTGATGGATTCTTCCAATTTGGCTCCGGCTGCATTTTTCCAATCCCATGTATATGTTTTTTCTGTCTTGCCAACTTTGGTAAGCGTAATCCACTCACCATCACCGCGCTTGACTTCAATTCTGCGTGATTCGACCAATCCTTCATCAATACCATTATCCAATTGGAAGTCCATGGTCAAAGGTGTTGGGAAGATTGTCGGCTCACGGTCGATCAGAGGTTTGCGAACTTGCCAAAGATCTTCTTCGGAACTACTTGCAAATGTGAGTTCGGTTCTACGATTTTCGACATTACTGTACAATTTACTCTGAGGATCTTTATCACTTGTTTTTGAAGCAACCAATGCATCAGGAAGATTGCGTTTTTCAAGTTTCATTCTGCTTTCTTCAATACCCCAAACATTCTTGAGATAATCATAAACGATTTGCGCTCTTCTTTGAGAAAGATCCATATCCTTCTCACCGGGTGAAGTTTCATCATTGCAACCTGTTACGGTAACAGAAACGCTTGGATATTTCTTCAAGCGATAGCCATAAATATTCAAAATGTCATAATACTTTTCAGGAGTATTAGCATTCTTGTCACCTACAACCCTTTCATCGGAGAAACCTGCTGTTTGTGCAGATGATGAGAACAATCGATAGCGTGATGGCATTGTTGAAGAAGTAGAATCAAAGAATACATAAGGAAGCAATGGGAACAAATCAATAGTTGCAACTTCTTCCAATACCAAGCCCTTCCAAGATGCAAGATTTGGATTTTTCTTGGTTACGCGCTTGATATAATCTGCATATTCCATCTCAGCAGAAATTTGTGGTTTTCTTCCGAGAGTAATTCGAACAGGTGGTTCTTCTTTTGATTGCTTTGCCTTTTCTTCATCATATGTAGTTTCAGGCTTGATGATGGTCACAGTTTGAGATTTAGTGCCATACTTGTCATTTTGAGCAACGATTTCAAATTCAACTTTCTCTGAGGCATTGTCACCTGTACCATAATCAGCATTTTGAACGATATATTGAAGTTCAGGTTTACCTTGCTTCAATGAATCACGCTTTGATGTACCGATATGCTTGTTCTTGATTGTTACTAGCGCAGGAATTCCTTCACCTGTACATTCATCAATTACAATCACTCTGAGAATGACAGCTCTTGAAAATGGCGGAACAAATGCCATGAACACATCTTGACCACCTTGTGAACGCTCAAAAGATCTGTCTGATGAGAAATAAATAACATCGCCTGAAGCAGGGAATGAAATAAATTCTTCATCATCTTTTGAATTGATTCCGGGATATGGAATTGGTTCGGGCTTTGACCAGATATTCTTTTCAGCATCTTTCAATGTTGTGAAATAGAAGTCCTTTGCACCAAGATTTGGAACATGACCTGTCGAAGCAAAATACAGAGTAACACCGTCTTTTGCGATGAAGGGTCCGAGTTCTTCTCCTGCAGTATTTACCGGTGCACCAAGATTCTTTGCCGGCTTCCAATTACCTGATTCTTCATCAAAATCTGAATACCAAATATCATAATTGGTATTGCCTGGATCTGAGTCTGTATTATTTGGTCCCAAACGGTTTGAAGCAAAATAAATACGATTTCCATCAGGAGAAAGTGATGGTTGTGAATCCCAGAAATTTGAATTCACTTCTTTTCCAAGATTGGATGGTCTACCCCATTTCACACCGTCGATTTCTGTTAAATACAAATCGCATGAGCCAAATCCATCAGGACGATCACATGCAGTGAAGATAAGTCTTTGACCATCGGATGAAATCGATGCAGCACCTTCATTATAGATGGTGTTAACTGTGTTCTTGCTATTCTTTGGCTCCGGCTCAATATTGAATAGTGAGTCAGCTTGGAATTCATCCAATCTGCCCTCTTTCTTTGATGCCCAAAAGTCATCCGATGCCGGACCACGATACTCTACATCATCACTTGCCTTGCTACCCTTTCTATTCGATACGAAAAACAATGTTTTCCCATCGGCGGTAACTGTTGGTGCATATTCATCAGCTCCTGTATTGATTGCAGGACCAAGATTGATGATTTTGATATTCTTACTTTTCAATGCATTAGCCGCATTGTCATCATCATCTGCTGCAATTGTTGCAGAATAGAGATACAAAGGTTCATTGGGAGCGGATTCCCCTGCCTTTGTAATAGCATTGAGCAATTTTCCTTCCAATCTTCCTGCAATTGCTGACTGTGTAACAGTACATGCAATAAGCATGAAGCTGAAGAGAAAGAGTAGTCGTTTTTTCATGGCATAACCTTGAAGTGAAAAACGTAATGTATCTAATTGTAATTTTATTCTATCGGACCGATTGTGCAAAGGACAAAACCTTTCTCAATCGCAGAACCTGCTTCGGCATGTATTTCTTTGATAATACCATTCATTGGTGATTTCAAAGCATTCTCCATTTTCATGGCTTCGAGTACAAATATGACTTCACCCTTCTTTACGGTTTGGCCTATTGTAACATTGATTGCCTTCAATAATCCCGGCATGGGAGCATTAACCTTCACAATGGAAATTAAGGTATCCGCTCCTGACTTGATGATTGCTCCATATTCGTACTGCCGAGCATCACTCACTTTTGAGGAATAGGTATATCCATTCAGTGAAATGTCAATTCCTTGATGCGTCTTTGTTGCTATCACAATATGTCTCTCGCCTGAAGACTGATTGATCAATTCATAACAAGAAGGATATTCAAGTAGTGAATTGACAATGAAGGCATCTTTACCAACAATGATGGATGAACCTTCCACAAAGATTGGAATACCTTTGTTTTCAGCGAAAAATTCAGCTTCGGCATGATAAGAAATTGCCATGACAGGATAGAGTAAGTGCGAACAGGAACTATTTCAACGCGGAAATTTAGACAAATTTTTCATTTTAGGCACCCATATTGCTTGTAAAGTTGTCCACATCATGAAAAATCCACATACAATCATAGAAATAGCCATGAATCAGAATAACGACTTTTACAATCGAGTATATGACATAGTTCGCACCATACCTCATGGAAAAGTAACGACTTATGGTATTATTGCTGATTTTTTGGGTGCAAAAAGCTCCTCAAGACTCGTTGGCTGGGCTTTAAATGCGGTCATGGACAGAGTGGACATTCCATGTCATAGAGTGGTTAATCGACAGGGCGAATTATCAGGGAAAATGCATTTTGATCATCCAACTCAAATGAAAGAAAGACTTCTTGCAGAAGAAGTCACTTTTATCGGAGAAGCCGTAGATTTGTCTAAACATCTTTGGAAGCCACAAGATGCACTCGATGATTTACTGTAATTTCAATAGGAATGAATAATCATGAAAACAAACCGCAGAACCTTCATTGGTTCCGGAATTGCACTCGCAGGGATGGCTGCAACCACCGGATTGACATCTGCTCAAGATATTGATGCCAAAGCAGGTACTTTAACCAAACATGTATTGCCAAACTTACCTTATGGGTATACTGAACTAGAACCATTTATAGATGCAATGACAATGGAATTGCATCACTCCAAACATCATAAAGCATATGTTGATGGACTAAATAAAGCGGAAGCGGAACTTGCAAAAGCCAGAACATCGGGAGATTTCTCACTCATTCAACATTGGTCAAAGCAATGTGCTTTTCATGGTGGAGGACATGCCCTTCATACTTTGTTTTGGAAATGCATGACACCTCAATCAAAAGGCGGTGGAACCATGGATGCTTCCCCAATCATAAATGCCATCAATGCATCATTCGGTTCTTTTGAACAATTCAAGAAACAATTCACGGCAGCGGCAATTGCCGTCGAAGGAAGTGGTTGGGCATTATTGCACTATCGCAAGGATGATGGAGCACTCATAATCTTGCAAGCTGAGAATCAGCATAAATTATCAAGCTGGAATACAGTACCCATTCTTGGAATCGATGTATGGGAGCATGCCTATTATCTGAAATATCAGAATAAAAGAGCTGACTATGTGAATGCTTGGTGGAATATCGTCAACTGGAAAGCAGTAAACGCTTTTTATGAGCAAGCGAAATCATAATTGCACTGATTTCTTATCGATGATTTTCCAATAAAGCAATACAGCCATGCAAATACCCAAACAATCCGCGATGATATCACCAAGTTCGCTTGTTCTTCCGGGCACAAATGACTGATGAAACTCATCTGACAAAGCATATAAGCATCCTATGATCAAAATCCATGGGATGTTTTTTTTTGCATTCTTTTGATCATGGAAGTAAACTGCCAAAGCCAATGTGGCCCCATAGAAGAGATAAGCGAAGAAGTGAAAAATTTTGTCCTGCCACTGAAATGTGGTCATGACAAATGGTGCTTGTGGCAAAGAAGAAAAGTAATAAATCCCCATCGAACAAAACAATGCGGGAATCTTGGCTAGATGCTTTAATGTGGATTGCGACATCAACGAATGATGCCTTTTCGGGATGATCGGATGAAATCCATGCAGGATGAAACTTCAGGTAACATATTCGGATGCAATCGTTGATATTCTTCAAGTCCATCGGTAGTATTCATTCCGGAGAAAAAAACAGCCGAATACAATTCTTGTATTGCATCAATGGCTTCATTTGAGAATCCCCTTCTTCTCAATCCAATTTTATTGACTCCCTCTACCTTTGCAGGCTCTCTACCGATAAGTGCATAAGGTGCAACATCTTTTGTGATTTTGCAATCGGCTCCAATCATTGCATGATTGCCGACTGTACAAAATTGAATTACCTTTGCCAAACCACCGAGAATGACCCAATCACCTATTGAAACATGACCCGCCAATTGGGACACATTACTCATAATCACATGATCACCTACCGTACAATCATGTGCAACATGACAATAAGCCATGATCAAACAATCCTTCCCAATGATTGCTCTACCGGTTGCTTCAGTTCCACGATTAACCGTGGCACATTCACGAATAACGGTTCTATCACCAATGATGGCAAGTGTATTTTCACCTTTGAATTTCAAATCCTGTGGAACAGCACCAATAACCGCCCCTGGAAATACCGAACATTCAGATCCTATGCGAGAACCATTCATGAGAGTTGCATGTGCTGAAATGATTGATCCATCACCAATTTCAACATCTGATTCGATTACGGCAAATGGACCGATCGTGACATTGTTTCCAATTCGTGCTTCAGGTGCTACGCTAGCCAAAGGATGTATGAGTACAGACATATATTCTAAATCGTGAATTAAGCAGGTAATGTATCTACAATTGCGGCTGAAAGTTCGGCTTCGGCAACAAGGGTATCGCCGACATAACCCTTGGCACTCATTGCAAATGTATTGAATCTCTTTCCGGTCATGGTCACTTCCATCACCAATTGATCACCGGGAATGACCGGTTTTCTGAATTTTGCATTATTGATAGCCATGAAAAATACCAATTTTCCTTCTTGATATGTATCAGAATTCAAAAGATATAATCCACCGACTTGTGCCATGGCTTCAATGATCAATACTCCGGGCATGATTGGTCTTTCCGGGAAATGGCCCGGGAAAAACGGCTCATTAATCGTGACATTCTTATATCCGACAATTTTCTTGTTTTCAGTATCAACTTCCGTGATTCTATCAACCAGCAGAAATGGATATCGATGAGGCATCACTTTCATAATCTGATTGATATCCAATACAGGTATTGAATTCTTGATCACGGACTTTTTCTTGTTCTTTTGCTCTTTGTGCAATGCTCTGATCTTCTTTGCAAATTCTATATTAACTGCATGACCGGGTCTGGCAGCTAGAATTTGACCTTTTATCGGAGCTCCAATCAATGCTAGATCTCCAAGCATATCCAAGAGTTTATGTCTTGCAGGTTCATTTTTGAATCGCAAAAGGCGATTATTGAGTATACCATTATGACCCAATACCGCATTCTGTTCCATATCAAATTTTGTGAGCATGGAGCGCAATTCTTCATCCGGCATTTCTTTGTCCACAATCACTATCGCATTATCCAATGAGCCGCCTCGAATCAAACCCTGTTCATGTAGTGACTCTACCTCAGTGAGAAAACAGAATGTTCTCGCAGGGGCAAAATCTCTCAAAAATTCAGATTGTAAGTCAAAAAGTCCGGAATGTTGACTCGCCAATGCTGAATTCTGATAATCAATCATGACAGTAATTCGGAAATCATCATTAGGTAATGCAACGATTTCCGTTTGCTTGGATTCATTGACATAGCGATGCATTTGATCGATTTCCACAAATTCTCGAGGAGCTTTCTGATCTTCAAAGCCTGCTTGTAGTAAAACCTCGGCATAAGGAAGAGCGCTTCCATCACCAATCGGTGGTTCATTCGCAGTCAATTCCATGCGACAATTGTCAATCTCAAGTCCAACAAGTGCCGCAAGCACATGCTCAACGGTATGCACACTTGCTCCATTGCAAGTGATTGTCGTACCACGAGCGATATCTGTCACATAATCCACGAGTGCGGGGATTTCCGGATTCCCTTCAAGATCGGTTCGAATAAATCGGAAACCATAATTCTCGGGTGCAGGATAAAATGTGATTGTAGAGGGATTACCTGTATGCAGACCAATGCCACTCAGTGACACGGGTTTCTTGATGGTTCTTTGATGGGCATTCATGCTTTGGCTCAGTGTAATTTAGGGCAAATTACGAGGTTTTTTGATTATCTAAAGCCTGTTCCAATTCTTTGATGCGCTGTTCCAAAGATGAAACCATGCGCAAAATTTCAGGCAATTGCTGTGAAGCAAATATTCTTCTCATCTCTTTACTTCTCTCAATTGCAGGACTACCGAAGTAAATTCCTGATTGTTCTATGCTTTGGGCAATACCTGATTGACCAAATACTATAACTCCGTCTGCTGTTGACAAATGTCCAACAGTTCCTACTTGACCGGCGAATCGATTTCTGGCACCAATCTTTGCGCTTCCGGCTATTCCAACTTGAGCGGCAAATGCAGTGTGTTCACCAATGCTGACATTATGTGCTATCTGAACCAAGTTGTCTATCTTCACACCTCTTGAAATCAAAGTGGAGTTTACAACCGAGCGATCAATCGTGGTATTGGCTCCTATTTCAACATCATCTTCAAGTATCACATTTCCCACATGCTTGATCTTTTCATAGGATCCATCTGCATGTTCGATATATCCGAATCCATCAGAACCAATGACTGCTCCTGAATGAATGATCACTCTATTGCCAATCTTTGTATTGGAATAGCAAACCACATGGGGATAGAGCAAACAATCTTCACCTATGACAACATTATCACCTAAAACCACATGCGGATGAATGATGCTTCCTTTGCCAATGCTACAACCTTCACCAATGATGGCACCATCCATGATTGTCGCTCCCACTGTTATCTGAGCACTTGGATGAATCGTGGCATTTGAGGAAATGAATGGATCTTTCTTTTGATCAGGAAAGAAATATGAAATGAGTGATGCAAATGCGGAATGAGGATTTTTTACACGGATGAAAGCTTGATGAGCTTTTGGTTGCAGTGGAGCTGAATGAGACAGAAGGATGCAATTCTGAGTGCAAGCTTCCACAAAAGGAAAGAATTGTTTTCCCGAAACAAAGAGTATTTCACCGGGATTTGGTTCTTCGATTCTTCCAATTCCATTCAAAACAATGGCCGAATCGCCTTCAAGTTCTGCTTGAAGAAATTCGGCTATGTCTTGAACAGTATATTTTTTGGATAGCATCATACCTTATGGCCTTTTTCCACCGGTTGTGTCGGCAGGTATCGGTTGAACAGGTTGCTCGGCAGGAGCTGTTGGTGGTTGATTCGGACTAGTTCCACTACCGGCTGAATCTAAAGTTGGAATCTTGATCATATCCTGCAGACCATCCATTACCGAATCTTTCAACTTATCAAAAAGCCCTTTCTCATCTTTCTTTTCTTCAGGAACTTCTGCCGGTTTGCGAGATCTGGTTCTTTTCGTACCTGAATTAGAGCTTGCAGGAGTTGATTTTTTGCTATTTCTTGGATCTTTGTCGATGGCTTCCTGCTGTTGTTTTTCCATATCATCGACATTTATGCCAAGTTTTTTCAGGACTTTGACAGTCAAATCATACTTTGGGTTTATAAATGCCAAGGGCTGAGTTGATTTATCCCATACGATGTCATAATTGTCATCAAAAGATATTTCCTGAATTGCAGCATAAATTTTCTCCTCAACACCTCGAAAAACCAGTGCAATTGCGGCATCATACTCACCATTCGGACCTAATTTTCTGGTGGCATATTCCTCACGCTCTTTTTTCTTCTTCTCAAGGTTTGCAATCTTCTCTGTTTTTTCTATTTCAGTCCAAACAAGTCGATTTTTCTTGATTTCCAAATCAAGTTCATTGATAACTTTTTGTTGATCCTCAAGCTCTCTTTTCCAATTGTCAACCATTGTCTGGAGGCGCTGCTCTGCTTGTTTTGCTTCCGGAAATTTCTCGCGAATTGTTTGTGACGACACATAACCTACTTTCTGTGCATGCACAGAACCGATGCTAAAAAGCATTGCAATGAATGCTAGAGAAAAATTCCGAATGGTCAACATGATTTGCCCCCTGGACTTTGATTATTTACTGTTTCTACGAATTTTGTCCAACACTTTGAATGTCAAATCAAATTTATCATCTGCATAAAGCAAAGCCGGATTTACTTTGTCGAGAATAAAATTGAATTTCTCATCTTTGGACACTTCTTTGATTGTCAAGAGAATGCGATCACGAATCGGAGTGAGAAAATTTTCTTGCAAGCGACGAATTTCACCTGTATTACCAAATTTTTCTTCTTGATATTGCATCATGCTCTGCTGAATTGCTTTCAATTGATCTTCTTCTTTCTTTTTTGCATCAGGAGTCATCATTGATTCTTGCTTTTTGTATTGCTCAAGCTTTCCTGTGAGATCCTTTTGCATAGCCACCAATGTGTCTTGGAATTTTGTTGCAATGTCTTTCAATTTTTTGTCAGCTTCTTGTGCTTCAGGCAATTGCTTTAAAATAACTTCGGTATCGACATATCCGATTTTTTGTGTTTGTGCATTCATTGAATTGTTTGTGGCAATAAATGCAGCAATGAAACAAGTGAGAATAACAAATGAGTATTTCATAAATACATCCTATGATGAAATTGAATAAAGTTTATCTTCCAAATTGAAAATGAAATTGCCAACCGGATCTTGGTCCTGTTGTTCCTTGAGGATCAAATCCATAACCATAATCAAAACCTAATAGTCCTATAGGATTGAGCAAAACCCGAACGCCAAGTCCTGCTGATCTCTTTAAATCGAATGGATCGGCACTACGCAAATTCTCCCATACATTCCCTGCTTCAGCGAATGCAAGTAAATATATTGGCATTGGATTAAGTGAAAGTGCAAAACGGGTTTCGATCACATGTCTTGTCATCACACGACCTCCACCGCTTGGGCCAATCGATCTATCTACATATCCTCTGAGTGGTGTGATGGCAAAACCACCAAGACCATTTCCACCCATGAAGAACAATTCATTACCCAGAATATTTGTGTCACTCCTTATGCCGGCAACATATCCCATATCAGTACTCATATACAGTACCAATCGTGGATTTCCATCTACACTCGCAAGAGGATGGAACATCTCGAGATTGAATGTATTCTTGAGATAATCGACCTTACCAATCCCAATCCCACCTGCAGCAAATGTTGAAGAATATGTGAATCTCGAACCGGAAGTCGGGAAGATCGCATTATCCAAACTAATTCTTGATACAGATCCTGTCAAACTGAGTTCACCGCCATTGAATGCACGAAATACACCTTGTGATGCAGTTTGTTCATTGTATTGAGCACGAACGACTCCATCTACTCTGAAATAGTCATCGGGCCAACGCAATCTTCGACCAATATTGACGGATGCACCATAGCGCGTTAGATTGAACACAAAATTCTGTCTTATCGAATACAAGTTCACTCCCAATGTTGTGGGAGTATTATTGAGCCAAGGTTCCGTGAATCCAAGTTGAATGGTTTGATATCTACTTTGCTGACCAAATTCCGCATTTATGTTAAGAATTTGTCCACCACCACCGCGTAATGGCTCTGAGAATGAGAAATTATTCAATGTAATACCGATAGAACCGGTCAATCCGAATGTACCTGCATATCCCATTGAGGCATTGAATGTATCTGTAGAGCGTTCTTCTACTCTGTACAGTACATCAACTTTGGTATTGTCAACAGGTTTGATATCCGGCTTTAAAGCCTCAGGGTTGAAATAATTCAAAACGCCGAGACCACGCACGCTTCTGATGATTGCGGAACGATTAAAAAATTCTCCAGGCCTTGTGAAGAGCTCTCTTCGAATGACTTTGTCTTTGGTTTTTGTATTGCCGACAATCTCAACTTTTCGAATGATATAGCGATCTCGTTCAAATACTTTGACAACTATGTCGAGTGAATCCCCTTCACTTTTTCTTTCTTCTTTGATCAAATTCGCTCCCAAATATCCATTGTCCAGATACATCGATGCCACATCCGATTGATCCTCATTTCCGGATAAATTCTTGTCAAAACGCTCAGCATCATAGGGTTCATTGAGAGGAATATTCAGACGGCGGAACAGTATCTCTTGAGGATAGACTGTATTCCCCTCAAATGTAACAGATCGCAAATAATATCTCTTGCCTTCAAAAATGTCCAAATGAACACTGACTTTTTGAATATCGGGATAATAGATTATGCTATCCTTTATGATATCTGCATCTATGAAACCTTTTGATCTAAAAAATTGAAGCAATTTCTTTTTATCATCTACATATTTCAATTTGTCAAACTTGGATGAAGACCAAAATTTCCACCAAGTCTTTGTTTTGGTATCTTCAAGTGCACCAACCAAATCGGATGAAGCAAGTAATTGATTACCCGAAAAAATGATGCTATCCACATAAAAATCCGCACCTTCTTCTATGGTCATTTCCAAACGAGCATATAATCCGGTATCGGTTGGAATCAAATTTGGAGTGATTTTGGCATACATCAAACCTTCTTTCTCATAAAGAGCCTTCACTGCATCCTTGGCCAAATCAACTTCATATGCGGAAAGGATATCGCCTTTTACTTTCGCTATCGCTTTTTCGATGTCTTTTGAACTGACTTTATCATTACCCTTGATTTCAAGCCAACTAAAGCGTTTGAATTCACTGACCTTGATGGTGAGAAAAACACCACTTGCCGTAATTTTGTCAATCACGATATCTATGGATTCAAACTGATTTCTCTGCCATAAATTCCTGATTGCCTCCTGTTGCTTCGGCCCGGGAATCTTCATTTCCTCGCCAACTTTCAATCCGGAAATAGTAATAATTGTCTGCGCATCGGCATAGGTATTACCTTCTACTGAAACACCAGCAATGAGATAAGACTTTGCTTGACCTTGTGCAAATATGGAATTATGAGAAGGTATGATCCATGTCGAGAACATGAATAATAATGCAAAACACCATCTATTTCGTAAAATGTGCATGCCCCTGATCACCTGGAAGAAAATGATGATATAATTCTTCGAAGGGAGCCTTGTTGATTCTCCTTCTCATCCGATTCACGCAATTGTTGACCGGTTTTTCCAAAACGACGCTCTCTATTGAGAAAATCTTTCAAAGCACAGTATAAATCATCTCTTCTGAAATCAGGCCAGAGTTGTTTTGTGATATACATTTCAGAATAAGCAGATTCCCACAATAAGAAATTACTCAAACGCATTTCACCAGAAGTTCTGATCATAAGATCCGGGTCAGGCATTGAATCGGTCAATAAATACTTCGAAAATTGCTCATCGGTGATGTCTTCCGGAGACAAAGTCCCTCGGCGAATATCCAGTGCAATCATTTGTACGGCACGAACAATATCCCATCTTCCCGAATAACTTAAGGCCAAAGTGAGTGTTAATCCGGTATTCTTGGAAGTGCGCTCGATTGCTTCATTGAGTATTGTTTGCACATTCTTGGGTAGGGCATTTATCTTCCCGATTGCATGAAGCCGAACATTATTGGCATCTAGCTCATCAATCTCTTGCAAAAGGTATGTTCTGAGGAGTGACATCAGTATTTGGACTTCCATTCTTGGTCTTTTCCAATTTTCCATTGAAAAAGCATAGACAGTGAGGAAACCGATATTCAACTGCGAACATGCTTTGACGATATCACGAACACTCTCTATTCCCTGCTGATGTCCCGCAGCTCTTGGGAGATTTCTGTCCATTGCCCAGCGACCATTTCCATCCATGATGATGGCAATATGGCGTGGCAAGTCACCGACCTCAAGTAAAGAGGCTTGAAATTGTTTGTCCTCAGGGGATTGACTATCTAACCATTGATTGATCATGCTATGCTCAATGTCATTCTTCGACAAAAACAAATGATTTACACCCACTCGGTGTGCAAATTGATTTCCAACATTTGGGGATCAAAGAAACATAGGCAGTGAACTGATAGTCGCTTAGTGCGGAAAAAATCTTGGCAAAAATACTGTTATATGCTGAAAAAACAATAGTACAAGACGAATTTCAATCAATATCGCCATAGTTTTTTCTCAATTGATGCGCAAAAGGAGTAATGTCTTATCATCAACCACATAATTTGACTGTTCATCAGATTCTACGATTGAGAATTTACTCATTAATTCATGTGCTGAAAGTTCATCACTCCGGGAAATTTGAGATAACTGCTCTTTCAAGAGATCTTTTTCATGCAGAGAAGAGTCATGTACTCCATCTGTGTAAAGACATAACAAATCCCCACTTTCAATGGTGAACATTTCGGATTCTAGATGATGTAATTCTTTCAATACACCAAGCACCATGCATCCTTTTTCCAAAACGATCATTGAGCCATTTGACTTTTTCAGTAATGGTGCTTCATGTCCGGCATTGATTGATATGAATGAAGTTCTATCTACATTCATCTTTATGAAAATGCATGTCACGAAAATATCAGATGCAGTATGTTCATAAATCAATGCATTGATTTCTCGGATGATATCCTCGGGAGTTTTTTCTTGTTTGACGAGTAAAGTACATGCTGACTTTACCATGGACATTATCATTGCAGAACCTATTCCCTTCCCGGAAACATCTGCCATGATCAAAGCAAGCGATCCATCCGAATATGGAATCACATCCATGTAATCGCCGCCTATTTCCAAACTTGGAATATGTATTCCCGATAATTCACAATGTGAGTATTGTTTATCGAATGAAGGGAAAAGATTGTTTTGAACAATACCAGCAATTTCCATCTCTTTTTGCAATTGGGTCAATTTCTGTTCCTCAGCATGCAATCGGGCTCTTTCCAGTGATACCGCAGTCACCATGCCCAGCATTGACACAAAGTACATGTCATCATCTGAGTATGATCGCATATTGGACTGAGGACCCAATATGAGTGCCCCATGAGAATGTCCTCCATGTATCATTCCAATGCAGGTGAATTCATCAATTGTGGAATATTCAAGGTCCGGATCGATTTGAGAAAGTATATGGAGTTTTTTTTCATCGGATATTCCATTTGAAGAAATGAAATCATTGGTTCCATCATTCCTTTTCACCAATACTCCATAGGTACTTACCATGAGTTGTCCCATGAGAAATTGTCCACCAATATCTGCTATGCCCTTTGGAGTTGATTGCAAAATGATATCCGAAAGCATCTCCATTATTGTTGTCATCAACAAAGAAGTACGGCCTAAATTTCGCGAACTGTTCGATGCCATATTTCTATTTTTCATTGTACTCAACATGAGCGAAGTAATAGCGTTCATGATTGAAAGCAATTGAATTTGTTCCGGGTTCAAACCTAATGTTGAATAATGAATCTCGCCATGTAGAATACCTCCATGATTCAGATACATGACATCATATTCTCCACCAAATGAATGTCCTTTTTGAATAATGGAATGTAGTCCGAAATCCGAATCTCTCAATAGAACTTCAAATGCAAGAGTGGGATCGGCAGAACAGATTGTATCTGCGAATATGACACATGCTTCATATTCATCATTGGCTTTTGACAATTCATGAAGAAAATCAGGAAGAATAGACCGAAGGGAATTCATGTACTTGTATGAATGAATGCATGGAAACTTTGTCAAATGTACAGTTTTCAGAGGAGATTGGAGACTGTAGCTTGAGATGCTGACTGAAGATCTTTTGGTTTAATGAGGATTTGCATGCCCCTTTGTCCCGGACTGATGCTGATCTTTTCAAATAGAAATGCGGTTTCTTCCAAAAATGTGGGAAAGTGCTTTTTCATTCCTATTGGGGAGCAACCACCGCGAATATATCCAGTGAGTGGATACAATTCACTGATGTGTAGAAGAGAACATGCAGTGTTTCCTGTGGATTTCGCTACTTTTTTTAGAGAGACTTCAGCATTACCCGGTACTACAATCACAAAAACAGGTATATAGTCACCTCGCAAAACCAAGGTCTTGAATACTTGCTCATGAGGCATGTGTATTTTATCCGCTACACTTATTGCATCAAGTGCATCTTCCGACCAATCATAGGTAAGTAATTCATATGATATATTCAATGAATCGAGTATTCTACAGCAATTGGTCTTTTTGGGTACGCTCATGATTCAATGGAAGACAGAAATCCATCTATTGTTTCTGAAGCTTGAAGTCCGGCTTTTCTTCGAATATTCAAGCGATGTGTTTCAACGGTTCTTGTGGAAATATCCAAAAATGTTGCAATCTGATATGTAGAGAATCCACATCGAATCAGCATGCTCACTTCGGATTCTTTCATGGTGATTTCAGGAATCAATGTTTCCAACTTCGTCTGAAATCCAGAATATGTTTGATGGAATTCACTAAAAAACAATTCTCTTTCTATGTCTGTACCGGACAAAGGCATGAGCAAAGTACTGATTTCTTTCAGAACCTTAGTTTTGGTACCATTCTGTTCCAATATCTCAAGTACTTTGGAACGCACCTCGCCATAGCGATTCAGCTCTTTCATGATGGAAGAAGTTCTTTCCAATAATTGATTACGCAAGTCTTTGGTTTCTCTACCCAATTCATGATTTTGTTTTTTTAGCAATTCATTTTCTTTTTGATGCAAAGAAGAGACATACTGTATTTCAAGATCTTTGATATTTCTTTGCGCCTCTTTTCCAAGTATTGCATGTTGCACTTGATACGATTCATGCAACATGGAAAAAGCTCTTTCCCATTGTTTTCTTTGTCTCAGCCAAAATCCCCAATGTCTCAAGACCCAAACCCGCAATTGAAGAAAATCATACTTTTGAGTCATCAAATGTGCTTGTTGAAAATGATGCTCTATTTTGCCATTCTTCGAAGATGCAGGCTGCATATCCATGAAGAGTCTGGCTAATTTATAATGTAATGTTGCTTCATGAAGAGGAAAGGGATACTTTTTATAAAGTTTTCCTGCCTCATTAAATGACTCCAATGCTTGTTTGTGTGATCCAATTTTGGAGAATGCCGATCCTGTCATGACATGCATTCTTGACAAGTCATGATATGCTTTTCTTTTCTTTGCGATGCAAATGCAATCTTTTAAGATTTCCAATGCTTTCTCAGGACTTTTCTTTGTTTTCATCAATGAAATGGATGCGATGTTTGACAAAGCTATAAGCTCTGTTCGCCAATTCTTCTCCATCCGCGAATTATTGATTGCTTCTTGAAGATATTCTTCGGCTTTTTCAAAATCCTGCACAGCAATATTAAAATTACCCATACCTAACTGTATTTGAGAATCTAGGAATGGTTCACCCGGTAATTCCAATTGAATTTCTTTTGCTTTTTGAAGGTAATTCAAGCAATGATCATATTTATCGATTTTCTGAGCATGCTGTGCCAATGTCATTGCACATCTAAATGCATGAAGCAATTCTCCATGAATCATGAATGTCTCTAGAGATTCACGCAAGACCCTTTCATCATCAGGTATTATCTCAATATCAGATCGAAGTCTGTAATGCTCTCTGGCCAAATGAGCATGTTGTATGGAATGATCTGTTTTTGCAACAATACCCGCCATTTTATCAAGCAAATCAAAAGCCTTTTCTCTTTGCATCATTCCATGAAGAATATTACACCTGATTCTCAATAAATCAAATATGTATTGTGAGAATCTATTCTCGCTGATCAATTCGCGAGAATGCATATCCTCGTATTTGTGCTCAAGAGCAGTGAGGGATTTCATCACGGATGACATAGAATCCGTATATAATCGCCGCTCAACCCTGAGTATTTCTTCCCTTCCGGATAGTACTCTGTTCATATACAACCAAAAATTTACATCCCGAAACGATAGCTGGAAGCCTTATGGCAATTGCACTTCCCTTTTTGGACAATTTACTTTTTTTTTAGAGACCATCATCGTAATAAGATTGGGGAATTTATGGAATCTCATGTATGTTTGCCAACCACATATCCACCATTTTCCGGAGTTTACACATGGATTTCCTCACAATATTGCATGGTCACAATCGCTGGCTCATGATCATATTCGCCTTATTTGCCATTTTTTCCATAATCAGTAATATGAGAGATTCCGGGGAATACAAGAAATTCACCAAATTAGCCGGCTCCATTTATGCCTATGCACTTGCACTTCAATTCGTGATCGGACTCATTCTCTTCTTCCCAAAAGGAAATGCTCTGGATTGGGACATGTCAGCCCTCAGAATACAGTTCGAACATGCCACAACGATGATTCTCGCCATTGCCATTGCACATTCTCCTGCAGCTTGGAAAAAATTGGAAACGAGTAAAAGACTTCGCAATACATTGATTGCTTATGTTGTTTCCATGCTACTGATTTTTCTTGGCGTCATTCGAATTGGCGGTATGTCGCTCTGGCTTGGATCATAAAAGATCGGCCAAACCTGAAATATATGTGGCAATCATCAAACCTGCCAATCTCGATGTTCTATCATCGATGTCATATGTTGGATTGACCTCGACAATATCTATCATTCGGCATCCTTCAGCACCTGCCCAATAGGCCATTTCGATGATTTCATCGGAAGTAAAACCAATTGAGGCAGGAGCGCTGACACCAGGAGCAAATGCCGAACAAACTGAATCCATGTCGAAACTGACATAGGAACTCAAGCCTGCATCATGCATGGACCTGATCATTTCACGCAATTGCTGACCCGGATTGCCGATTGCTCTGATATGTTCATATGGTATGATCCTTCCTCCGTGCAATTCCACAAAATCGCGATGATGTAAAGAAGCTGCGAATTTTTGCGTGCCGAATTCTACGAATTCAGATGGTTTTGCATACTCCAACATTTCTCGAAATGGCGTTCCAGAATGCGATAATCCATCTATCTTCACTCTGACATCCAGATGGGGATCGATATTGATAATACTTGCTTTTTCATTCATGTCGAGAAATGCTTTGCAATTCGGAAAGGCAATGTCATGTCCACCACCGAGTATGATTGCCCTAGAACCCTTTTTTAGAATACGATGAAGAATTTCATAATGATCATTTCTGATATCTTCTAAATCTCTACCCTCGCAATCTATATTTCCGACATCATAGATTGAACCAGGGAAATGTTGAACACCAAAAACAGACAATTTTCCCAAATATTCACGAATCTTGAATGGTGCTGTTGAAGCTCCGGGCCGCCCACCATTTCTAACAATTCCTATATCCTGAGGAATACCCATCAACACAATATCATGTTCTTTCAAGGTCTCAAATGATTCCAAAACCTTAATCTTAGAGGCAAATCGCTTGTCCTCGGGCTCGATGGGTGCTTTCATGGTTGACCATTCATCATAGGGTATGATTTTTTCTATCATAGGTTCCTCTCTTAGGGGTTCATCGCCAAGTGATTTTTTGTATTTTTGTCATCACCAAACAAATACAGCGGAGCTTATACAATGATCTTGACTGACAAAGAAATTCTTGCAAATATAGCGAGCGAAAGAATCGTTATCACCCCTTTTCGAAGAGAATGCCTCGGATCCAACAGCTATGATGTTCATTTGGGCAAACTTCTTGCCACTTATGATGAAGACATTCTTGATGCGAAACTACATAATACCATCACGACTTTCGAAATTCCGGAGGAAGGTTGCGTATTGATGCCTGATGTATTCTATCTCGGAGTTACAGAAGAATATACTGAAACACATGATCATGTTCCCTTTCTCGAAGGTAAGTCAAGTATCGGAAGATTAGGCATTGATATTCACGCCACTGCAGGAAAAGGCGATGTAGGATTTTGCAATTATTGGACCTTGGAAATCTCAGTGAAACAACCGGTACGAGTGTATCCGGGCATGCCAATTGGACAACTCATCTATTTTGAAGTAAAAGGCGAAATTGAAACACCGTATAATGTGAAAGGTTCTGCAAAATACAATGCTAAAACCCATGAACCTGTTGAATCAATGATGTGGAAGAATTTCTGATGATTAGCTTAAAAGACATGACAAATTTCACAAAGACATTATTCTTTATTGGACTTGTGTTTGTCTTTTTCTCCTGTACTTTCGAGGAGGACAATACGCTCATTTATGATGAATCCGCAATCATTGAAAGAAGAAAAGAACTTGATGATTTTTTCAAGAATGATCCTTCTTCTCCTTTAAAGGAAATTCAAAAAGAAGGGTTCGTCGGCATGCAGTATTTTCCTCCCTCCGAAGATTATGCTTTCTATGCGGAATTCAAATTGATTTCCAAACCGGATACTGTACAGTTATTAACCTCAAAAGGCTCAGAGAAAAGAGCAATGTTGCGATATGGGACATTCACTTTTCATGGACAGGATGGTCCCACTTATTCTTTGACGGGTTTCAAATCTTTGAATCAGGAAGATGATGTGATTTTCATTCCATTCAAAGACAAAACAAATGGATTTGATACTTATGAAGCCGGTCGATACTTGGAAGTGGAAGAGTCTTCGGATAATGGTGAATATCTACTTGATTTCAATAAAGCGTATAATCCATATTGTGCTTATAACAAAGAATATGTATGTCCATTGGTTCCAAAGGACAACATATTAACCATGTCAATCAAAGCCGGTGAGAAGAGGCCGATATTCTAATGAAGCATATCACATTCATCAGGCATGCAAAATCAAATCATATCATGGGTCTTCGAGATCATGACAGACCTCTCAATGATCGTGGTTTAGAAGATGCTCCAACAATGGCTGAAAGATTAAAATCTGAGGGTTTTCATCCGGATGTGTTTTTCTCCAGCACAGCGCTTCGTGCACAAACAACAGCTGAGTTGATACGCAATGGAATTGATCCACAGATTCCTCTTGAAGAGCATTCGCTTCTATATCATGCTTTTATCAATGATTATACGTCATTCATACATCAAGTTGAAGATTCTTATGAGCATATAGTGATTGTGGGACATAATCCAACAATCACTTTGATGGTGAATCTTCTTGCTCGTGACAATGTCACGGAATCAATGCCGACTTGCTCCATAGTTTCGCTCACATTCGAAGATTGTAGTTCTTGGAATGCTATTTCACCGCATACGGGTATGATTACTCGCAATGCATTTCCCGGTCAATAAAATTTCCCGGTCAATAAAATAGAAAGGAATTTCATATGTCAGAACATCATCAAATTTGCATCATTGGAAGTGGCCCTGCCGGTTTTACAGCCGCATTATATGCCTCAAGAGCTCGATTGGATGTCGTTGTTTTTGAAGGACATCAGCCGGGCGGACAATTGACGATCACGACAGAAGTGGAAAATTATCCCGGTTTTGAGCATGGTATCATGGGACCGGAAATGATGGATGTCTTCCGCAAACAATCCCATCGTTTTGGCGCGCAGTCTATCTATGAAACAATCACCTCAGTTGATACCTCAACAAGACCTTTCACATTGACAAGTGATCGTGACAAAACATATACTTGTGATTCCATCATTATTTCAACCGGTGCGGCTGCGAAATTGCTCGGATCAAAAGGCGAGCAGGAATTCATGGGATTCGGCGTATCCGCATGCGCCACATGTGATGGTTTCTTCTTCAAAAATCAACATGTGTATGTGGTTGGTGGTGGTGACACCGCAATGGAAGAAGCAAATTATTTGACTCGTTTTGCTTCAAAAGTGACCATACTCCACAGAAGAGATGAATTCCGTGCTTCCAAAATCATGCTTGAGCGTTGTCAGAACAATCCCAAAATTGAATTCATGGTGAATACAACCGTGGATGAATATATTGGTGAAACCCTTCCTTCAGGTTTGAGAAAGCTCACTTCATTGAAATTGCGTAATACTGTCACGAATGAAGAAAATATCGTCCCTGCCGATGGAATCTTTGTAGCGATTGGTCATAAGCCGAATACAGATTTATTCAAAGGCTTGATTGACATGGATGAAACGGGATATATTCAAACAGTTGGCAAATCTTCCTACACGAATATCGAAGGCGTCTTTGCTTGTGGCGATGCACAAGACAGTGTATATAGACAAGCAATCACAGCTGCAGGTAGCGGTTGCATGGCGGCAATCGATGCAGAGCGCTGGCTTGAAGCACAACATGGATGATAAAACATGAATCCCGAAGAACAAAAAAAAGCGCCGGTTTTAGTCCGGCGCTTTCCATATGCGATTGAAGCTGAAATGGCTCAGGCACTACTTGCCGAGCATGGCATTTCAAGTTATGTCTATGATTTGAATGTCAATTCCTGCTATGTCGGAGCCGTCATGGGGGTCCGCTTATTCGTCGCGCAAGAAGATCTCGAACAGGCATTGATGATTATTAATTCTGAATTTGATGGCGAAAATCAAACAGAGTAAGTAATCATTCCTTATTCTTTCCCGGCTTCCTCTTCCGCCTTTCCTTGCATCATTTTCTTGAATTGTTTGTCAAGGAAATAGAGATTCTTTACATCATAACCCACTCGTTTTACCATCACGATCAATTCTTCCACGCCGCGCTCTGAGTCTTGCTGCTCCTTGATGAATGGCTGGAGAAATTGCAGAGTGGCATAATCAAGAACTTCATGACACATTTTAGCAAGTTCATTGATTGCAAACGTATTTTGTTGCTCGAGGAATAGATTATGCTCAAGAATATCAAGCACGCTTTCAAATTCTGATCTCAAGTTTGGAACCGCTCCAATCGTGGCTCTGCAGCCATTAGCATTGGCATAACGATAAAACTCAAGCATATGCTCGCGCTCATCTTCGGCGCTGAAATAGAAGTACTCTTCCAAGCCCGGCAAATCATTGTCGGCACACCATGATGCCATTTCCAAATAAGCCATAGAAGCCACATGCTCATTGGTGACTTGTATATTCAACTGTTTGCGAATGGATTCATTCATATCTAACTCCGTTTACATTCATTATGATTGATATTCTTTTGGTGCTTCCACTTTGCCATTTCTGCGAAGAGCATTGAGTTCCTCGAGAGAGACAGTATGAAATGTTCCTGTATTCTCACCGATCACTGTCACGGTATCCGAGAAAATATCGATCTTAATCATCCTTGCTCTGCCTTCAGTGAGATGTACATAGGAATCAAGAGGCGGATAATTTTTTAAAGCGGATACATAATTGTCGATTTCATAAAGCAAGCAGCATTTCAAACGACCACACATGCCACTGAGTTTACTGATATTCGGTGGCAACATTTGTGCTTTGGCATGTTCGAGATTGATTTGCTCAAACTCATTCAGAAATGTTGAACAACAAAGTTCCAATCCGCATGGACCGATACCGCCAATCCTTTTGGCTTCTTCGCGAGCTGGTATTTGTCTGAGTTCGATCCGAGCATGATATATTCTTGCCAATTCCTTGACCAGTTCACGGAAGTCAACTCTTTGAGGCGCGGAAAAATACACAGATAAACGAGAACGATCGAATTGCCACTCGGCATCAACAATCTTCATGTCTAAGCCATATTCCTTGACTTTGCCTTTCACTTCACGAATGATTTCCTTCTCATGTTCACGATTTTCTTTGATTCGCAGGATATCCTCCGGAGTTGCCAGTCTCTGCAAACTTAGTGTGGGAGTTTCCTGATTATTCTTTTTCATCTCTGCAATTGAACCAACAGCGGTAATTGTCCCGGCATCAGATCCATATTCAGATTGAACAATCACTGTATCGCTCAGTGCATAGCGCCCATTTCTATTCTTCTTGTATAATTGTTTTCTGCGAGCTTTGAAACTCACTTCCACAAACCAGTCCTGTGCATTGTCTTGTACCTCCCTTGCATTGTCTTCATTCGGAGAAGATCCACTTTTGCAAGTTGAACATCCTCCATCTTTATCGCCACATGCTGTGCAATGTGATTTACGATTCAAGAGCGATTTTGCAACTGAAGTTTCAGCAGCATTCCCGATTTCATCGGTATGGGAAATGTCTATGCGAGATAAAGGAACAATTGATCCAACCGGAAATTGTTCTTGAACGGATTGATTGTGTTGATTGTCTTTCATATGGCTAAAGATGGGCTTTTTTGCGCAATTACATCGAATTCGGCTCGAAAGTAGTGAAAAATAGCATGATAGACAACTTTCGGGAGAATCTCTCAGTTTCACTCTACTTTTTTGAGCAATAATTGTCTTCTATCTTCTCTAACCGCTTTGGAATAAAAGACTTTATACTCTTGATATTCATTTGGTTCGATAAAGGTCTTTTTCTTGATGAACTTTCGGGTTGCAGTAAGCAAAGTGAGACCATCTTTTTCTTTAGCATTGACCGAAAATGCATAATCTGCAGAGGAATTTGAATAATTCACAGACTGTGGAATTTCCGCTAGTACATATCCTTTGGGAATGATCATGGATACTTCTTCGAAGGTGGTATCGACATCATATAGATTCTTCACAGGATATGCTCGATTCTCATAGGTCAATGCATTATCGGTAGATAATTCATTACGCCATGGGATGCGAATTATCTTATATGTCCCTGCTTCTGCCACGGTGTTTGGAGCTTCATATTGATAGTACATTGAGATACTCTCAGATAGTGAATCAGCACCTATGATCATAAGATCATTTATCTTGGCTGATGGAATATCGGCAGCAAGTGCGGTTTGCATCATTTTCTTACGCTCCTCAGATGACTTACCTTTATACGCAGAACGATATTGAGCGGTCAATGTGCCAGTTACTTTTTCACTACCTTGTATGATCATTCCATCATCGGTGAATTGCACCGTGCTTCTTGAAATGAATGTTGGAGGAGCCACTTGCTTATCCGGTAACAATAATGGTTGAGTTACTCCCGGCTTTATCAATAATGAAAATGCATTCTTGTCAGCGGCAGGAATAACGCCTGTTGGAAAATTCGAAGCTGTCAAATCAAGAAATAATGGTTTTGAATTATCCTTCTCTCTTACGGCAATGATGCAATGATTAAAAGCAATTGAGGGTAATACATTTAATAATCGCTCTTCATTCCCTGAATTCACAAGCACATAATCTGCCTTTATTCCCAATTCATCGAGCATAGCAATGCCGAGCGTTGAAACATCTTTGCAATCACCGATCTTATTGACAAGTACATCTCTTGCTTTTTGAGGAATGAAAGCTGATTGTCTGAATGATACACTGCTATATCGAATATTATCAGTGATGAATTGGAAGACTTTCTGAATCTTTTCTTTTTCCGTTAATTTCTCAGGATTCGGAATGAGTTGTTTTACCGCTTCCTTGATTTCATAAGAAGATTGCGCTTTTGATTGTGCCAATTCGGCATACCAATCCACCAAAAACACCCAATTTGGAATAGTAGTGAATCTCAATACTTTTCCTATTTCAGGTAATGAAGGCATATCGGCTTCATAAACGATACCGGGTTCCTTATGTATGGACCAAGAATATAATGTGGAATTGATCTCAGGCAATTGCATTTCTTTCGGTGTGATGTCCATTGCCTGTTGTGATGTGGTGAATTGCATTTCATTGGGCATGATCAATGCATATTCCGCATGAGTAATAGGAAAAAATCTATTGAAATAATATTCATCCCAAACATGCTTGGCAAGTTTTCCTGTATTATAATTTCTGATGCGATATTTCACATAAATGAAATCATTGACTTCAAGTCCTTTGAATACAGCCATATTTCTATTGATGTCTGCACGAATTTCTTTACCGTCCGCTTTGATCGTGACTGCTTTTTCAATAACTAATGACTGTGAATTTCCATTATATCCAACTCTGTATTCTTTGAAAAAATCGATACCTTTTTCATTGAATACACGGATTATGCTCTCTGATACGGATTCGGATGCACCTTGTTCATAGACGACCCTTCTCATTTTATCAGAAACAATCGCCGCACTCGCTTCGGGATGATCTTTTGCGGAAGGAGCAGATTGCAAGATGGAATCGATATTTGTTTCACCGAATACTGTGAAAATGGATTTCTTCCCTTGCAATTCTCGCAAGATTGCACGCGCATCATAATCAGTTGGTGAATATTCCAATGCTTTCTGATAGGCAGCAATTGCCGAATTCACATCTTTTTTACTGCGATGAATCTCACCGAGTTTAGACCAATATGAATTGCATGAAGGACAGAATTTCAATGCCATCGCAACTGCTTTTTCAGCTTTGTCATATTGTTCCAATTGCGTGTACACAGAAGCCATTTGGAAATGGAATCCAGGAGAGGAAGGTGATAATGTCAAAAGTTCAGCAAAGGTTTTTTCCCAATCCTTGACTTTCGAATCTTCCAAATATGCTTTTGCCAAAGCCAAAAGAGGGGCTTCACCATAGACAGATTGCAAGTATTTTGAATACATACCAATCATCGTATCGCGTTTTCTCGAAGCCTGAAAATCGAATACAGCGGCAAGCTCTGTGAATGTCCATGATTGAGGAAATTTCTTCTTTGCCTCTCTCACAGTTGAAATCACTTTGTCCTGCATTCGTTTTTTATCATAATAGCGTATGCGCAGAGTATATGCTGTTTCTGAACCTGGAAGCAATTGTTCGATCCTATTGACCATGTCTTCAGCTCTGTCAAAATCCTCATTGTCCAGATGTTGATTAAACTTGTGAATGATGCCATCCGGAATTTCCTTACTCATGGATGCAAGTAATTCATATGTGGTATTCACTTCATCCTTCTTTCTTCCACGGGCATAGGTATCCAAAAACTTCCACAAAATGACAGGATTATCTTTGGAGATTTTCAATGCTTTCTTCAATAATTGCTCGGCTTCTATTGCTCTGTCATTTCTCAGATAAGCATCTGCAAGCAAGAGATAGTGTTCTATCCAATCCGGATGTTTTTCTACGACATCTTTCAACTGACTAATGATAGGATTTGGAATATACTCTATGATGCTTGGCTTTTGTTTTACATAATCCTGCGTTTCTGCACTTTCCTTCAATCCAGGAATCGGATTCCCTTCATCATCTGTAATGCGCATCAAGAAATTACATCTGTCAATTTCAGAGTATCCGACTTTCACCAAAAGTCTATTCCAACCTTTCGACAATTCGGTCTTTACGATATAAGTATCAAAGTCATTATTTGTCTCATTCGAATCCCTGATGATTTCAGTGTCATTCAAGAAGACTTTCACGGAACCGGAAGTCCCTATGCGAACATTTGCTTTTGCATTGTTTGGAGACCAAACGAAAGTATTCGCATAATAAATGGCTTGTCTGTCCGGGAAATATGCTTGAAAATCCAACCAATAATCAGATTTGATATATGGCGGTTTAAACCATGAGGCAGGTGTTCCATTCTTTCCTTCATAGATTTCCCCTAGAGTAAATTTATCTTCAGGTGGATATGCGATATTAAATCCTGATGCAGAGATATGTTCGAATGGACCAATAATTTGATAAGCAGACAATGCCTTGATGCCATCATAATATTGTTTGGCACTTTTCACATTTCGATTTCTGATTTCAACGGATCCAAGCATTTCCATTGCCATCGCACGCAATGAACCGGCTTTGTCTCCTTTCAATGTCAATTGTTTCAAGATCTCCTGAACACCCGATTTTTTCTCATGCATCTGTGTGGAGAAGCGAGGTGAGAGCCAAATGGAATACAGGTATGGAATGGGATCATCAGTGGCTTGTACAATCGTTTTATATACATTCCATGACTCTTGATAGCGATACCGCATTTCCAAGAGATATGAGAGCCCAAGTATCAATCGAATGTCTTTGGGATTTGCGGACAATTTCTCTTTGAATACAATTTCAGCACTATCGAAATCCTTTTTGAGGATATAAGACCATGGATCGGTATTCAATTGACCAAATGCATTCATCACATTGAATACACAACTTACTATTGTCAAGAACAATATGCGTTTCATAAATCCAAAACTCCGATAGTATATCAACAGTGGTGATAAGCTTGTAAAAGATTCATTTCGGGATCAATCTCTCCTGTACCTCTCATATATTCCAGGAGATTATATGCCATATATGGTGCATAGAGAGCGCCTTTTGTTCCTAGGCCGCCCATGGCCAATAATCCGGGATACTTTGGATGTTCTCCCATGAATGGCTTATGCTCAAACATTGTCGGCCTAAGTCCTGCAGATTGCTCGAGGACTTCATATTCACAATCAATAAGTGATGATACTCTATTGTGCAATCTCTCAGCTCCAAATGCTGTGGGAATCGTATGTAATTCATTCCATTGAAATGTTGCCGCACATCTGAATGTGTGATTGCCAATCGGAATAATCGCAAATCCTCTGCTGATAATATCTGTTTCAGGTAATAGCTTGGTTCTGATAATGCAGGATTCACCTTTCACGATATCATATCTCAAGCCTAAATCAGCAAGCCATGGATTCTGGCTTCCTTGCCAACCATCACAGAAAATGACTTTTCGAGAATGAATGACTTGATTATCAATTGTCACGCTCCATACATCATTGGTTCTTGAAAGATTACCTTTATCAATAAAGCCATTCAACATGAATGATGAGAATTTCGAAGACATTGAATTCAGGAAATTCACATATTCAAATATGCCTGCATTCAGAGTTCTGAATCCACCATAATTATTCTTAATGGAAGGATGTATGGATGGATGCTCAGGTCCGAATTGTTCACCAACATAGCGTCCTAAATATTCGAGGGTGTATTTCTTTTGAAATGTATCATACTCTTTTTCATCTGCGAATATTCTGAGCATTGGGAATGGTCGATAATATACTTGCTCTTCATCCCTGCTTTCACATGCAGTATAAAACTGCTGAGCTTTCAATAAGAATTCATCATATCGCCATGATGGTTCAAATCTTTTTCCGGTGATTGGATTAATCAGTCCGGCGGCAATAATTGATGCAGAACCCTTTCTTGCATTATCAATGATGGCGATATCATATCCTGCATCATGCAATACTCTTGCGGTGACCATTCCGGCTATTCCGGCTCCAATGATAATGCAATCATGCATGGCTTTCAAATTCACTTCTGTTCTTTATCATCAGAAACAATTGCAGGCGATGATTGAACGGATGCATGCAATGTCTTTTCCCATTCCCTGAAAAACATCATCAGTATCGCTGTAGTTGGTACTGCAATCAAAAGTCCGATAAAACCAAAGAAGTGTCCGAATACAAAAATAGATGCAAGGAGAAGGACAGGATGTAAGCCGACTCTTGTTCCCAGGATTCGTGGCTCAATGATATAGGCATTCAAAAAGTGAAGTCCATTCACAACAAGAGCAATTCCAATCACATGCATTAAAGCATGCTGAGGATCCACGAAAATAGCTACGATGATGCCAATTATCATACTAGCTATTGATCCAAAGAATGGGATGGGATTAAGTAGTCCAAATGCCACTCCTAGTACGATTGCATAAGGGATTCCAAGCAAACTCAGAAAAAGTGATGCTGCACTTCCAATCCAAACAACTGCTATTACTTGCCAACCGACATAGATTTTCAATATATCGCTCACTCTTTCAAGCATAGACAATGATTTTGGATTTTTTATTCCAAGAATTTCTCTCAGAAATTTCTTCAACGCGGGAAGATCTTTCAGAAAATAAAATGTAATGATGGGTATAAGAATTAGATTTAAAAGTTGAGCCGCAATCATTGAGATATTGGTCAGCAAGGCAAAGAGTGCATCCATGACCGAGGAAAAAAGCGATTCTGCCTTTGGCATCAATTGATCTTGGACCAATTGTTTCACAGTTTCTTTTGGAATGCCGAATGATTGCAACATGGAATAAAACTGTCTGCTTTCAAGATAATTCGTTGTTTGCACCACAAATTTGGACACCTCTTTTGTCACTTGATCCAATTGAGCATATGCCGGTGGAAAAACAAATATTGCAATAGCGGCAAGAATACCACCAATGATACCAAGCATGAGTAATGACCCAAGCCATCGCTTGATTTTCACACGCTCCATAGCATTGATGATTGGATCAAGAAGAAAGGCCAATGCGAATGACAAAGCAAAGGGTAATAGAGCAGAATTCAAATCCATGATCATCCACAGAAGAAAGACTGCCCAATTGAGCGTCAATAGTCTTCCTGCCATGAAGGAGGAATGTCTGAACGGAAAGAGTAGAAAGAAAGCAATGAGGAATAATAAAAGAGGGTTTGCAACCAAATCAGTAAGCACGAGAAATGTCATGCATGTGATTGCAGAAAGTATAATGGGAACACCAATATTCCATGGCAATCCAAAAACAACATTGTGTTCTTTTTCCATAATCCCTCCAAAAAAAGAAGACAATGCCTCGGTTGATTGAGGCATTGTCATTATTCAAATCAAATACTATTGATCATGCACAAACTTCATCATATGCTCTCTTCAATGCAGATGAGATCATATCGGGAGAAGATCCTTCAATTGCATGTCTTGGCATGAAACCAATCAATTCACCATCACGCATCATGGCAATTGCTGGAGAAGAAGGTGGTTGACCTTTGAAATGCTCTCTGGCTCTCAAAGTGGCTTCCAGATCTTGTCCGGCAAATACGGTAAACAAATTATCAGGCTTTTTGGTATTGTCCAAGGACATCTTCACGCCTGGTCTTGCACCACCGGCGGCACATCCGCAAACTGAGTTCACAACGATCAAAGAAATACCTGAAGATGCAATTGCTTGATCAACTTCATCAGGTGTGCGTAATTCTGTAAATCCGGCTGAAGTCAGTTCTTCACGCATCGGTTGTACGATTAATGGATCATATGGCATGACATAAACTATTCAATGTGAAACAAATGGTGCGAGTATGACGAAGCATATTCAAAACTATGATAATTATTCCTTCCTGTGAAGCAAAAGTACGACAAATGGTATATTGTCATTCATTCACGGAGCAAGATTATGACTTCTCTCTTTATTCGTTGGGCAATAATTGCCTCAGCTGTCTATATAACGCAATTTCTTGTAGATGGTATATGGGTCAAGAATTTCTTCTCTGCCATCATAGCCTCACTCATCATTGGCTTTTTGAATACATTCATCAAACCAGTTTTGGCTTTGATTACTTTGCCGGCAATCATATTGACATTCGGATTATTCATGCTTGTCATCAATACGCTTTTACTTTGGTTTGCAGGCGAAATCCTCGAAGGCATAGAGATCGCCGGTTTCATTCCCGCATTTTGGGGCTCAATCATCATAAGCCTTGGAACATGGTTTGGGAATAAACTGACAAGATGATTATTCTTCTTCACCAAGAAGCAGATATGCCTTGAGAAAATCATCCAATTCGCCGTCCATCACAGAATGAATGTCTGTCTTTTTAAGTTCTGTCCTATGATCATTGACCATGGTATATGGCTGAAACACATAAGATCTGATTTGACTTCCCCATTCAATCTTCTTCTTGGTACCTTCAATGACGGCTTTTGCGGCTTCCTCTTCTTCTCTTCTCTTTTGATAAAGTCTTGATTTCAGCATTGTCATTGCTCTTTCGCGATTCTGATGTTGAGAGCGTTCTTGTTGACATGCAACCACGATACCGGAAGGTATATGTCGCAAACGAACAGCCGTTTCAACCTTGTTCACATTCTGACCGCCTTTTCCTCCTGCACGGAATGTATCCATTTCAACATCCGCGGGATTGACTTCAATTTCTACATCATCCTCAATTTCCGGATAGACATACACAGAAGCAAATGATGTTTGTCTTTTCCCTTGTGCATTAAATGGAGAAATTCTCACCAATCGATGTACCCCATTTTCGGCCTTCAAAAATCCATAAGCATTTTTTCCGACAACTTCCAAAGTGGCAGACTTGATACCGGCTTCATCTCCGGGTTGTTCATCAGCTAAAAATCATTGATAACCATGTGCATCCGCCCAGCGCGTATACATGCGCATTAGCATCTCACTCCAGTCTTGTGCTTCTGTACCACCAGCACCTGCATTGATTGTAAGAATAGCATTCCTTCCATCATCAGGAGCAGAAAGAATTTTTCTAAGTTCAAGTGTATCCACTGCATCTTGTGCTTTCAGTAATTCTCCATCAATATCAGATTCCATGGATGGATCGTCGGCTTCGTCGCCTAGCTCTATCAAAGCTCCTACATCTTCAACGGATATTTGTGCGGATTGCCAAATGGTAATCCATTCTTTTCTCTCTGCAATTTCCTGCATCACTTTTTGTGCCTGCATGGCATCATCCCAAAAACCGGGTTGTTCGCTCAATTGCTCTCGTTCAGCTATCTCAGTATGTTTGACATCGATGTCAAAGGAACCTCCGCAAAGCTTCGGTTCTTTCTTTCAATTCTTTGACTTTTTTCTTTTGTGGTTCAAACATGACTTTACCTTTATGATTAATTATTCAATGTATTAATAACTGAAAGAAGCTCACCGGTTGATACGATCTCTTTCATGGATGTAATTTCATGATGAATGATTGCATCATGATCAGTTACCGGTATAGTCTTTCGAATTCTTTCTTTTACAATTTCCAGAATCGGACTTGATTTTAGCGGTGCATGGAATTCTATCCCACGAATTGCGCAAAGCATTTCAATCGCAATGACTGTTTCAACATGATCCAAAATACTATGGACTTTTCTCGCTGAAATACTACCCATTGAATTATGATCTTCTTGATTGGCTGATGTTGGGATAGAATCGATGCTTGCGGGATGACAAAGTACTTTATTCTCGGAAACCAATGCCGCTGCTGTATATTGAGCAATCATCATTCCGGATTGAAGACCTCCGTCTTTTGCAAGAAATCTTGGCAGACCATTGCTCAATGCACCATTCACCATTCTTTCTGTTCTTCGCTCGGAAATATTCCCAAGTTCAGCACATGCAATGGCTAAAAAATCAAGTGCCAAAGCAATGGGCTGTCCATGGAAGTTTCCACCTTCCAGATGTGATTTATCTTCAGCAAAAATCAATGGATTGTCATTTGCCGAATTCAGCTCTATTCCAATCACGCGCTCCACATATTCTATTGCATCGCGTGAAGCACCATGAACTTGAGGCATGCAACGAAGCGAATAGGCATCTTGAACCAAACCATCACCTTCTCTATGAGATTCTCTTATCTCACTATTCTTCAATAAAGCACGGAGTCTTGAAGCAGTTGTCAATTGCCCGGAAAATCCCCTCATAGCATGAATACGCTCATCAAATGCTGTATCCGTACCTCTGAGTGCATCAATACTCAAAGCACCAGCTAAATCGGCCAAGTCAACAAGATTCTTTGCTCTATGCACGGCAAAAGCACCAAGTGAAGTCATCATTTGAGTTCCATTGATCAGGGCAAGTCCTTCTTTTGCTTGCAATGAAACGGGTTGAATCCCACATGAGTTCAAGGCATCCTGAGAAGGGATGACCTTTCCGTCCTGCATGAGTATTTCACCTTTGCCGATGAGTGCCAAAGCAATATGTGAAAGAGGAGCTAAATCGCCACTTGAGCCTACAGAACCTTGTGATGGAACAGCCGGAATAAGATCATGTTCTAACATTGCTATCAATGTTTCCACCGTACTTATCCGTATTCCCGAGCACCCTTTGGCAAGCGCATTAATTCTCAGGATCATCATCCCTCTCACGATATGTCTTTCAAGATAAGAACCTATACCGGCACTATGAGAGATGATCAAATTTTCTTGCAATTCTTCAATGCGTTCTCTTGGGATGACGACATTCGAAAATTCACCAAAACCTGTTGTGATTCCATAGATGATTTCACCGGAATTCACCCAGTCCTCAATGATGTCTCTGCTTTTTTGCATTTCAATTTTCGCTGCATCTGACAATGCAACAGCAATATGTGATTGATTGGCAAATGCCACCAATTCAGAAATCGTGAGTGAATAACCGTCAAGAATCAAGGTTTGCATACGGATTATATCTAATGAGAAAAGAAAAGGGCAGACAAACAATATGTCTGCCCTTTATATTACGGGGCTGTTTTTAGTTATAATGATTATACAGAAATGCGTCTTCTGCCTAATCTTCTAAAACCATCGGTTCCTTCTGCTTCGTCATCTTGTTGTTCAGAAATCATCTCACCACCGAAGATATTTCCAACTTCACTTGTGACAATCATGTCATGATAGTGACGAAGACCTGTACCTGCAGGTACCAATTGTCCAATGATGATATTTTCTTTCAATCCTGAAAGAGTATCAATCTTTGATGCAATTGAAGCATCTGCAAGAACCCGTGTGGTTTCTTGGAATGAAGATGCTGAAAGCCAACTTTCAGTTGTTAGAGAAGCTTGAGTAATACCGAGCAAAAGTGGTTCACCTGTTGAAGGCTCGGCATCTACTGCTGTAGAAACCAATTTCTCCTTCTTGGCAAGCTCTACATTCACTTCTTTGAATCTCTTCTTGGGTACAAGTTGTCCTACTTTAAAGCGAGAATCACCTTTGTCATCAACAACCACTTGTGATTTAAGAACTTCATTCTCATCCAAGAATTTCAAACGATCTACTTGATCATTGAAGAGGAATGTAGAATCACCGGAATCCACGATGCGTACTTTTTGCAACATCTGACGAACAATGACTTCGATATGCTTATCATTGATCTTCACACCTTGCATACGATACACTTCCTGAATCTCATTCACAAGATATTCCTGAACCGCACCAACACCTTTGATTCGAAGAATATCATGAGGATTGATTGAACCATCTGTGAGACGATCCCCGGCGCGTACCAAATCACCTTCCTGAACGAGTACATATTTACTTGAAGGAACGGTATAATCAGTTGTGGTATGACCATCGAGTGATGTCACGACAATACCACGCTGACCACGCTTTGCCTGCTTGAATGTGATTGTTCCATCAATATCAGAAACAACTGCAGGATTCTGCGGAGCTCTTGCTTCGAAGAGTTCTGTAACGCGAGGCAAACCTCCCGTGATATCTCTCATTCGACCCAAATCTCTTGGAATCTTTACAAGTCTTGTACCAACGCTGACGCGCTCATTGTCATCAACACTGATTTGTGCTCTGATTGGAATGATATATGTATGAAGGATATTGCCACTGTCATCAACGATTTCAATGGAAGGCATCTTTGAACGATCACGAGACTCAATCACAACTTTAGTGATGTGACCTGTCTGCTCATCATTCTCTTCACGATATGTCAATGATGGAATAAGATCGCGATAACGTACAGTACCGGCTTTTTCAGTGATGATCGTGGAGTTGTATGGATCCCAATCATAAATCAAATCATTCTTGGAGATTTTTTGTCCATCAACAACTTTGAGAAGTGCACCATAGACGGCATCATAGCGTGTCATCACACGACCTGTCTCAGGTTCGGTAATGTAAATGATTCCGCTTCGACTGATTACCACAGAAACATCCATACCATTTTCATCTTCATAGGCAACTGTCTTCACATTCTCGAATGTGATTTGACCATCAAATTTTGCAAGAACAGTCGACTGTGAAGCAACGAGTGATGCTGTACCACCGGTGTGGAATGTACGAAGAGTAAGCTGCGTACCAGGTTCACCGATTGATTGAGAAGCGATAGTACCAACTGCTTCACCAACATCAACCATTTGACCTGTTGCCATGTTTCTTCCATAACACTTCGCACAAACTCCACGACGAGATTCGCAAGTAAGTACAGAACGGATAGTTACAGATTCAAGGGATGTTTCAGCAACCTTCTGAACATTTTCTTCATTGAAGATTTCACCTTTTTTGATGATGACTTCACCGGTCTCAGGACTGATTACGTCAACGAGTGCGCATCTTCCAAGAATTCTCTCAGACAATGGTTCTTTGATATCTTCACCGTCTTTCAATGCTCGCATCTCAACGCCACGGATTGTACCGCAATCATCATGAGAAATGATCATGTCTTGAGCAACATCGTGCAAACGACGAGTCAAATAACCTGCATCAGCTGTCTTCAACGCTGTATCTGCTAGACCTTTACGAGCACCGTGTGTTGAAATGAAATACTCGAGGATTGTCAAGCCTTCTTTGAAGTTTGAAATAATCGGATTTTCAATCAATTCGGCGCTTGACCCGGTAAGTGATTTTTGTGGCTTGGCCATCAAACCGCGCATACCGGCAAGCTGTCTAATCTGTTCTTTCGAACCTCTAGCCTGAGAGTCAAGCATCATCCAGAAAGTATTGAATCCATCAGATTCTCTTTGAAGCTCTGAATAGAGTTTGTCAGCTACACGATTCGTTGCATTGGACCAAGTATCGATGATCTTATTATAGCGCTCACCTGAAGTGATCACACCATTCTGATAGTATTCTTCGATATTGTCAACTGTTTCTTGTGCTTTGTCAATGATTGTTTGCTTTTCATCTGGAATCACAACATCTGAGATAGATACAGACAATCCACCGCGTGTAGCGGTGAGGAATCCGATTTCCTTCAAATTGTCAAGGAATTCAACTGTTTTTGCAAGTCCGGCTTTACGGAAACACAAACCAATGATTTGACGCAAACGACCTTTTGTCAAGAGCTCATTCAAATAGCCCATTTCTTTTGGAACGATTTGATTGAAGATTACTCGACCGACAGTTGTTTCAATAAGTTGTGAGCGCTTTCCTTGCTCAGAATCAATACGTACTTTGATTTTGGTATGCAATGAAATTTGCTTGGAATTATACGCAAT
>Ga0209770_10000174_pt1 | contig 38135 bp, 29 predicted proteins | sample LauGreSu1BDMLBDD_2_FD_187572 | JGI IMG/M metagenome (GOLD analysis project Ga0209770, IMG submission 187572) | Freshwater lake microbial communities from Lake Michigan, USA - Su13.BD.MLB.DD (SPAdes) (version 2) | ecosystem: Environmental > Aquatic > Freshwater > Lake | place: Lake Michigan, USA... | reverse complement strand
GCCTCCAGACGCGTCGTCGCGTGCTGCAGATGCACGAGCTCGCCATCGAAACGCGTGGGCTCGGTCAGCACCGATATCGCTGCGGCACCCCCGTCCGCATAGGCATCGATGCGTGCATCCGCCCCTGCGTCGGCCTTGGTCTGCAAGGCACCGAGCGCCGGTGAGCGCAGCTTCATCTCGGCGATCAGGTCGAAGCCCTCGGCCGAGAGCGTCAATGGGGCCGGAGGCGGTAGCCTGGAAATCTGCTCGAGCAGTACGGACTCCGGGGTTATTTCTTTGGCAGCCGTCGCGCGTGCACGCGAACTTGCAGCCATACCAGCGAGAAAATCCGACTCCGTCACGGCTTGCGTATCCCGCGACCAAAGGCGGCGAGATCCTCGATCATCTCGGCGGCACGACCTGAATCGATCGCATCGGCGGCGACCTGCAGCCCCGCCACGGGATCGGCAGCGATTCCCGTGCACTCAAGGGCCAGCGACGCACCCAGCAGCAGCGCATCGCGATGACCACCGCGGTGCTCGCCGCGCAACACGGCACGCAGGGCAGCGGCATTGACCGTGGCATCACCGCCGGCGAGTTCCTCGGCTGAGCAACGACGTAGACCGTATTCCTCGGGGCGCCGCACGCTGCGACGAACCTGTCCGGACCCGACGTCGAACAGCGTGAAATCACAGACCGTCGTTGGCTCGTCCCAGCCGTTGGCCGCATGCACGACGAAGGCACGCTTGAGTCCCGGCATGTGTGCCAGCGCATCAGCCATCAGCGCCGCCACCGGCTCGCTGTAGGCACCGGTGAGCTGATAGGCCGGTGCCGCCGGGTTCGTGAGCGGCCCAAGCACATTGAAGATAGTGCGTATGCCCAGCGCCTGACGCACCGGGGCGATCGCCTTCATCGCGGGGTGGTAGTACGGGGCGAACAGGAATGTGAAACCGCAACGATCCAGGCACTCCCCGGCCTGCACGTCATCGAGTGGCAACGGTAAGCCGAGTTGCTCGAGGACGTCGGCACTGCCGGAGCGACTCGATACGGAGCGATTGCCGTGCTTGATGACGGGCACGCCGCAGGCTGCGACGAGCAGGGCCGTCCCCGTCGAAATATTCACGCTCCCCGATGCATCGCCACCAGTACCCACGATGTCGATCGCGCGGGCCGACAGAGCGGCATCGATCGCAGGCCGTCGCGCGAGCGAGCGCATCGCGCGGGCAAAGCCACGCAACTCATCGGCGACCACGCCCTTGGCCCGCAAGGCAGCCAAAAGCCCGCCGGCCAGCGCGGGCGGCACCTCGCTCGTCAGTGCGGTGAGCACCGCCGCCGCCTGCACTTCGGACAGGTCACGCCGCTCCAGCATCTGCTCAAGCGCTGCGCGCAACGCCTTGTCATCCATGCTGAGCCTCCCCGTCACGCCGCGCGGCGCGCTGACGCAGGAAATTGGCCATCAGTGCAGGGCCATGCGGCGTCAGCACGCTTTCGGGATGGAATTGCACGCCCTCGACCATGAGTTCACGATGACGCAAGCCCATGATTTCGCCTTCAGCCGTACGCGCCGTCACCACGAGCTCGGGTGGCAGCGACTCGGGTTGCGCAATCAATGAATGGTAGCGGCCGACCTCGCAAGGATCAGGCAGGCCTGCGAACAGTCCTTGCCCATCGTGCATGACCATCGAGGTCTTGCCGTGCATCAGTCGGCCGGCTCGCACCACCTTGCCACCGAACACCTCGGTGATCGACTGATGACCGAGACAGACGCCGAACACGGGCACGACGCCTGCGAACGCGCGAATCATGTCCATCGACACGCCGGCGTCGTAGGGCGTTCCGGGCCCTGGAGAAATGCACAGATGTGTCGGCGCCAACTGCAGCGCCTGCTGCACGCTGAGCGCATCGTTGCGATGCACGAGCACTTCCGCACCGAGCACGAGGAACGCCTGCACGAGGTTGTAGGTAAACGAGTCGTAGTTGTCGATAAGCAGCAGCCGCACGCCCTGCCCGACTGCGCCAGTCATAAACCTTCTCCCGCCATTGCCAGCGCCCGCGCGGCCGAACCGCTTTTGGCCAGCACTTCCTCGTACTCGCTCTGCGGGTGACTGTCGGCGACGATGCCCGCACCCGCCTGATAGCTGTACTCGTCGCCGCGGAACACCAACGTGCGAATGGTGATGGCCTGATCCATGTCGCCTTGCGCGCCGAAGTAGCCGACCGTGCCGCCGTAGAGACCCCGGCGCACGGGTTCGAGCTCGTCAATGATTTCCATTGCGCGCACCTTTGGGGCACCCACGAGTGTGCCGGCAGGGAACGCCGCAGCAAACAGATCGAACGCATCGCGCCCCGCCGCCAACTCGCCGCGCACGCCGCTCACCATGTGCATCACGTGGCTGTAGCGCTCGATGGAGCGATAAGGCCCCACTTGCACGCTGCCCGGTTGCGCCACGCGACCGAGATCGTTGCGTGCGAGATCCACCAACATGACGTGCTCGGCGTTTTCTTTGGCATCAGCCAGCAGCTCTCGCTCACGGCGCTGATCCTCGGCCTCGTCTGCGGCGCGCGGTCGGGTGCCGGCGATCGGCCGCAACTGCGCCTGACCGTGCGACAACTTCACGAGTGCCTCGGGCGATGAGCCGACGACGGTGACATCGTCCATCGCGCAGTAGTACATGTAGGGCGACGGATTGATCAGCCGCAGCGCGCGATAGGCCTCGAACGGATCGATGTCTGCACGACCACCGAAGCGCACGGAGAGCACCAGTTGGTAGACGTCACCTGCTGCGATGTATTCCTTGGTTCGCGCGACCCCGGCGAGAAACTGCGCCTCGGACATCGAGGCGAGCGCGGGCGAGAAGCTGCCTTGTACGCGACTCGCCGGCACTGCACCGCGCAGCGCGGCGATGACTTCGCGGCGCAACGACTGCCGCTCGCTCTCGCTGCCGGCATGCAGCAAAGCGATGCCTCGCGTGAGATGGTCGAACACCAGCAGCGATGCGGGCGCGACATAGTGCAGATCGGGCATGGCACCCGGCTCGGGCGTGGTCGGGCGCAGTCGCTCGAAGTAGCGGACGATGTCGTAGGACGCGTAGCCGACAAGTCCACCTGCGAGCGGGAAATCGGCACCCGCTCCGGGTGCCTGCGGCCGGGGCGCCCGAGCCAGGGCGGTGCGCAGCGCCTGCAGCAACTCGGTCTGATCCGCCGGTATGTTCCAGCGCTCGCTACCACTCCAGAAGCCCTGCGCATCGAGCTTGACCCGAAACGACGCATCGCCAAAACCGACGAACGAGTAGCGGCCGACCCGCTCGCCACCCTCCACGCTCTCGAGCAGGAAACGCGGGCGGAACGCGCGCAGCTTCAGGAAGGCCGAAACGGGCGTGTCGAGATCACCAGCAATGTCGAAAGGTGCCTTCATGAAACAAAAAACCCATCCCGGAGAGCGTCCGGAGATGGGTTTGGGTTGCTAGATCCTGTGTGTGTCTGTTCGTTGCCGAACGCAGCGTCCCACGCCCACTCCTTCAGGAGCGGCGCCACCAATGCAGCCAGGGACGAGCGATACGGGTCATGGGTCGAGTATCGCCGTCGGCTCAAAGCGCCGTCAAGCCGTCCTGACAGAGGCCCTCTTCCCTGTCCCCACGGCGAACGTCGACAATGTCTGCCATGAGCGTCGATTACGAAAAAATGGGTCTGTTCTATCTGGGCCGGCAGTTCGATGCGGCCACCCGGGAGACCACGCAGGACCTCGTCCTCTACGACTCGCGGGACCTGACTACGCATGCGGTGTGCGTCGGCATGACCGGCAGCGGCAAGACGGGCCTCTGCCTTTCACTGCTCGAGGAGGCTGCGATCGATGGCATCCCCGCCGTCTGCATCGACCCCAAGGGTGACCTCGGCAATCTGATGCTGACCTTTCCGCAGTTGGCAGCGGCCGATTTCAAACCGTGGCTCGACCCAGCCGACGCAGCGCGCAAGGGCGTCGACCTCGACACCCTCGCCGAGCGCACCGCCGAGAACTGGCGTAATGGCCTTGCGGAATGGCAGCAAGGCCCTGAACGCATCGCGCGCCTGCGCGACGCCGTGGACATCAACATCTACACGCCGGGCGCGACCACGGGTTTGCCGCTCTCCGTATTGCGCTCGTTCGCCCCGCCTCCTGCCGACACGCTCGCGGATGCGACTGCACTGCGCGAACGCACGGGAGCCGTGGTGTCGGGGTTGCTGTCGTTGCTCGGTCGCGAGGCGGACCCACTGCAAAGTCGCGAGTACATCCTGCTCGCTGCGATCCTCGAGAACGCCTGGCGTGAGGGGCGTGCGCCCGATCTGGCGGCGTTGATCCATGCGGTGCAGAAGCCGCCGTTCGACACCTTCGGTGCCTTCGACCTCGAGACCTTCTTTCCTGCGAAAGATCGCCTAGTACTCGCCATGGCCATCAACAACCTGATGGCTTCACCGGGATTCTCCACCTGGCTGCAAGGCGAGCCGCTCGAGGCCTCCCGCTTGCTGCGCTCACCAAGCGGCAAGCCCCGACTATCGATCATCTCGATCGCCCACCTCGGTGATGCCGAGCGCATGTTCGTCGTCACTCTGCTGCTCAACGAAGTCACAGCGTGGATGCGCGCCCAGTCGGGCAGTTCCAGCCTGCGCGCGATCCTCTACATGGACGAGATCTTCGGCTACTTTCCGCCAGGCGCTAATCCGCCTTCGAAGACGCCGATGCTGACACTGCTCAAGCAGGGTCGCGCCTTCGGTCTCGGCTGCGTGCTGGCAACGCAAAATCCGGTTGATCTCGATTACAAGGGACTCGGCAACTGCGGCACGTGGTTCATCGGTCGCCTGCAAACCGAACGGGACAAAATGCGGGTGATCGAAGGACTCGACAGCGCGCTCGCCGGCGCGGCCGGCATGGATCGCGGTACGCTCGATCAGTTGCTCTCGACGCTCGCGCCGAGGGTGTTCTTGATGCGCAACGTGCACGAAGATGCTCCCTGCCTCATGCAGAGTCGATGGGCACTGTCCTTTTTACGCGGACCGCTGACGGGGAACGAAATCACTCGAGTCATGGGTGCACAGGGCGCAGCCTCTGCGCAGGCGGCGGACCCCGCGCGAACGACCACCTCGACACCTGCGACCACGCCCGCAGGCACGGCACAGGGCGGCGCGAGCCGCCCCCTGCTACCTCCCGGCATCCGCGAGTATTTCCTCGATCAAGACGTCGCACTCGCTGGGGCTTCGACGGCCGCCCAATACCAGCCGCAGATTCTCGGCAAGGCCCGACTGCATTACCTCGACAATCGTCTCGGCATTGATCAGTGGCTCGATGCCGTGTGGATCGCGCCCCTTGATGCCGAGGCCAACGAGGTGCTGTGGCGTGAGGGGCTCGCGCAGGATGCATCACGGCTGAGACTCAGTGCGCAGCGGCTCGCGGAGTTGCCGTTCGCCACACCGGCTGGGCCTGCCCTGCGGCCTGCGAACTACGCGCGATGGGTCAAGTCCTTCACACTGCATCTGCAGGAACACGAGCGCTACAACGCATGGTTCTGCGAGTTGCTCAAACTCGTCTCTGCGCCCGGCGAAACCGAGGCGCAATTTCGCCAGCGCCTGCTGCAGCCCTTGCGCGAAAAGCGCGATGAACTCGTCGACGCGCTGCGTCGCAAGTACGCCCCGAAGCTACTCGCCCTGCAGGATCGCGTGGCGCGGGCGGAGGATCGGCTGCGACGCGAGCAAGATCAGCTGCAGCAGCAGAAACTCGGCGCGGCGCTTTCGGTCGGCGCATCGATCCTGGGTGCAGTGCTCGGCCGCAAAGTGTTCTCGTCGGGCAACATCGGACGCGCCAGCTCGGCCGTGCGCTCGGCGAGCCGCATCGGTCGTGAATCGGGCGACGTGCAGCGTGCCGACGAGACCCTCGAGGAACTCCGACAACGCTGGGGGGCCTTGCAGGAGGAGTGCGAGGCGGAGGTCGCCGCACTGTCTGCTACGGTCGCTGCCGAGACGGTGGCACTGCGTGAGATGACGCTCGCACCGCGCAAGTCCGACCTCGTGGTTAAGGAGGTTGCGCTCGTCTGGATACCCGGGCCCGCGCGCTGATTGCCCGTATAATCGCTGCGATGAAACGACTGCTGTTTTTATTGCTCTGTGTGCTCATGAGTTCCTGTACCCGCACTGGCCCCGACACCGCCGCACTGAAGGAAGGCACGTGGCGTGCCGTGCTGCAAATACCGGGTGGCGAGCTGCCGTTCACGTTCGAGGTCGCGCAAGCGAACGGGGCGCCCGTGGTCACGCTGGTCAATGGACCAGATCGTGTGCGCGTCACTGAAGTGAAATTAAGCGGCACCGAACTCACGCTGCGCATGCCCGGGTTCGAGAATCGCATCGTGGCGACACTCGAGGGCGGTCGGCTTCGCGGCACGCTCACCATGATCAAGGCGAAAGGCGCCCATCAGCAAATCCCGTTCACCGCGAACTTCGGCGACAGCTGGCGCTTCAGTCGCGACGCTGCCGCGACGACGTCCTCCCCCGTCAACCTGACAGGTCGATGGGCCGTCACCTTCGACGGTAACGGCAAACCCTCTCCGGGTGTGGGCGAGTTCACGCAGACGGGCGAACTTGTCACGGGCACGTTCCTCACCACCACCGGCGATCATCGTTTTCTCGCAGGCGAGTGGCGTAATGGCGAACTGCGTCTATCGAAGTTCGATGGCGGTCATGTCTTCCTATACCGCGCGACGCTCGATGCAAACGGCCAACTGCAGGGACAGTTTTGGTCGGGTCTCGCCTGGGTCGAGGCCTGGAGTGCCCGGCGTGACGAGAACGCCTCGATTGGCGAGGCGGAGAACGCCACGCAACTCAAGGCGGGCGGTCAGCGACTCGACCTCCGCTTTCCCGATGTCAGCGGCGCGAACATCTCGCTCTCGGATCCCTACTTCCGCGGTAAAGTCGTGATCGTGACGCTGGCCGGCAGTTGGTGCCCCAACTGCCACGACGAGGCAGCGTTTCTCGCCGAGCTGCACCGCCAAAAGCGGGCTGCGGGACTCGAGATCATCTCGCTGATGTTCGAGCAATTCGGCGACTTCCCACAGGCTGCCGAAGCGGTGTACCGCTTCCGCGATCGCTACAACATCGACTACACCACGCTGATCGCCGGCACCTCGGACAAGGACGATGCAGCCTCGCGTCTGCCGCAGCTGAACGGCGTGTTCGCTTTTCCGACGACTCTGTTCATCGATCGCACCGGCGTAGTTCGCAAGATCCATACGGGATTCTCGGGACCCGCCACAGGCAAGCATTACGAGAAGCTCGTGGCGGATTTCACGTCGACGGTCGATGCGTTGCTTTCCGAACCTGCCCCGCGGAGCTGAAGCCATGCCCTCGTTTGATGTGGTCTCCGAAATCAACATGCACGAGTTGACCAACGCGGTGGATCAGGCCAATCGCGAGCTATCGCAGCGCTTCGACTTCAAGGACACGGGTTGCAAGTTCGAACTCAAGCCCAAGGAAGTCATCGTGCACCTGAAGGCCGAGGTGGATTTCCAGCTCAAGCAAATGCTGGAGATTCTCAAACTGAAGGTCGTCAAACGCGGTATCGACGTTGCCTGCCTCGAGGTGAAAGACGCGCAAACCAACCTCGCCGAAGCGCGTCAGGACGTTCTGCTGCGTCACGGCATCGATCAGGATTGCGGCAAAAAGATCGTCAAGCTGATCAAGGACTCGCGGCTTAAGGTGCAAGCCGGCATCCACGGCGACAAGGTTCGAGTCACCGGCAAGCAGCGCGACGATCTGCAGGAGACCATCGCGCTGCTGCGCCGGGAGAAGTTCGATCGGCCGCTGACTTTCGAAAACTTCCGCGACTGAATCAAACGTCCTGCAAGCGGATCTCAAGTTCGGTGCGCACGGCGGAATCGGCCTGCCGAGGGTCCTCGACGACGCGAAACTCGCTGCGCCAGCCACCCGAGTCCACATCACAACGCAGATATCCCCGACGATCTCCGTTGAGATGATCCACGTGAGGGTTGTCTTGCAGCGCATCGCGCATGGCACCTGACCACGGGCAGTGCGAAGAAATCGACGTACCGCAGAGATTGTGACCCACCCGCGGACTGCGCGTGTTCCACGGATCACGATGGATGCGCATGGCCGCTGACGCATGCCAGTCACCGCTCAGCACAACGGGATTGGCCACTCCACTCGCCAGCAACTCGATCATCCGCTGTCGCTCGAGCGGATACCCGTCCCACTGGTCCATATTGATTCGCGGCGCAGCCGGCGGCGCGTTGTAGCGAAACGGTGCAAACCAGGTTTGGGAGGCGAGCACGTTGTAGCGTGCCGTCGATCGGCGCAGCGTCTCGACCAGCCACTGTTCCTGGGTCGTGCCCAGCATCGTCAGGCGCGGATCCTGAAAAGCTTCACACGACTCATCGCCAGGGAAGCCCTGACCACAGACCTGGTCGGAGCGATATTGCCGGGTATCGAGCAAGTGAACCTGCGCAGGACCGAAGCGATACGCGCCGTACAACTGCAAATGAGTGTCGAGTCCCGTAAGTTGCGGCGGCTGCTCGATCGGCATGTGCTCGTAGTAGGCTTGCAGCGCCGCCAGTTTGCGAACCTTGAATTCGAGCCGAGTCTGCGCCCAGGGGTCCTGGGGCACATCACCCGCCCAGTTGTTGTCGATCTCGTGATCATCGAGCGCGACGATCCAGGGACTGGCGGCATGCGCGGCCTGCAGCTGCGCGTCGCTGCGGTAAAGGGCATAGCGGTTCCGGTAGTCCCAGAGGGTGACGGTCTCAGCCCCGTTGTGCTGGCGTACCGACTCGAAACTCAACTCGCCCGCGCCAACCCTGCGGCGCGTCACCCCGAGCGCCGCCGCCGCACCCTCGTAGATGTAATCGCCCACGTGGATCACACAGTCGGGCGCCCACTTCGCCATGTCGGCGTAGGCCGCAAACCGACCGGACTCGTACGAGTTGCAGCTTGCCAACGCAAGCCGCGCCCGACCCGCCTTCATATCGGTGGTCCGAGTACGACCGAGCGGACTGAGCGCATCGCCGTGACGGAACTGGTACCAATATTCCCGACCCGGCTCAAGACCGCGCACGAGAACATGCACTGAATGGGCTTTGTGCTCTGAGGTTTCGACCGTACCGCGCTGTACCAGCCGTTGCCGACTCTCGTCCGCATACACTCGGTACTCCACCTCGACGCGACCCGCTGGCATTCCGCCGCCGTTCAGCGGGTCGGGCGCCAACCGCGTCCACAGGACCACGCTCGTATCACGCGGAGACCCTGAGGCAACCCCCAGCGTGAAAGGATCACGCGTTGTACTGGCCTTCAGGTCCGGCAGTAGTGTCGCCGCACCGAGCGCGACAATGAACTGTCTTCGGTCGCTCATCAGAATCGGTACTCGTACTGGAAGTAGAAGGACAACGGCTTACCGTTCCAGCCGTACGTGTAGAAGTAGTCAGGGTTGTTCGGGCCGATTTCGCCACGTACGCCGGCACGCGAGATCGCTCGATCCGTGGCGCCACCGCGCTCGAAATACTTCTCGTCAAACACGTTGACCACTCTCAGCATCAATCGATGCTGCTTCTCATCTCCCATGAAATGCTGCACTGAGGCATTGAGTACAAAATAGTCACCGAAGTTGACGTCTGGATTGGTGCGCTCACCTGCCGCATTCACGAGTCGCGCCGCATTGTTCTGAACGTAGAGATACTCTGGCCCCTGCCAGCGCGGATTGAGCGAGATGATCCAGCGGTCGGACGGGTTGTACGTCAGGAGCGCAGAGGCCATCCACTCGGGACGCTCACCGGACTGGCGGAACGGCTCGCTACCAGCGCGGCCCGGAACCACCGAGGTCAATGCTGCGCCAGTCTGCGCCCGCACCGCCGTCAAACCGAACACAGGGTTGGGCTCGAGCGACTCCTGCTTGGTGAAGCTGAAGTCCAGCGTCCACTGATCGAGATCGAAGGCAATGTCGAGCGTGTAACCCTTGATGTCCTGTACTGCCTTGGTGTTGAAGGTTGCGACGTTGAGCGGCGTCAGACCGTAGTTGAGATAGTTCGAACAAAACTCGACCGGCGTGATGATGTTGGGGTTCAGCGTTCGCGTTGGATCGACACCCGGACAAACATCGCGAATGGCTGCGCTGCCGAACAGATTGCTGATTTCCGTGTCGAAGTAGCCCACCTCGACGTTGAAGGTGCCGCCGCGGAACTCGCCGTTGACGCCGGTGCCAAGCCCGAAAGTCTCAACCTCCTGAGTCTTGAGCGTCGGATTGTTGCGGCTGTTGGCATACAGGCCGAGCTCCTGCGCACGCGGGTTCGCGTAGGACGTGCCCGCACTGCCGCGGACGTAGTAACCCCGCGGAAACTCCTGACGGATGCTTGCGCGCCAGATGAACGTATCGTTGAAGATGTTGTTGAAATCCTGCCGCGCGGCGAGCGACAACGCCGTGCCCTCGAGGAAGTCGAGGTTGGCACGAAGATCGGCATAGATGCCATTCGAGACAATCTTCTGGTCCGACACGCCGTACTCGATCGCGGAGTCATCCTGCGACGTTACCGTCTGGGCACCGATCACCGTTTCCAGGCTGTCGTTCCAGACGAACTTCGTTCGCGCATTGAGTCCGTATTCCTTGTAACCGGCCGCATACTGCGTACCGATACCGAAGCCCTTCACCGGGATCCCCGTGCCGAAGTTGGCGACGGTCTGGATCACGTAGCCCATCGGCGCACCGATCGGGAACGGATTCTGCTGTGTTCCGAGAATGCGACCCTGCGCGTCCACATAGAACCCGTCACGCGACGTCCGATCCGCCTTCGTGCTGGTCTCGGGATTGGTGATACACCCCACCGGCAGGCCGTTGGCTCGGGCGTAAGACTCATAGTCGGACGCCAAAGTGAAGGGTCTTTTCGTGGCTGGATTCAGCACGCCCTGCGGGATGCGGCACAGCTGGGCATCGACCTCCGAATTCTTCAACTGCGGGTTCTGGAAGAATGCCTCCGCCTCGAAGAACACATTGTCACGAAACTTCGTCGTGACGCTCGCCTGGAACTTCGGATAGTCGGTGTAGTTCAGGTTGAATATGTGATCGTTCGGAAACGAATCACGGAAATCGACCGTTGCCAACTCGACGCCGGCCTTGAGCACCGTATCGTCGTTGATGTTCCATCGGTACTTTCCACCGATCAGGTTGTAGGTGTACGGGAACTCGTGATAGCCACCGAGTTCGAGTACCACGTCGTTGTAAGCGGTCGGGCTGAAAATTTCGTGGGCATCGGTCTCATAGGACCGGCCGTAGAACATCACGCTGTGCGCACCGGCATCGTCGATCGGGTAGGACACGTTACCGTAGACCTCCCGAGTCTTGAAGTCGCCGTAATACGCGCCGAACTCGCCCTTGAGCTCTCCAGCAGGTTCCTTGTAGCGAACGGAAACGACACCGAGACCACCGTTGCCGCCGTAGTACAGACTTTGGCCACCGCGCAGGATTTCGACGCTGTCAATCATGCGCGGATCGATTGCCGTCGCGCCCCAGAGGTCCTCGAGCGGCGTGCCACGATCGAAAGTAGGAACCCCATCGAGCAGCAGCAATGTATCTCGATCGGAACCGCCGTCGATGCGAATGGTGAACTCGCCCTCATCGGGCGAGTAGCCGATGTTCGCGCCACGAATCAGCCCCGCAGCAAGCTCACCGAAGTTGGTGAACCCGCCCGTGTCCACTTCAGCTGAGGTGATGATTTGAACTTGACTGCCGAACTTCGCGGAGTCGAACGCGACGGTGGACATTTCCTCGCGGACGCGGCGACCCTCGATGATCACCTCCTCGAGCTCCGCCGCGTTAGCGGGCGTTGCCGCTGCATCCGCCGCCACACCGTGCTGCGCTGCGCACAGCACGAGAATTCCCGAAAGAACCGCAGTAAAGCTGCGGCGAAGCCAACCTGTCTTGATCGATGTCATGATCCTCACCTGCAATCGTGTTGTCGTCATGCGCGCTGCGGTGCAGCGGCGCGCTATTTACGACGATGCAGATGAAGACAAAATGATGGTTGGGTTGCAGTAAAGTTAAGTCGACGAAACTGAGTCAGTCCGCAGTTCCCAGCAACGGCTGCGTCCATGCCATCTCGCGATCGCCTGCGGCATATGGATTCGGGTGCGGCTTCGAAGAGATGATTCGCGCTCGAACGTAAAGTTCGTCGCCCTTCAACGTATAGCTGGCTTTTGTCCCCTCGACTCGGGACAGCACTTCGCCGATCGAACTGCCGTAGCGTAACGACGCTCTGCCCTGAGGCATGTTGGTCTCGGCACCCGCATTGTCCGTACCAACCAGTGACGCGCTGCGCCGCGTGCCGATAAACTCGACGGTGTATGTGACGTCCGGCTCTGCAGCGATCTCCACCGCGAGCGTCTTACCAGCGCGTTCGAGAGACTTCAGCGTGACGCCAGTGCTGTTGTAGAAGTCACCCCGCTTCATTGCAGCGGAGATGCTGTCGGGCGTCAGGCGCGGAGCTCGTACCATCACCCATCCCCGACCGGGATTGACTGAGCGAAGACCCCACTTGGTGTACTCATGGGCGTCATCCGTCGCGACACCATACGTAATAGTGGTTTTTCGTTCGCCGATACGACGAGCGAGCACGATATCCCACATTTGCTCGACGCCGGGGAAACGCGCATCGCCCTCGTTTCTCACTCCGGAGTGTCCGTTGTACACCTCGAAGAACCCTTCGCCGGTCTCGTGATCGAGCGCGACCAGATCCTCTGCGGTAATAGCCTGATAGAAGTTGGGATGATTGACGTGCGCAAACATCGGCCGCCCACTGCGGCGACCCTGCTCGATCACGGCATCGAGATTCTTCTGCACCATCTCCGCCACCGATCCGCCGCCTTGCGGCACGATGCTGCGCTCGAGATTCACGCCGTTCACATGTACCGGGTGCGTATCAAGTCGATCGGTGATTTCCATTCCGCGGATGAAGATAAATTGATCACGCGCCTCGAAGAAACTGCGAAACTCCTCGAGTGTCTTGAGTTTCACTTCGGTGATGTTGTCACGAACGCGACGCTCGACCCAATCGTCCCCGAACTTCTCGCGGTACTGCTTGAGCGCCTCGCGCTTGGCGTCGGTATCCACTCGATACCAGAACTCGCCCTCCTGCATTCGGTTGTGATCGCTGAGCACCAGAAAGTTGTAGTCACGCTCGCGATACCACCCTGCTACGGACTCCGGAGGGCTGTCACCATCACTCCACCACGTATGCGTATGCGTGTTTCCTTTCCACCATCCTGCAGGCGCGACGGCCCGGCGCTCTTTGGCTGCGGAGGCGGCATGGCTCTCATGCGCCCGTGCCGGGCCCGCGATAACGCATAACCCGATTACTGCAAAAACGAAGAACGACTTTCTCATGACCCGGCACCCGCGCTGTTTAGCGTCAGGGGGTGACGTTGGCGGGTCAATGTGTAGCGCGTGTGACGGTTACCAGAAGAATTGACGAACGTCGCGCGCTCAACGCCCCGCGAGCGGCAGCGCCTCGCGATCGATGAGCTTGCCGGCCTTCATGACCTGCTCGATCTGGCGGGCGTTGCGAATGTCCCGTGTCGGGTCTTTCGACAGCAACAGTGCGTCCGCTTCCTTGCCTGCCTCGATAGAGCCCGCCTGCGCGGCGCGCCCGAGGAAGATCGCTCCGTTCAACGTGGCGATGCGCGTCAGTGCGGCAGCCGGAATCCCGGCCTGCTGCAAGAGCTCCAGTTCGCGATGCACTGCGGGGCCCAAGGTCTGATCGGTCCCGAGCACCAGCACACCGCCCGCCTCATGCAGCTTGCGCAGATTCTCCATCGCCACTGGCGTCATCAACTTCATCCAGTGCGTCCACAGCGATTCGCGCCAGGCGTCCCGGGTACTGCTGCGCAGTGTGCGGATCTGCTCGGCGCTCAGCGACTTGCGGTATAGCGGCTCGTCGAGATATTCCGGCTGCTCGACGAGGCGCGAGTAGTTCTCGCCAATGGTCAAAGTGGTCACCACCGGCGTGCCCTTCGCAGCGAGCAGACGAAAATATTGCTCGCTTGCCGGCCCCTGGATCACCGGATGCGCCAGCGTGTCGGCTGCGGCGAAGATCGCCTGCGTCGCACGTAACTCGCTCGAGACATGCACCGTGGTTCGAAAACCCGCTTCGTTGATCCGGCGGATGATCGAACGCAGCAACTCATCGGGCAGCGCCGGAATCATGGGGCGCGCACCCCAGCCACGCTCCTCCAGCGTGAGCTTGACCACGTCGGGCTTGCGCTCGAGCAAGGCGTCGAGCGCTTGCCGGCCGACAGGCCAGGCGTCGATGTCGACTGACCCCGGCCCCGAGCCGTGGCTGCCGGGATAGGTGACGATGCCGCCGGTGGCAAAGATCCGCGGTGCAGCGATGCGACCCGCACGCTCCTCGTTGCGCAGACCAAAGATATAGTCCGGGACGTTGCCGGCGTCGTAGATCGAGGTCACGCCGGAGTAGAGATAGCTCGCGAGCGCTGCAGCACCACGGCCACGATCGTTGCTGGCTTCACGTAAGCCATTCGGCGTCACGGTCACGCCACCCTCGAGATGTACGTGCATGTCGACGAGCCCCGGCATCAGATAACGGCCCCGACCATCGATGCGTCGTGCACCGGCAAGATCCGCAGCCGATACGAGCGCGGCGGGCCGAACCACCGTGAATCGTCCGTCTTGGACGATCACCGTCATCTCCGGCTGCACCGGACCGCCGCGACCGTCGACCACATTGACGCGCTCGAAGGCGATCTTGGCTGTGTCAGCCGCGATGCCTTCATTCGAGACGAAGAGCGCCATCGCCATGCCAATGCAAAGCCAAAGCGAGAATTTCAGGTTCACGGGGTCTTTTTCCTGAAGACAACGAAGTAAATCAGCGACACCCCGGCAAGCCACGGCAGACCTACCAGTAAGGTTACACGCATGGCCGGGACCCACCAGGTCGTGAGCATGATGGCGACGATGGCGAGTGCGCCGAACAGTGAAAGGCTAGACCCACCGCGCAGGCGCAGCGGCGGCGTAGCGTCTGTGCGCTGGGCCCAGGCACGACGAAAACGCAGATGGCTGATGAAGCAGACGAGCCATACGAACAGCGCTGCGAACAGCGCCACGCCGAACAGATAGAAGTACGCCCCCTGCGGCAGCACGGTGGCGAGGATCACGGCTACCAGAAGACCGGAGCCCGTTGCGAGCAGCGCGGGCAGCGGTATGCCGCTCTTCGAGACGCGCCCGAGAAACGCCGGTGCGTAGCCACCGCGCGACAGCGAAAACAGCGTGCGTGTGGCCGTGTATAAATTGCAGTTCATGCTCGACAAGGCGGCAATGACGACGACGAGGTTGATGAGGTGGGGTGCCGCCGGTACGCCGACGCGTTCGAACACCTGCACGAACGGACTTCCGGTGATGTCTGCGCTGGCGGGCTCGCTGTTCCAGGGCACGAGTGCGACGAGCACGAACACGGCTGCAACGTAAAACAGCGCCAGCCGCACAATGACGTTGCGCAACGCGCGCGGGATGGCCTCGGCAGGATCCTCCGCCTCGCCCGCAGTCACGGCGACCACCTCGGTGCCCACGAATCCGAACATCACGAACGATACGGCGAGCCATGCACCCGCGAGCCCCATGGGCAGGAACCCGCCATGCTCGGTGAGATTGGTGAGACCGATCGCCGGAGTGCCTGGAATGATCCCGCTCAGCAGCAACACGCCGAACGCGACGAAACCGCCGATCGCCACGATCTTGATCATCGACAGCAGGTACTCGACCTGGCCGAACTGGTACACATTCCGCGCATTGAGCGCGAACAACGTTACACCCGCTGCACTGATCCACACCCAGGAATCGACGTTGGGAAACCACCAGCCACAATAAATGGAGAGCGCCACGGCATCGCCACCGATCACTACGGCCTGCGCGAACCAGTAGCTCCAGCGGGTGGCGAAGCCCGCCCAGGGTGATACGTACAACTCGGCGTAGGCGCCGAATGACCCGGCCGTCGGATGCGCGACCGCCATTTCGGCAAGCGCTCGCGTGAGCAACCACGCCAGCAATGCGCCGAAGATGTACGAGAGGATGATGCCGGGACCCGCCATGCGGATCGCAAGGGCGCTGCCGAGAAACAGCCCCGTACCGATCGCCCCGCCCAGCGCGATCATGGTCAGCTGATCAGCAGTCAACCGACGCTCGAGGCCCGCCTCACGCGCCAGCAGATCGGCCGATCGTTCGTCGAGCCTGCTCCCCTCCATGCGGCAAGTCTAACCCGACGGTGGAGCACGGATCGGTCGCGTGACATCATCGAGGCATGACTCTGGCACCGCACATCGCTTCCGCTCGGATCCTGCTCGCCTGCCGTGATCTGCCCGCCCTGCTCGCTTTCCTCACCGAGACAGTAGGCTTGCAGCTCGAGCGCATTTTCCCGGCGGAAGCGCCCGCCGTGGCCGATCTGCACGGCTTCGGTCTTGCGCTGCGGCTGAGCACGGAAGAGCCGCTGCCCAGCACGCCACCTGTGCTGCAGCTGCTCTGTGATCGCACGGCGCTGCCGGCGGGTACGCCCGACGTGCTGCACGGCCCGGAGGGCTGGCAGGTCAGGTTGCTCGATTCCGCGATCCGCGTCGAAGTGCCTGACGGCCGGCAGTCCCTCGTGATCAGTCGGTTGCCCCCCGCTGCGGAGGACAGTCCTTATGACGGGCCGGCGTGGACCGTCGGACGCGCCGGGATGCGCTACCGGGACCTCTTGCCCAATCGTTTCGGCGGTCGATTCGTCGTCTCGCACATTGCGATCGTCGAGGGCGGCGTCGTGCCCGACTACGTGCACTACCACCACGTGCGCTTCCAGATGATCTATTGCCTCGCCGGCTGGGTTCGACTCGTCTACGAAGACCAGGGCGAGCCGTTCATTCTCCGCGCGGGGGATTGCGTGCTGCAGCCGCCCACCCTCCGACATCGCGTGCTCGAGGCCTCACCGGGACTTGAGGTGCTCGAAATCGGCTCCCCTGCCGTGCACGAAACCTGTGTCGATGCCGAGCTGCTGCTGCCGAATGGTCCGGCGCAGCCGGGTCGGCGATACGGCGGGCAGCACTTCGTGCGCCACGTCGCTGCCGAAAGTGCCGAGTCATGGCGCCCGGCCGATGCCACGGTCGGCACCGAAGCCTGCGACGTGGGCATCACTGCAGCGACCGCAGGTCTTGCACGGGTACACGCCGTACGCGCTGCTGCCGGCTATCGAGCCCGCACCCGGCACGATGGCGAATTCAGGCTGCTCTATCTGCGCGGGGGTTCGCTGTCCCTGCAGCATCCGACGCTCGGCCAGCACTCGCTGGCCACCGGCGACTGCGTGGTGATGCCCGCTGGGGAGGAATTCGAACTGCGCTCCGACGAGGGCTTCGCCGCAGTGGAAGTGGGTCTTTGAATATTATTCTTTGACGACGTTCGTCGGGCGACGCGACCAATACAGATAGAAGGGCACGCCGAGCAGGATCACGCCGAGACCGAGCAGCGCCTGCTGCGGCGTGGCGATGAGCGCGCTCAGCAGCAAGGCCACAGACACGATCACGAAAATCACCGGCGTGTACGGGTAACCCCAGGTACGGAACGGCCGATGCAAATCGGGCTCGCGGCGACGAAAGATGATGACGGCCCCGGCGCTCAATGCGTAAAAGAGCCATGACGCAAACACCACGGAATCCGTAAGCGTGTCGTAGGTGCCGCTGATCGCGAGCACACTGGCCCAGCCGCACTGGGCCAGCACCGCATTCACCGGCACACGCGAGCGCTCGGATACCTTGGCGAGTGGTTTGAAGAACATGCCATCCTGCGCCATGGCGTAGGGCACACGGGAGTTGGCGAGCACCGAGGCGTGCAGCGAGCCGAGCGAGGACATCATGAGTCCCGCCGCCATCAGACTGACGGCGAGCGGCCCTGCGAAGGTCGCGAGCACCTCGGTCGCCACCGACGAGGTCGCCGAGACACTGCCGATCTGCTGCGGGCTCAGCACATAGAAGTAGGCGGCGTTGACGCCGACATAGAGCACGATGACGAGCAACGTGCCCCAGATGAACATACGCGGCAGGTTGCGCTGCGGATCTTTCACCTCACCGCAGAGCGGCGCCACGTTGTTCCAGCCGTCGTAGGCCCAGAGCGCACCGAGCATGGCCGCGCCGATGCCCGCCAACCCACCGATCGCGCTCGCCTGCACGCCCTCGCAGCGAGCGCCGCTCGCGGACTGCGTGAAATGCGACAGGTCACCACTGCCGAGCGCAAAGGCGCCGACGCCGATCCCGATGACTGTGAGCACTTTGAGAACGGTGAGCACGGTGGCGGCACCGCCCGTGGCAGCCACCGAAGCGCAATTGAGCAAGGTCACGAGCCACAGCGCGAGCAGCGCCACAACCGTCAGACCGCGCACCTCGACGCCGTCACCCAAAGGCACGGTGAGCCAGACACCATCGAGTGCGCCGCCCATCGCCGTGTTCAAAAAAATGGCAAAGCCCACCGCCAGCGCCGCTTGCGAGCCGGTCTTCATGATGGCGAACACGGTCCAGCCGTAGAGGAATCCCGTCGCGCGACCGTACGCACGCTGCAGGAACACGTAGTCGCCGCCCGCCGCAGGCATCATCGAGGCGAGTTCCGCGTAGCAGAAAGCTCCCGCAAGTACCAACAGACCCGCTGCCAACCAGACCAGCATGACGATCATGGGATCGTCGACGTTGCAGGTCATCACGCGCGTCTTGAGAAAGACGCCGGTGCCGATGACGTTCGCGACGTTGATGGCGATACCGGCCCAGAGACCGAGGCCGCGCGACAACTGGGTCATCGCGGCACGTTACGCAGCAGCTTGCACAAACCCTCGACACCGTCGATGGCCGAGGGACCCATGCGGTTCAGGCGAGGTTCGACGAACGGCAGCAGCTGACGGTTAGCGACGGCCTTGACGCCAGAAAACTGACTCCACCGTTCACGCCAGTCGCGAGCGGTGATCGGCTGCGCCTCCATCAGTATGACATCAGGGTTACGCTTCTTGATGTCTTTGAACTCGACGATGGGCGCCGGGAAATCGATATCGGCATAGATGTTTCGACCGCCGCAGCGCGCGATCGCATCCGTCATCAGATGCCGGCTGCCCACGGTGTAGAGCGGCGAGTCGAGCATCATGTAGAACACACCGAGCGGCGCCGGCTTGCTCGGCGCCTTCGGCAACTTCGCGACGCGCGCATCGAGTTCACGCACCGCAGCGGTGGCGCTGGCCGCCGTGCCGGCGAGCACGGCAAGCCGCTCGACCGAGCGCGGAATGTCAGCAAACGTACGCAGGCTCACGTAGTAGATCGGTATCTTGATTTTTTGCAGGCTCTCGATCACGAGCTCGTTAGTCATGTCCTTCCAAACGACGATGACGTCAGGCTTCAGCGCCTGCAATCGCGGATAGACGAGCGCGTTGGCATCGCCGATTCGCTCGATGCGCTTTGCGGCCTCCGGTGCATCGGCACGCGTGACGGTCGCAACGATTTTCTGACCAGCGCCCGCTGTGAACAGCATCTCCGTGGCGCCCGGCGCGAGGCTCACGATACGCGTCACCGGACGCTGAAAGGTCAACACGGCACCGGTGTCGTCGGTGACACGCAAGGGCGCGGCGTGGCTCGGCGTTGGCGCTGACAAGGCGACGAAACCAAGCACGCCCAGCAGCAGCACCAGAGGGACCGACGACTTATGACTGCTGCAGGCCTTGCAGCCCGAGGCGGCGAGCAGTCGCGCACGCAGCGCGTGCAACGGGCGATGCAGTAGCGGCAGTCGACGCAGGGCAAACTCCACAAACCGCAGTCGCGTACCTGCGCCCGCCAGCGACCAAACGGCGTACACCGCCGCGACGACGACGCACACTGTCACGAGCACGTTCTGCATGATTGTCAGCCCGCTACCGCCAGAGTCACCCGATAGGTGACGAAGGCTGCAAGATAAGCCAGCGCGAACAGATATACGAGCATCAACAGCGGATACCGCCAGCCGTTGGTTTCACGGCGTACGACGGCCAGGGTCGCAAGACACTGAGGCGCGAACACGTACCACGCGAGCAACGAAAGCCCGGTGGCAAGACCCCATTCACTCGCGATCACCGAGGAGAGCGCCGTGGTCACGGCCTCTTCGTCACCGGAGAGTGCGTACACGGTACCGAGCGCGCCCACCGCAACCTCGCGGGCGGCGAGCCCCGGGATCAGCGCGATGGCGATCTGCCAGTTGAAACCGATCGGGGCTAGGATGACGGCGAGCGCCTTGCCGAGTTGTCCCGCGAAGCTGTACTCGATCGCGGCGCCCGTAGCGCCGGCAGGCGGTGCGGGATAGGTGGAGAGGAACCACAGCAGCACCATGAGCGCGAGGATGATACCGCCCGCACGCGCGAGGAACACGCGCGTCTTTTCCCAAAGACCAAGCGCCAGATTGCGCAGGCTCGGCCACTGGTAGTCCGGCAACTCGAGCATCAGCAAATGGTTGCTCTGCCCGCCGGCGATGAGCTTGGCGACCCAAGCCACGAGCAGCGCGCTCGCCACGCCGGCGAAATACAGCATGAACAACACCAGACCCTGAAGATTGAACACGCCGATATCGCGCTGTGGAATGAACGCTGCGATCAGCAATGCGTAGACGGGCAGTCGCGCCGAACATGTCATGAGCGGCGCCACGAGAATAGTGACGATGCGATCGCGCAACTGCGGGATGGTGCGCGTGGCCATGATCCCGGGGATCGCACAGGCGAAAGAGGACAGCAGCGGAATGAACGCACGGCCCGACAGGCCCACGCTGCCCATCACCCGATCGAGCAGGTAGGCCGCACGCGGCAGGTAACCGCTGTCCTCGAGCGCGAGGATGAAGGCGAACAGGATGACGATCTGCGGCAAAAATACGATCACGCTGCCGACGCCCGCAATCACGCCATCGGCCAGCAGGCTGCGCAACGGCCCATCGGGCAACGCGCCACGCACGAGATCGGCAAGCGATGCGACGCCCGCATCGATGAGATCCATCGGCCACGCCGCCCAACTGAACACGGCCTGGAAAACGAAGAACAGCAGCGTCGCAAGGATCAGCATGCCTGCGAACGGATTCATCAGTATCCGATCGGCTACGGCCACTGCACGACTGCGCAAAGGCTCGCGATAATCGGCGAGTTCCAGCAAACGGCCGGCCTCGGCATGCGTCGCCGTGACCTCTGCAGCCGTCGGTTCCTGCCACGCAGTAGTCGGCGCGGCAGGCTGTTCGGGCATCGCGAGGCGCTCGAGTTCGGTGATCAAGGCATCGGCGCCGCCGCTGCGCGTAGCGACGGTCTCGATCACCGGCGCACCCAACTCGCGCGACAACAGGTCTCGGTCGATCGCGAAGCCGCGACGCCGCGCCACATCGCTCATGTTGAGCACGATCACCATCGGCAACCCGAGACGCCGAACCTCGAGCGCAAGGCGCAGCGACAGCGGCAAATGCGTGGCATCGGCAACGAGCACGATGGTCTCGGGTCGAGGCTCATTGGCCACGCGCCCGAGCGCGACATCGCGCGTGATGGCCTCATCGAGCGTGGTCGGCTTAAGACTGTAGGTGCCCGGCAGGTCGAGCAGTCGATAGCGGCGACCCGAGGAGGCTGCAAATACGCCTTCCTTGCGTTCAACCGTGACGCCAGGATAGTTCGCGACCTTCTGGCGGCTGCCGGTGAGCCGATTGAAGAGGGCCGTCTTGCCGCAGTTCGGCAAACCGACGAAGGCGACGCGCAGTTCGGCCGTGGCGTCACTCATGCGATAACGACCCGTTCGGCCTCGTGCCGTCGCAGCGCGAAGGTAGATCCGCCGACGCGAATGGCGAGCGGATCGGCCGCCGGCCACATGCTGGCAACGATTTCGATCGATGCGCCCGGAATGAAACCGACTTCGAGGAGCCTGCGGGAAATCGAATCGTCATCGAGTACCCGCTCGACCCGCGCGCGCTCGCCGACCGCAAGGTCAGACAAGCGACGGCGGTCGTCGAACGGAGCAACAGCACTCATTGGGTCGAGACTCATATGAGAAGACTGGATATCGAGGTGGCGAAGTATCGGTGGACTTTTAGGCTCGTTGCAATTGCGGATTATTCGCATTTGCGTTTAAATAGTAATGATTCTCATTTGCGAAAGCAACGACCGTGCACCCTGTAAAAGCCATTTTACTCAGCGTTTTCAGTGGGTTATCGATCTCGCAGGCGGCGGCCGTGACGACCGAAGACCTCACGGAGATCGTCGTGCTCGGCAGCCGAGAGCGTCTCGAGCGCGTCGCGGGCGGCGCCCATGTGCTGACAGAGCAGGACTTGGCCGACTCGCGGGTGCTCACGATCAATGAAGCGCTGCGCAAGATTCCGGGCGTCTTCGCCCGCGATGAGGAGGGCCTCGGCCTGCGCCCCAACATCGGCATCCGTGGTCTCAACCCGACTCGCTCGACCAAAGTATTGCTGCTCGAAGACGGATTGCCGCTCGCCTTTGCTCCCTACGGCGATAACGCCTCGTACTTCCATCCTTCGATCGAGCGTTTCAACCGGATCGAGGTGCTGAAGAACTCGGGGCAGATTGCCTTTGGTCCGCAAACCGTCGGTGGGCTCGTCAACTACATCTCGGCCGATCCGCCGGAGTCCTTCGCAGGTCGGCTCGCAGCACGGGGCGGGAACCGCGGCTATCGAGACTGGCAAGTCGCGATCGGCGATACGATTGCGGCAACCGAAACGGGCTGGCGCCTCGACGCCACACGCAAGCAGAGCGCGGGGTCGCGCGAGAACATCGAGCTCGACGTCACCGACGTCGGCGTGAAAGTTCGTCAGGAGATGGGCGCGAAGCAATCGCTGACGCTGCGCGCCAGCGTCTATCACGAGCGCTCGCAGGTGCCCTACTCGGGGCTCACGCTCGCAGAGTTCGTCGCCAATCCACGCGCGAACGCTTTCGTCAATGATTTCTTCGACTCGCAGCGTGTCGCCGCTGCGCTCACGCATGGCTGGCAGATCGCCGACGATATGGCGTTGCGTACGTCCGTCTACGCGACGAGTTTCGACCGTGACTGGTGGCGACAGTCGAGCAACTCCACGCAGCGACCGAATGACGCGTCAGATCCAGCGTGCCTCGGCATGCAGAACCTGAATGTCGGCTGCGGTAACGAAGGGCGCCTGCGCAGCTACACCACTTTTGGTATCGAGCCTCGCCTCAGCATCGGCGGTTCCCTCGGCGATCACTCACTGCATACGGTCGTAGGCCTGCGTCACCATCTTGAGCATCAGCACCGACAGCAGGTGCATGGCGACACGCCTCGCGCCCGCGCGGCTGGCACGGGACCGAACGCCGGGCTACGCGAAGACAACGTACGTGAGGTGGAGGCACTGTCCGGTTTCATCGAGACCTCCATGACACTCGAGCGCTGGACGATCACTCCGGGAGTGCGCTTCGAGTCGATCCGCTACACCCGCAGCAACCGACTCAGCAACCAGTCCGGGTCGTCCGCCCTCACGCAGCTCGTGCCGGGCATCGGGTTGACCTACAAGCTCAATGAATCGGCGATGCTGTTTGCGGGCGTACACCGTGGCTTTGCACCGCCGCGCGTCGAGGACGCCATCCGCGTCGATGGCGCGAGTGTCGAACTCGAGGCGGAACTCTCGTGGAATCGTGAAATCGGGCTGCGTTTCGAGGCCGAGGATCGATGGCGCCTCGAGGCATCACTGTTCGAGATGGACTTCACCAATCAGATCGTTCCGGCGAGCCTTGCCGGCGGCAGCGGCGCAACGCTCACCAATGCCGGGCGCACGCTGCATCGTGGTGCGGAAGTCGCAGCCGAGTGGCGTGACGACGGTTACGCCTTAGCGCCGCATGCGCGCGTCGCGTGGACGTGGCTTCCCGTGGCTCGCTACGTCGGCACACGTTACTCGGCGATTCCCGGGAACACACACGTAAACATCAGCGACAACCGCCTGCCTTACGCCGCGCGCCAGATGGCCACGGTGACGCTCGGCCTGCGACATGGACCGCTGGCTGCGCAGCTCGAGGGAACGTGGACCGGCGCGATGTATGGCGATGATCTGAATACGTTGGCGATCACCGCCGATGGGCAGCGTGGGCGTCTCGGCGGACACGCCATCGCCAACCTCACGCTGCAATATCAGCACGATGAGGCGTTGACCCTGTATGCCAGCGCAAAGAATCTGTTTGATCGCCTGTACCTCGGCGACCTGAGCCGTGGCATCGTGGTCGGTCCGCCACGACTGCTGCAGGCCGGTTTCGAATATCGCTACTGATCGGGTAACCTTGGCGTCACCATGGACGGCAGCGGCGGCAACCCACAACGGCAACTCAACGTGTTCGGCGAACCACTCGCGACCTGCAGCGATGCGCCGAAGACCGGCTGGTATCGCAGCGGGTGCTGCGAAACCGACCCGACCGATCATGGCTCGCACACGGTCTGTGCTCTGATGACCGCAGAGTTTCTCGAGTTCTCTCGTAGCCGCGGCAACGATCTGTCCACCCCGCGCCCCGAGTTCGGCTTCCCTGGCCTGCGGCCGGGTGATCGATGGTGTCTGTGCGCGGCACGCTGGCAAGAGGCCTTCATTGCCGGCTGCGCACCGCGGGTGAACTTGCGCGCGACGCATCAACGCGCGCTCGATATCGTCGCGCTCGTCGATCTCAAAGCACACTCGATCGATCTTGCCTGATTCGGTTCAACGCGAGGCCTACTGGCGCGGCGTGCGGGAACTGCTGCCCGCAGCTCCGGGCGTGTTCGCGTGGGGGCTGGTCACGGGCGTGGCGATGGTGAAAGCGGGCCTGTCGATCGAATACGCGCTGATCATGACCTTTCTCGCCTACGCAGGCAGCGCGCAGTTGGCAGCGTTGCCGCTGCTCGTCACGGTCGCGCCGCTGTGGGTCGTGGCGCTGACGGCAATCGCGGTCAACTTGCGTTTCGTCGTTTATAGCGCAGCGATGCTGCCGCACCTGCGTCATCTGCCGCCCTCTGCGCGGGTTGGGCTCGGCTATCTCATCGGCGACATCGGCTTCGCCAAGTTTTCTGCCTTGCTCGAGCGCGAGCCGAACTATCCACACAGGGTCGCGTATTTCGCGGGCGGTGCCAGCTGCAACTGGGTGCTGTGGCAGGCGTCGTCGGTGATCGGAATCCTCGCCGCGACCACCATTCCGGTCGAATGGGGTCTCGCGCTCGCGGGCACCTTAGTGCTGATCCCCTTGCTGGTGCCCTTCTGTCGCGATCGACCCGCGCTGGCCGGAGTCTGCGTCGCTTCGGTGGTGGCGATCGTGGGTCATGGCTGGCCGCTGCGCCTCGGACTCGTCGCCGGCATCGTCGCCGGCATGCTGACCGCGTTGTCGCTCGAGCGACTGCTGCAGCGGGAGAGCGCGGCATGAACGGCATGGGCCCGAGCGATGCCTACCTCTGGATTGCGATCCTCGCGATCACGTTGTCAGCGCTTTTGACCCGCGCAGGTTTACTGCTCTGGGGCACCGGTCTGCAGTTTCGCCCTGTAGTGCAATCGGCCCTGCGCTACGCCCCGGCCTGCGCGCTGGCGGCGATCCTGGTGCCGGACCTCGTGTTCGTGGATCAGCAACTCTGGCTGGCGCCCAGCAATCCCAAACTGCTGGCAGGTCTGGCCAGTTGTCTGATTTTCGGGTTTTTTAGAAGCATGATCGGCTCGTTAGTAGGCGGAATGGCGGTGTACTGGGTGGTCGGCTACCTATTTGCAGGCTGACGATCGTCCAAATATGAAACTTCTGTTGAATTATTGACACCGTGTCAATAAGCGGCGTAAGGTGCGCTCCGCATGAGCTACCTCACCGAACGTCGTCTGGAAGAAAAAGAACGCCGGCGCATTGAAATCCTCGATGCCGCCGAGGCCGTGGCGTCCATCGTCGGCATCGAAGCCATGACCATGGATCAGGTGGCCAAGAAGGCCCGCCTGTCGCGCGCCCTGCTGTACGTGTACTTCGGCGACAAATCCGATCTGCTCACCGCCATCTGCACGCGCGCACTTGAAGTGCTCGAAGCGAGGTTCAGCGCCGCGGCCGCAAGTCGCGAGCTGGGCATCGATAAGGTCGAGGCCTGCGGACGCAGTTACGTTGCCTTCGCCGCCGAGTTCCCCGTGCGTTTCGAGGCGCTAGCGCTGTTCGAAGCGCAGTTGCCGAGCATCGAAGAGGATCCGGGATACATGGCCTGTCTGAAGGCGGGCGATGCCGTGCAATGCACGCTGGTGGCTGGGATCGAAGCAGGCCAACGCGATGGCAGCATCCGCGCCGAGGCCGGCGCGCCGGGGCTGATCGGCTTCACCCTGTGGGGTCTGATGCACGGACTGATTCAGCTCGGTTCGCACAAGAGCGGCCACCTGCAGCGGGACGGCATCTCGCCGCAGGAACTGATCGAAAACGGTTTCCGCCTCGCCTTGCAGGCCTTGTCGCCCACTGGGGCCTCGCGATGACACGCCCGCTGGCAAGATTTGCTCTGTCGCTGTGCTCACTCGTGTGCCTGCCGGTCGCTGCGAACAGCGCCAGCGCCGAGCCGGTGACGACCACCGCAGGTCCGACGATCCAAGCGAGTGCTGCACTGCCTGCGACCGAGCGGCGTCCGCTCGCCACGGTGATCGATGAGTACGTGCGCCTCGCTCGCGGCTCGAACCTCGGTCTGCAGGCGGCCACGCTCGAAGTGGAGCGCAGTCAGGCGGCGCTCGATGCCGCCCGCGGTCGCTTCTTCCCCGAAGCCACGCTCGGTGCCCGCTACACCCGCTCCGAAGGTGGGCGCGAGGTTTCTCTGCCGCTCGCGGCGGCATTCAACCCCGTCTACAGTACGCTCAATGAATTGCTGCTTGCCGACGGTAAGCCAGCGCGCTTCGGTAGCATCAGCGATCCACGCTTCCTGTTGCAGCGCGAGCAGGAGCAGGACACGCGCATCAGCGTGCGTCAGGCCCTGTATGCCCCGGCGCTGCCGGCCGCTCTGCGTGCACAGCGATCGCTGCTCGAAGCCAACGAGTTTGCTCGAGTCGCCTTGTCGCAAAGATTGCAGCGTGACGTGACGATCGGCTATCTCGACTGGCTGCGAGCGAGCCGCGGCGCCGTCATCGTTGAGGCCAGCGAAACTCTGCTCGCAGAAAACCTGCGGATCACCGACTCACTGTTCCGCAACGGCAAGGTCACGCAGGATCAGGTGCTGCGTGCCAAGGCCGAGTGGCTGGCCGTCGGCCAGCAGGCCACGGAAACGCGCAATGTTCGTGAACAACTGCAGAGCTATGTCAACTTTCTGCTGAACCGCGCGCTCGACACCGATCTCGAAGACGCCGATGCCGACGTCGAGGTTCACAGTACCGCTCAGGATCTGGTGACGCTGCGCCAAGGCGCCCTGGTGAATCGCCCTGAGATCGGTCAGATCGATCGCGCCGTCCGCGCTGCGAGCTCCCGCGTGGACCTCGCCCGCGCCGCACGCAAGCCGACGCTCGCGCTCGGTGTCGATGGCGGCACGCAGGGCGAGCAGTACGAATTCGGGCGCGGTCGGAATTTCGCTACGGTCTCGCTGCTACTCAACTGGACGCTGTTCGATGGCGGCACGCGTCGCGCCGAGGTTCGCGAAGCGCGTATCGCCGAGCAGCAGGCCCGCACGCGCCGCGAAGAAGTCGCGCAGCAAATCCAGCTCGAGGTGCAGCAGGCCCTCGACCAGCTCTATACCAGCGAAGCCTCGCTGCGAACTGCCGAGGCTCGGGCCGAGGCGGCTCGTGCGGCGTTCCGCATCGCAGGTCGCAAGCGCGACGAGGGCGTGATCAGTCAGGTCGAGTTCCTCGATGCACGCACCAGCCTCACCGCCGCCGAACTGAACCTCAACTCCGTCCGCTTCGAACTGCTCGCCAGACAAGCGGAACTCGATTACGCCACGGGAGTGCCGCAACGCTAAGTTGCGGCTCACAACATGCCAGCATTCAATCGTTTTCTGCTCGTCTTCGCCACAGTCTGTCTCAGCGCCTGCAGCGGCGCCCCCAATGAAAATGCCGAACGCAACGCCGGAACACCGGTGCGCGCCGCGCTCGCCACGCTCGGCCCTGCGAGCCCACTCATCGAGGCCAACGGACTCGTCGGTGCAGCCGAAGAAATGCGACTGTCGTTCAAAACGGGGGGCATCATCCGACGAATCCCCGTGCAGGAAGGCAGCCGGGTGCGCCGCGGTGACCTACTCGCTGAGCTTGAACTCACCGAAGTCAACGCCCAAGTCGAGCAGGCACGCCAAGCGGCGGAGAAGGCCGAGCGCGATCTCGATCGCGGCGAGCGCCTGCATGCCGATCAAGTGATCAGCCTCGAAGCGTTGCAGAATCTTCGCACCCAAGCTGCCGTCGCCCTTGCCGCACGCGATGCAGCTCGCTTCAACCTCGGCTACTCCTCGATTCGCGCGCCGAGCGATGGCGTGGTGCTGCGGACGCTGTTCGAGGAACGCGAACTTGTGCCGCCGGGCCAACCGGTCGTCATTCTGGGCAGCAGTGCTCGCGGCCACGTCGTGCGCCTATCGCTGGCCGATCGCGACATCGTGCAGTTGCGGCTGGGCGATCCCGCGCGGGTGACGCTCGATGCGTATCCAGGCCGCGAACTGAAGGGCGTGGTCAGCGAGGTGTCCTCGGCCGCCGATCCGCGTACCGGCCTATTTCCAGCGGAACTGCGTCTCGACCCCGCCGCCGATCTGATGCTCGCGAGCGGCCTTGTGGCGAAAGTGCGCATCGAGCCGGCCACCGCCCGCCGCAGTCAGCTCACTCACGTGCCCATCGCGGCCGTCGTCGAGGGCGACCGCGACCGCGCCAACGTCTACGTCGTCGAGGGTGCCGTGGCTCGCAAGCGTGAGATCGTCGTGTCGTTCATCGAAGGCGAGCAGGTGGCGCTGACGCGCGGCCTGAAGAGCGGCGAACGCGTCGTCACCGAGGGTGCGCTGTACCTGCAGGACGGCGAGCGCATCCGCATTGTCACGGAGCGCTGAGTCCCGTGTCGCTGCTCGAGTTTCCGATCCGCCGCTACCAGTTCACCATGGTGGCGTTCCTCTGTCTCGTCGTCATCGGCATCTACACCTTCATTTCGGTGCCGCGCGAAGAGGATCCGTCGTTCAAGATATCGGGATTCGATATCACGGCGATCATGCCCGGCGCGGATCCGAAGGATCTCGAACGCCTGATATCCAAGCCGCTCGAGGATCGCATCGCCGAGCTGGATGACATCCGTCAGCTTGAGACCGTAGTGGCCGACGGCGTTGCGTTCACCATCGTCGAGTTCTACGCCTACACCGACGCCGACAAGAAATACGACGAGATCGTCCGCGAGCTCAATGCGCTGCGACCTTCGCTGCCCGCCGAGCTGCGGCAACTCAGCATCCGCAAATTCAGCCCGGGCCTCGTCAACATCGTGCAGTACGCACTGGTTTCTGAGGAGGCCCCCTACCGGGAGCTCGAGGATCACGCGCGCGATCTGAAGGATTTATTGAAATCCGTTCCCGGTGTGCGCACGGCAGAGAGCTGGGCGTATCCGCCTCGAGAGCTCCGCGTAGAGGTGGACTTGAAGCGCCTGGCCGATCTCAAGATGAGTCCGGCGCGCATCATCCAGGCTCTCGAAAGCGAAAACGCCAACATCCCCGCCGGCATCATCGATGTCGGCCCGCGCAGCTTCACCGTCAAGAGCACGGGCGCGTACGAGAACCTCGAGCAGGTACGCGATACGGTGCTCAACTCGGTAGACGGGCGCATCGTGCGCATCAGCGATGTGGCGACGGTGCGCTGGGCAGAGGGCCAGTACGGGTACGTCGGTCGCTACAACGGCAAGCGCGCGGTGTTCGTCACGGCGAACATGAAGGAAGGCTACAACGTCCTTGAGGTCCGCAAGGCCATCGGCGAGGAAGTCGAACGCTATCAGGACAGCTTGCCGAAGCGCATCGCGCTTGATCTTGGCTTCGATCAGTCGCTGAATGTGAAGACGCGACTCAATCGTCTGTACACCGACTTCGGCCTGGCCATCGCCATCGTCGCGCTGACGCTGTTGCCGCTCGGGCTGCGTGCGGCAGGCATCGTGATGATCTCGATCCCGTTGTCGCTGGCTTTTGGCGTGACGGTGCTCTACTTCCTCGGCTACTCGCTCAACCAGCTCTCCATTGCCGGTTTCGTGGTGGCGCTTGGCCTACTCGTGGACGATTCAATAGTTGCGGTCGAGAACATTGCCCGTCACCTGCGCATGGGCTACGACCGTACGCGCGCCGCCATCGCGGGCACCAAGCAGATCTTCATCGCCGTGCTCGGCTGTACGGCCACGCTGGTGTTTGCCTTCTTGCCGCTGATGGCGCTGCCCGGAACAGCCGGCAAGTTCATCCGTGTTCTACCCACGGCCGTCGTGGCGACCATCATCGGCTCGCTGCTCATTGCACTCTTCATCATTCCGTTCCTCGCCAGTCGCCTGCTGAAGGAAGAGGAGTCGGGGCATTCCAATCGGCTGCTGCAGCGACTCATGAACGGTATTCACAACTACTACCGACCGGCCCTGCACTACTGCCTGGAGCGGCCACGCACCACGGTGATCGCCGCGATAGGCGGTTCGCTACTGCTGTCCGCCGCGCTGATTCCGGTGCTCGGCTCAAGCCTCTTCCCGAAAGCCGACACGCCGATCTTCTTGGTGCAGATCGAAACGCCGACCGGCACGAGCCTCGCAGGCACCGATCAGGCTCTGCGCTTCGTCGAACGCGAGCTCGAGTCGTTTCCGGGCGTGAAGGCCGTGTTCGCTAATCTCGGGCGCGGCAACCCGCAGATGTACTACAACCACATCCAGCGGACCGAGTCGGCATCGTACGCCGAGGTTTTCGTTACTCTGGAGGCGTACAACACCCGTCGCACGCCCCAGTTGATCGACGATCTGCGACAGCGCCTCGACAGCTATCCGGGTGCGCGCATCTCGGTCAAGGAATTCCGCAATGGACCGCCCGTTACCGCACCCATCGCGGTCCGTATCGTGGGGCCCGACTTGCAAGTACTCGACCGCCTTGCAACGGATGTCGAGAAGTTGCTCGAGAAAACCCCGGGCACCCGTGACGTGCGCAACCCGCTGAAGTTTCCGCGCACCAACATCAAGGTGGACGCTGACACGCAGAAAGCGGCATTGCTCGGCGTGCCAGCTGTCGAAATCGATCGAGCCGTTCGCCTAGCCGTGTCCGGTCTGCCAGCGGGAACGTTCAAGGACGAGGACGGTGAGCAATACCCGATCACGGTACGCACGCCGCTCGATGGTCGCGCCACCCTCGACTCGGTGAAGAACGCGCGGGTGATCACGGCCACTGGGGAATCGCTGCCGATCTCGCAGGTTGCGCAGATCACTCTCGATCGGGCTCCGGTGCTCATCTCGCGCTTCGATCGTGAGCGCGCGGTCACCATCAATTCCGAAGTCAAGCGCGGCGAGAACACCGGTAAAGTCACGGCCGAGGTCGTCAAGCGCTTGAACGCACTCGATTGGCCGCGCGGGTATCGCTATGTGCTCGGCGGTGATGCGGAAGCGGGCGCAGATGCCTTCGGCGGCATCGGCACAGCCATCATCGTCGCCATCTTCGGCATCTTTGCGATCCTCGTGCTCGAGTTCGGCAGCTTCCGCTCGACGCTGATCGTGCTCACCGTGGTTCCGCTCGGTATCTTCGGCGGCATGCTCATGCTGCTCGTCACCAACAACGACATCTCATTCACGGCGAGCATTGGTTTCATCGCGCTCATCGGCATCGAGATCAAGAACTCCATCTTGCTGGTCGATTTCACCAATCAGCTGCGTGAAGAGGGCGTACCGCTCGATGAGGCCATCGAGCGTGCGGGCGAGATCCGCTTCCTGCCGATTCTGTTGACCTCGGCCACCGCCATCGGCGGCCTGCTGCCGCTCGCGGCGCAGAACAGCGGCCTGTACTCACCGATGGCCTGGGTGATCATCGGGGGACTCATCACCTCGACGCTGCTCGCACGGCTTGTCACACCGGTGATGTACAAGCTCATTCCGCCCGAAGGGCACGAGCCGCGGCACATCGAGCGCGGCACACAGCCCGAGACGTCAGGGGTTCTGCTGTAACCAACCGAGCGTGCTGGCGTGCAGACTCTGCACGTACAGGCGCTCGCGGGTCTCGGTGACGGCCGTCGTCTCAGGGTAAGCGCCCGAAGGGTCCTGCAGATCGCGAACGATCTGGCCTGTCTCGGTGAAGGCGATGACATGACCGTACGCCGGGGGCACCGGCCACATCGCGCGCGGCAGTCGTAGCGTCAGGCGGCGCAGCCAGGGGTATGGCGCCATGCGATCGACCACAGCGCTGCGCGGCTTGGTGAAGCCAAGCCAAATCCGTCCGTCGAGCCCGCGCATCAGGTTGTCGGGATAGCCCGGCAAATTATCGAGCAGTACCATCGCCGCAGGCGCCGCCGTCGCCGCCGGCGTCGTCAAGGTCGATGCGCCCGCCTCGAGCGAGCGGACATCCAAGTCCTGCGCGCCGATAGCGATGCGCCACACACGATATCGGCCCGTCTCGACAACGAGCAGATGCTGCTCATCGGCGGTCAGTGCAAGACCGTTAGCGAAACTGAAGCCCGTCGCGACCTGCCGCGTCGTCTGCGTCAGCGGGTTGTACTCGAATACGCGACCCGTCGCTGATTGCTCGAGGATGTCGAGCACGCTGGCCTCGAACGTGCCGCCCCACTCGGCTGGTGCGAATCGCGTCGAGGCGTCGCTGAAGTACACCCGACCGTCACGGGCGACGGCAACGGCATCGGCGTAGCGGATCGGCTCATCACCGAAGTGGGTGGCCAAGGGCTGAACTTGCCCTACACGGTCAATCAGCAGCAGGCCACGCAGCGCGTCGGCTGCATAGAGTTGTCCATCGGCCGCGAACGCAAAACCGAGCACACGACCGCCCGTCTGCGCAAACACCTCGAGTGCCGCGCCGTCTGGCTGCATGCGCAGGATCCGCCCGCCCTCGACCGCCACGTACAGCAGTCCATCCGGTCCAATCGCGACGTGTTCGGGCCCTGCGTTTCCGGCCAAAGAAATCGGCTGCAGGCCTGCGAGCCTCTCATTGACGGCATGAATGCCGGCATACGCGGGTATCGGCGGCGCCTGCCAGGCTACGGGCTTGACCGGCACAGGCCACAGCAACAGGTACGCGCATGCGCCGACCGCCAGTGCAGCGCCGATGATGCGCATACGCGTCATGCGAATCGGCTCACCCTGCGCTCTCGAGTTCCCAGGTCACAAGCGGTGCGCCGCGACGAATCCAGAAGCCCGCACCGATCTGGCGAAACCCACGCTGCAGACGACTGCGATACCACGCGGCGCTACGCATGATGACATCCGGATCAGTGCGTGATTGATCGGCGTTTTCGCGCCAGTCACGCCGCGTCAGGGCACTGAAAAAGAGCACGCCTCGACACAGTCTCGCCAGATTGCTCATCGCCTGGGCGGCCGCCGCATCATCGAGGTACTGCAGCACATCGAAGCAGATGACAAGATCAAACGGCTGCCTCGCCTTGAAGTCGGCAACGCTGCCCTGCACCCAGCCGTGACGCTCGCAGAGGTACTCGCTGTATTCGAGACCGACGTACGTGGCGCCCGGCAACGCTCGCAGCAAAGGCGTGCGCATCAGTCCGAGACCGCATCCGGCATCGAGGATGCTCGCCACCGGACAGTCGATGTGCCGTGTGTACGCGGCGATCAACTGTGCCCGCGCTGCCATCTCGCGACGCGAGGTCACCGACGTACGCCCGTCGCGATAGAAGCGCCGGTAATACTCGCGGCCGAAACGCTCCCGGGCGGCGGAGGTCACACGATGCCGGCGAGTTTCTTCGCGATGGCCTCGACCTGAGCGGGATCCGCCTTGGACACCTCGGGATATTCGGTGAAACGCTCGGGGATCTTGATGGTCGCATCGATGCCCATCTGATCGGAACGGAAGGCACCGAACTGCGGCGATTTCTCGCAGGACGGATCGAGGATCATCGGAATGCCATCCGGCTGCACGATGGAATCCTTGGCCGGCTGCCAGCGGGTCATCATCGCCCACTCCACCTGTTTGAGATCGTACGGGTCGACATCTGGACCCACGACGATGACCAGCTTCGCCGTGCGACCCCAGCGCCCCGCGGAGCCCCACACAGCGTGGATCACGTACTTGCCGAAGTTAGGATGCGGCTTGCGCCAGCCGTCCACCGACAACTGCACCACGTAGCACATGTTCGGTGTCACGGCGACATCGTGCACTTCCGGAATCTTCTTGCGCAGATCCGACAACACCTCGCCTTCAACCGGCAGCAGCGCGATGTAGTTATGATCGAAGGGCGGCACCATTTCCATGGTCGCGTGCCAGATCGGATTGCGACGACGCGTCAAGCATTTCACGCGCACGATCGGAAACACCTGTACCCGATCGTAGTAACCGACCGGGTTGGAGTGCCAACCAATCGCCTCGAGTTCATCGGTGAGCACTTCGCCCTCAAGCACCCACTCCGCCGTGGCAGGCACTTCGAGATCGACGGTTTCGCAACGCACCATTTCCACCGGCTCGCCACGCAAACCGCCGGCAAACGCCGTCTCGTCGACGTTGAAGGGCACACCCGTCGCCGAAGCGAGATGCAGCGCCGGTTCGCAAACGCCAGCGATCGCGACTTCCAGCCGCTTGCCCATCTGCGAGGCCTTGAAGGTGTGGCGGCCGATATCGGAGAACGGCGGGTTCCACCAATAAAATGCCGCCAGATCGGTCTTCGCGCGCGACGGGGCGTAACTGCCACCTTGCGGATGGGTGGCCTCGAGGAACTGCGTGAACCGATACCAGCCGGTGTTGCGACCGCCCGTCTCGGGGTCCTTGGAGAAAGTCATGGCATTGGTGATGTACGCCGGGCCTTCCTTGCCAAACCACACATGCGGCAACTGCGTGTCGAGCGAGATGTCATCCCCTTTGATGATGACTTCCTTGCAAGGCGCATTCGCCTTGTCGATGATCTTTGGCGCATGCCAACGCGCCGGATCGGCCAGCACCTCGGAGTGATGCAGCTTGGCCTCTCGCCAGTCGCGAAAGCCGATGGTCATGGCCGTGCGCTCACGCGTGCCGAACGGATTGAACAGAATTGGCACGTCCTTGGTATTGATGGCATCGACGTTGTTGAGCAACAGCGCCGGGCCGTCTTTTGCGCAGACGTAATTCATCAAGGCCTGCAGCTCATTCGTATCGCGCCGGCCATTGAGCGGCACGTCGATGTGCTTGAGTTGTCCTTCCTTTTCGAGCAACGCGAGAAACTCGCGCATGTCCTTGAACGCCATGAAACCCCCGGGAAAGTATCGACGAACGAACGTCTGGCCTGCCGAAGACTACCCCCCGCCTTGCCCGCAGACCAGACCCGCGGGGTGATTGGCGGACAGCTGACCTTAGATCGGACAGGGCACGCAGCGGGCTGCTCCGCCGCCTGCGGGCGCGGCATCATCCAAGTCATCGGCCCATCAGTCCATCCATCCGTTTTCGGCCATCGTCTGGCCATTGCCTGGAGCACACCATGACCGCACAGCCCCGCAAGGTTGCCCTCATCACCGGATCGGCTACAGGGGTGGGCGCAGCCGCTGCCATCATGTTGGCCGAGCGCGGTTGCAACGTCGTCATCAACTACACGCGCAGCAAGGCGGAGGCGGAAGACACCGCCCAACGCTGTCGCGACAAGGGCGCAGACGTCATCGTCTTCCAGGGTGACGTGGCCGACGATGCGGCGTGCCAGGCGATGGCGCAAGCCGCGATCGCTCGCTGGGATCGCATCGACTATCTCATCAACAACGCGGCCAAGACCAAGTTCAACCCATACGAGAATCTCGATGGCCTGAGCGCCGAGGACTTCCTCGCGATTTACAAGGTCAACGTAGTGGGCGCTTACCAGATGGTGCGGGCCGTAACTCCGCAGATGAAAAAGCAGGGCCGCGGTGCCATCGTTAACAATTCCTCGATCGGCGGCGTCACGGGCATCGCTTCATCCATGGCCTACGCGGCGAGCAAAGCCGCGCTCAACATGATGACGCAGTCGTTGTCGCTGGTGCTCGGTCCGGAGATCCGCATCAACGCCATCGCACCCGGTGCCATCCAGACGCGCTGGTTGCAGGGCGGGATGACCCCAGAGCAGTATCAGGCGTTTCTCGTTAACGCCGCCGCCATGGTGCCGCTGCAGACGGTGCCGACCGCGGAACAGATCGCCGAGGCGCTGGTCTGGTTCCTCGAGGGTGCGAGCGTCGTGACCGGCGAAGTGCTGATGGTGGACGCGGGCCTGCATTGCGGCAGGCTGCCGCCGAGCTCGAGCAACAAGGCGAGCTGGGATAAGAAGTGAGCGGACTGCGCCGCCGCACCGTACTGGCGGGTCTCGGCGCATTGCCTTTTGCCGCGCTGCAGGCCGAGACCAACGCGTTTTCCCGCGGTGACGTGCTGGTTGGCTGCACGCTGCTGAACGATCCCGCAGACGATCATCGCGGCCGCGGACGGATCCTGCACTACGACGCCGATCTGCGCCTTCGCAACACGCTGTGGATCGACGACACCACGCATATTGTCCAAGGCTTACGATTTGCACCGGATGGCGTGTTGTGGGCGTTCGATGCTTTTGCGTACAAGATATTTCGCTACGGCCGCGATGGACGGCGCCTCGCCGATTTCAAGGCACCCGCGCGCTCCTTCGCGCACGTGACCTTCGCAGCCGATGGCCGGTTTTTCCTCGGTGAAAACTTCGTCGGCACGGCCTCGCGCGTGCCGCTACGCACCACGCTGCCGTTCATGCCCGGTACACAGCGGCTGGGCGATGGCCACTTGTTCGAGTTTTCCGCCAACGGGCGCCTGCTGCACGAGCATCGTACGCCGGTGCACGGCGGCATGGGCGGATTCCAGGGACTTACCGCGAGCGCACTCGCCGCCGATGGCAAGACGCTGTTCTACACCTCGGAATCGGGTCCACGGATCATGCGCTGGGATATTGCTGCGCAACGCAGTCTGCCGGATCTCGTCGATGCCAGCCAAGCGTCGGGGCGGTTTTTCTTTGATCTGGCGTTCGATGCAGCAGGACGACTGCTGGTCGTGACGGGCCTCGGCGTCGAGGCACTCGATGCGACGACAGGTGCTGTGCTGCAGCGCTATCCGCTCGGCTCGTTTGGTTGGGCGTCGATGAGCCCACCGGTCAACGATGCCGTGTATCTGAGCAATTTCTTTTCAGGCGAGATCGCGCGGCTTGATTTGCAAAGCGGTGCCATCACTGCAAAGGCAGACACTGGGACGAAGAAATCCGCCTCAGGCGTGGCCGTAGCGCCCGGCTAACTCAACGCGGCAGATCGCGCGCGACGCGCAAGCCGAACACGGCACTCAATAGTTCCGCCGGATCCCGGCCACGAAAACTCGGTCTCTGCCGGGAGATGTCGCTGCGCCATCCACCGCCGCGACTGCCGTGACGATCGCAACCGACAGTACGTTGTGCGGAGCCGTCCACGGGCCCGGCGCCGTAGGGTATCTGGTAGCAGTCCTCGACCCATTCCCAAACGTTGCCCACGAGATCGTGCAGACCGAAACGATTGGCTTGGAAACGCCCGACAGGCGCGATCTGTTCGAAGCCGTCGTCGCACTGCGCCGCAACGGCTGGAAATCCGGCCCGTGCACCACTGGTGTCGTAGACGTTGCCATGTCGACAAGCCTCGTCCGGTTTATTTCCCCACGGAAACGCAGCTGCACTGCCCGCTCGCGCGGCATATTCCCACTCGGCTTCGCTCAGCAGCCGATAGGGCTGGCCGGTTCGCTCACGCAACCAGGCCACGTAGGCCTGGGCATCGTTCCAACTGATACAGGCCACAGGCTCGTCATCGCGCGGCGGTCGACCATAGCCCGGATTTTGCCAACTCAGCGTTGCATCACGTTCGAGTCGTGCGGGATTCGTGCGTAACACGTTGCAGCCTTGTCCGCCTTGATGTCCGCTCGCCGTCACGAAGGCACGGTACTCGGCCTGCGTGACCTCGAACCGGCCCGCCGCGAAGGTTCGCGCGATCGTTACCTGCCGCACGGGCCCTTCGTAGCGCCCGTCCTCACCGCCATCGAACCCCATGGCGAACGAGCCTGCAGGAACGACCACCATCGTC
>Ga0209770_10000173_pt1 | contig 38167 bp, 42 predicted proteins | sample LauGreSu1BDMLBDD_2_FD_187572 | JGI IMG/M metagenome (GOLD analysis project Ga0209770, IMG submission 187572) | Freshwater lake microbial communities from Lake Michigan, USA - Su13.BD.MLB.DD (SPAdes) (version 2) | ecosystem: Environmental > Aquatic > Freshwater > Lake | place: Lake Michigan, USA... | reverse complement strand
AAATTTAATGCGCTGAGCCTCTAAATCTATATCATAAGTCCCATATAGATCATTTCAGGCCCAAAAATAAAGGGTCTCTCATACCCTCATAAATCGCCTGTCATAAATCCCCATATGGATTAAGACGGTAACCATACATTTATGACGTATATTAATGCCATGTGAGGTGGGGGTCGCTGCTAACTCACTGGTCCGCCCACGGGGCACCCCCAGGCCCTTATCCGCGGATAGATCGCAGCCATTATTTCCTCATATTTAGCATATAAAAACGCATGTCTCTGTATATAGATATCACTATCTTCTCCATGCTTCGCTTTCAATCGTGTTAGAGTTGCTTTGCACTTATGAAACCCTACATGTTGCTCATATCTCGTCACTACAGAGTGGCATGTGATGCATAGTAACTGACATTTCATTATTTCTTCTCGTATAGCCTCTTCAGAGAACCCTCTATCTAGCATATCGCATATTGATTCCGCCTTATTAAACATATTTTTATGATCCAAATGAAACCGGCCCTTGGTTTGACCACAGAAAGAGCATCCTGTACCATAAACGGAAGATAAATATTCCTTAAAACTATCTGATACATCGGTGTCACGCATGTGTGTATGACAATAACCACAAACTTGTACACCCTTCCACGTTTTGCAATACCCATACATCTCTTTATTACATTTTCCGCATATACCATGCTTCAGTTTATCGAACAAATTTAAATAATAGCTTGGGTCTTGAGAGAAAGATCCTTTAGGTACCACCGTTCCTTTAGATTCCACCTGCTCCTCTTCCACAGTAGTTGCGACCACCGATGACGCAAGCAGTGCATCAATGTCACACTCCACCTCTTCCTCATCTATCAGATCAACCACAATCCCTTCCACTGCCTTCTTACGTCGCATTACCAAAAACAATCTTTCATAATGGATATAGTCACTTTTAATCATCATCTCCCGTAACTTTCTGGCGACGTGATGTATGATAGCGACACTTCGTACTATCATTATGCAGCGGTTTCCCACACCTCATCCCTGTTGCTTTCAATACTGTTACACACCCGCCACCATCATCATGTTGGATACTATCTGCAGCAGCATCCTCCCCTTGATCAATGTTAGCCTCCGTACGGAACGTAGTTATCTTTTTAATTAAATCCATCTTAATCTGACGTAATGCAATAATAGTACGTGTATGCGACTGAATAACACCTTCAATGTCGTTCGCCGATGTCATTATACTATTCAAGAACGATTCAATGTTCTCAATAATAAAGTTCTTCTCACCGATTGAGATCTCTCGTACAACCGCCATGAGGGCATTGATTGACCAACATAGCAGCTCATGCTGATGTACAAGCTCCATATCCTTGAACGTCAGAAAGATTACCGGTTTATGACGTTCCGTTGTGCGGATCTCAAACTGGCGCATCTTATGGATCGGCGTTGTTAGTGAGATCATCATTCCGCATTGAGCTTCTTCATCATTATCAACATCTGTATAGAGTTTTACTACTTCATCACTGTTTACCGGCTTCGTATAGTTCTTGGAGTCCACTAATATTTTAACACGTTTGCCAGTTGGTGTCATGATATTCAAATGAAAGTCTGCAGAATGTGCTTTCGCAGTAACATCTTTCACAGTTGAATACGGGAATGCAGGTAACACTACATTCGTTAGCATGTCAAACACTGTTGCCTCCCCCATCTTACCTAGAGTGTGACTACTCTTGGTGGAACTCTGTACCTTTTCCATCTCAATCTGATGGATTGCATCTTTCAGCTTTGCAATCTCTGCAAGGTGTTGCTCCATCAAGGTAGCCTGTGCAGCGATCTTATCTTCATAATGTGGCAGATGTTTCGCCTTCTCCTCTGCTAAGATCAATGCTTTCTCTATAACATGTATCTTCTGGAGTGACATCAACTCATAATCCTTACGAATACTGTCTATCTGCTCACTAACACGCTTACCGATCTCCTTCTGTAGCTGTTCATTCGCGGCTTCTGCTGCTGCTAAGCGGACTGACACCCCCTCCATATCCTTCAGCTTGGCGGCCCACTCTTCTATGGCAGACATCCTCCCTTCTGCACGCCAACTGTCGGCTTTGGCAGCCTCTTCTGCACCCATCGCTGTGGCCCACTGTTCACGGAGGAACTCCTTTGCTGTCCCATAGACAGCGGCACCAACATTGGCCATCTCCACCGCCTCCTCATGACTAACAGACCGGTAGGCAGGGTGTAGGTCGGCGATCCGTAAATCCTTTGCGGGCATCTGGTTACCAGGAACATGCAAATTCACACTCTGGTGTCAACTTTCGTGTTTTATTCCGACTAACATTCCTCCAAACTCCTCTGTTTTTGATCGCCAGGTCAGAAAGTAAAAAATGTGCGAAGGATCCAGCTTTGGAAAATAAAAATCTCAGAGGCCGGCCAGGTTGTTGCAACTAATTTATTCATTCGCTGCCCAGATCGCTGAAGATAGGCGGGATTGTAGGATCTGTGACGTGTTTGTATGCGACTTCTGGTGATATTCGTTGATTTTTGACTTTCAGGTCAGAAATCAAAAAATGCGCGAAGGATCCAGCTTTGGATTTTGAAAATCTCAGAGGCCAGCCAAGGATCGTTGATCGTTTTTGTTTGTTCTGTGCTTGATCGCTGAATTTGGGCGGAATTGTAGGATCTGTGACGGGTTTGTATGCGCCTCCTTCCAGTCGGCGGGGCAAGCCGACACAGAAAGACCATGAGGTCTCTACACCGCCTCCTTCCAGTCGGCGGGGCAAGCCGACACAGGAAGGGAGACTGGTGGGGCACCCGTGAGGGCAAGCCTGGACAGAATCTTCCATGTGTGCCGTAAGGCAATTAATACTGACGATACCCCGTCTTATTACGTGCAATTTTGATGCATGCCTTATCCAGTAATAGTTCGCTATAAGGTGCTCCTCTCTTAACTAACAGGCTGTAGATCGCTTGATCGTGACGGTGTTCGCGGAAACAGCTCAGATTGCGTGCCACAGAAGGACTATTATCAACCAGATGATAATCACAACAGATATTGTACCATTCATCTACAAACTTCCGCATCTCTGGACAGACATACATCATTACAACTGTTGCCTGGCGCTGTTGCGTATCCATCATTTCATCCGTAAGTGCATCAAACTTCAACACTAGATCCATCTTGTTCCAGAGTTTTTCGGGTTGATACGTATTCGTACCAATATGTTTGTCCACCTTAACACGCTCAATACACTCTACCATATAATCACGCTCTTTTACATCAATCTCACATCCACAGTCACTGTAGAGAATGATATCCCCATCCTTCATCTTCTCCATGTTCTTCTTGATCAAATAAGACTTCCAGATCCAGAAACCAAACCCACGGGCATTCTGCATAAGAAACTGTCCGTGTTTAGCCCAGAATGCTGTATCTGCCTGGAGATCGGTACCCGTATACATGGTGGTCTTGTTAAACACCTGGAGCTCATTTGCCTGAGTCACAAGACGCCGTGCAGCCTCCACATAATTAGCATGACTACCGAAAGTGATAAATTCAACAGACATCCTGGTGTATGAAGTGTATGCGATGCTTTAAATTCAAAACATCCGTACAATAACAAGGATGTGCAACTGTACAAAGTCCCGTATTGTGCGTGCTGGTGTTGGTGGTCGTGGGGTACGCAGTGGACCTGGTGCCGCTCCAGAACTAACATTCCCTCCCATTGCCATACCCACTGTTGATACGGCTATCTGGGGCCCACCTCTGTGGACGGTTCTCCATACACTGGCCGAATTCACCCACGCACATGGCCTGTATGGTCCCTGGATTGAGACACTGCGCTCTCTGGTGGGGAATCTGCCGTGTCCGGAATGCGCTTTCCACTATGAACAGTGGTGTCGCAAGAATAGTCTGCCACGGCCAAGACGCCCAGCCGATCTTCATGTGGCAATCCGCACATTGATTGGACGCCTTCATAACGACGTAAACAACCGGACAGGGTCCGTTGCAGGTGCATGGGGCTATCCACAGTTGACTGCGACCTATGGGGGTGATCGTACTGAGCGAATGGCTGTTGTACGGGGTCTCTTGGCGGGGTTACAGGGTACCCTTGGTGCATCGGCATGGGATCGTCTGACGGCCCTGGTGGGGCAGATTGAGGCCACATAACCGCTCACATGACTAACATTTTGATTCTAGACATTGCTGCTATGTTAGAATCAAAATCAATGTGTTTGTTGCTTAATGCTGGCGACGAGACTTGCGCTGGCTCTTGGACCTGCACTGGGACTTGCTCTTGCGCTGGCTACGGCTACGGCGGGTGCTGCGACGACCACCCTTCATGGTGGACATGGCAGGGGCGGCAGCGGCGCCGGCAACGGGGAGTGCACCAGAACCTGAAGAATGTTTTACGATATCCATTTTCTATCAAGGAGAGAGGATTTTGTAGGCCAGGGCGGATGTTCGGTGAACTCTAACACGGGTAGATGTCCGCCCTCACTGGCTGCAACTTGGCGCCATGCAGTTGTGTATACGATCTCCTCGTGGTATTGTCCGCACCCACCATATGGTCTTACCATTACAAGCGACACCGGTGTAAACGCGGTTGCCGGTGTGGTGGACGGCAGGGTTGTCGGTGTCAGAGACTCCTGAAAGTCTATGTGGTAGGTACGGGTAGAAGGTGCCAACCATTCGTCGCCCAGTTCACGACGCAGTGTAGCAGTGAACACGTGTAGTTGACCTTGGTCGTCACCCGCAATGGCAAAACGCGGAGGTATTGTCATCTTCTGTTCTCTTGAACGGGTGCGACGGATTTAGATTCCAGACAGACACGACGGTTCCAGGCCGGACAAATGATGTGTCGCCACCGATCTGCAAAATTACGGGAACGATGCGACATGATGAGCTGTTCAATACCGTATTGTGTCGCGGCTGCATTGTTCAACAGCGGCTGCAGTGCCGTCACGGCAAAAAGACTATCCATCAGAGCGTCTATGTCACAGTCGGGGTGACCATCCAGATCGTAGAAGAGTTCAATCAGGAATCCGAGTGGGTCTCGTATCGTCATATGCTATCGGGGGTGCCGTTGTCAATGCAACAGATCTGCCGACATTCGGGGCAGGTGTGGGGAATCCGTGCAGCGAGCCATGTGCGAATTGCCTGTGTCTGGAAGACGTGTCCACAGCTTGTCACAGTGGCGTTCTCCTTGGTGATGGTCTCCATCGTAATCGGACAGGGTGCCCCATCCGCGATCGCCTTGTCAATCACCAGGGCGGCGACGTGCTTGGGAAGGGGTGGTGGTGCTGGCGCGGCACCAGTCGCGTCACCTGTAGTGAAGTAGGTGACATGGGCAACAGGGATGGTAATGGGTGTTGGATCCAGTGCGGGCCAGTCCAGGAGAGGACGGAGCGCCGCTTCCAGGCCGGTGGGGATCGTGAACTCTGTAAAGGACATCTCTGAATTGACGGAGAGTCCGCGATAGAGTGTCTCCGCCGCCGACACTTCTGCTGATGTGAGGCCCTCCACGTAGGAGCCATCGGTGATCCAGGGATGGGCGATCAGGGCACGGATGTCGGGTTCCTCTGTAATGGAGAGCTGGGGCCAGAGACGCATAGCACCCTCTTCGCTTATAGTGACAAATTCATCCGTGTCTGCTGTACGATAGAGACGTGACTTACCTGCCAGTATGTCGTCCATATCTGTGACAGCGGGGAACCACCCATTCAGTGCGTCGCTATGCTTGAAGAGGAGCACTTCGGCTGTCTGGGGATCAATGTAAGAGCGATTGGTTGTATTCATGGTCGTCATGGTCGTCGTTTGTGCAAGAGCCTGTCACAGGCTATGTGGTAGGTAGGCGCGTTGCAAGTTTGCCGGCAAAAAGGTGATGCATGGCCTGCCTGGGTTGACTGGCTAGCACGATGTCTGACACTACGATGACTACTACGATGAATACAGAGTTCTGCCTTGCCGATGTTGTTGTGGGGTCCACGGTGCTCCGTGGTCGCTCTACTGCCGGTTACATGGTGACCGGCACTGTCAGTCGCGTGCTGCCTGGAATCGGCTTCCGCGTTGTGCAGGAGAGTGGACAGCGCTCTATCCTCTGGACGGAGCTGGCCGTTGTCCCTGATGCGACCCCTGTGCTGGTTGTGTCTTCTCCTGATGGATCTGACCTTTCACCTCCCGCACTTGCCCGTACGGATTCCGGTGCTGACTACGGAATCCTGGGGTTCCCTGACTGTGCCTTCTGGGAGCGCAACGGAGTGAACCCCCTCTACCTGGCGACCAGTGATCACTATGACTCCGTGACGGGCACGGCACCTGGCTGGCGCGTGAAGCAGCTGTTGCAGCAGCATGCCTGTGATGAGGAGGATGGGCCGCGTCGCCGTGCTTGGGATAACCAGATGGCAGCGGCAGAGCTGGCCATTGCAAACACGCCTCTCTACAATACGAACCCCGTGATTGACTTCATGGAGCCGCCTCTGTCTCCTCCCAAGCGCCCCATCAGCCCTGGCACGCCTGCACGGGTGGCTGCGGCACCTGCTGTCTGCCCTGGCGCACCTGGCAGAGCGGCCCGTAAGATCTCAGAGGCAGCCAGTGACGGAGTTCCAACACTGGTGATCCCTGATGTGTCGGACCACAAGGGTGCGGGGATTCTGCCTGGTGACTTCATCAAGCCGGATCCGCTGATGACGCAGCAGGAGACCCGTCGCTACATCCTGGCAGAGCTGGAGCGGTTCCTCACGGGGCGCATCCAGCGCCACGCACTGCAGATTGAGGCGACCACACCTGGACTCCCCTTGCCGCTGCAGGAGATGGTTGCTGCAGGGCGTTGGCCAGCGGCACGTCTCTTCACACTGTTTGCCGCGACTCCGTCCACGAAGCACCGACAGGATCCAGAGATCCACATGGACTTCGTGGCGCGGGTGGCGCTGGAGACGTGTGTGAAGTATCTGCAGGGAGCACGGGATGGTTCCGCACTGGCAACGGGCTTTGTTACCACGGATCTCCTTCCGAATGGCCGCACCATTGCCTCTTACTGGGATCACAGCCCTTTCAATGGCCTGCGGTCTGCAGCGCCTCTCTCTGACAATGCGATCGGTCTGCCTCTTTCCGCCAAGGCAGATTCTCTGCCTCTTCCTGGGTCGCCGCTCCTCCGTCAGATCGCGGCACCCACGCCTCCCTTCGGTGCGGTGTCGCCTCTTTCCCCAGACATGTCACCCATTGCTGAAAATACGGGGCTGAAGCTGACCGTGTATGAGGGGCTGACCTACTTCCTGAGTGAGGAGACTGGAAAGGTCTACTCCCTGCGTCAGGGCGGGATGGAGCTGGTGGCGGTCAAGGAGGGAGAGATGTTTGTCTTCTTGGAGGATTCTGACTCGGATGACTCGGAGGAGTCAGAGGCGGAGACTACGGATGGTGAGGAGTCTGAGGAGGAGGATGAAGAGTATGAGGTCAGTGACTCTGAGGATGAGGAGGATTCTGACGGGGATTCTGCCACTTCGGAGACGGAGGACGGTGACAGTGACTCTGATGATAGTGACTATGTCCCGCCTGGTGGAGATGAGGAGATTGATGCAGATGGCCATGTGGAGGGCTGGGGTGGCACGCTCCGTCCTCTCCCTCACCGCGTTGCGCCCATTGCGATCCCTCAGGGTCCGCAGGGTATTGATGAGCGGATTGACAGTCGCATTGACGCATGGACGGCGACCTTCGGTCGCTTCGTGCGGACCAAGTACACCTTCACGGTCTCTGGATCCAACATCCTGGTTGTCTGGTTCGCGGTCACCGTCTACCTCTGGATGATCAACTTCATGCTTGCCCGCCGTTAGAGATCCATCCACTCAAAACTAAAAACTAAAACCCTAAAACACTAAAACCCCATAAAGAGGGCCGCAACGCTCGGAAACCAAAAAACCAAAACTTTTTGGTGGAGGGGGGTTTGAGTTTGTGAGTATGTTAGGGTGCAGAAGGAGGTGCAAGTGCCGCCTCCACATCCACACGGATACAGCAACAGACACCGATCAGACGATGAAAGAAGCCAGGGGCCCTCATGTCAGCCAGAACTGCGGCGAAGTGACTCTTTGTAGCGTTGGCCCAACGGTGGATCCATACATGTTGGTGATTCACGGGCTTGTCAGGTCTCTTGTAGTGTTTGGATGCAACGAGAACAGCGGGTTTATCGGAATGTTGCCTGCGTTTGAGATCACGGATTTCATCCGCCATGGAGGTAGTGTATCCCCGCGGTGCGGACCATGGGGCGACCTTGGGATCTAAAGGAGGAGGCGGTGGTTGTGGGTCCTGAGGTGCAGGATGCACCTTCGTCTTGCCAAACACGTAGTCTGGATTCCTGGCACCCAAATAGCGGATCTTATAGGTCTCTGGCATTGTTGTCGTCGTGTTTTTGAGGCCTGTGTGTTGGGGGCGATCAGCTGATCACGTTTGTGGCTAAGCCAAAATGTTTTTTGTTTTTATTTTGCATTTGGGATAGGGAAGGAAGAGAAGTCAGCTGGTTCTTTACGCTGCGACCAGCTTGCGAACACCTGCCAGGAGCTGGAGTGCGGCGGCCAGCTGCGCCTCCACTGCAGCAGTGCGCGCCTTGCTTGCAGACAGAGCTGCCGACAGCTGTGCGATGCGGGCCTCTGGCTCTGCGACCTCTCCCTCCTCAGAAGTCACGGATGCCTCAGCGGGCAGCTCCGTGCTGAGCGTCGCCTGGAGCTCCGCCGCCTCCTCAGATGTCACAGATGCGGCACGGGCTGCACCGGCGGGGAGACCGTCCTTGCGGGGGCGGCCCACGGGGTTACGGGGCTTGGTGGCATCCTCCGCGGCCTTCTGTGCCCTTGCGATCTCGCGCTCTGCGGCCTTGGCGGCCTTGGCGATAGCATCTGCGGCATCCTTCTCAGCCTTCGCCTTCGCCTTCTCCAGCTCCTTTGCGGCCTTCTCAGCAGCCTTCTCAGCGGCCTTTGTAGCGGCCTCCTCTGCCTTGCGGGCAGCAGCAGCGGACTTCTCAGCAGCGCGTAGAGCCATCTGCTCACGGAGCTTGGCGGATGCAGCAGCGGCCTGCTGGCGAAGCTGCTCTGCCTTCTCAGCTGCAGACATCGCTGCGGTGATCATCGTGTTCTCAGTCATGGTTGCCATTCTGTTTGGGTTGCGTCGTCGTTGAACTCTTGGTGTCCTGTGACCTGCTACTTGGGCCGACTTGCCTTTCAACTTTTTTTATGGGCTAGGGTGGCAGGTGACAGCCCCCCTGCTGTGTGTCCGCAATGACCAAAATTTTGTAGTTCTTTTTGGGGTGCCACGACCGTTTGGTGATATTTCTGTTGCTGTTTTATGTTAGAAGAGGGGAAGGGGGTTACTCATCAGCAGGAGGGAGCGCCGCCTCTGCCACCTCATCTGCGATGTGAGGATGCAGCCCGTAGCAGGTTGCCACCTCCTCCTGGCCGATGGAGCAGCCGTTGCATGGCGGGGCGTACATGGAGTAGCCGCGCCCGCAGGAGGGACTGTAGCCCAGTCCGCCCCGCACCAGCCAGCCGTGGAGCTCACATGCTGGCACCATGGGATCCGTGATCTCAGGGCGCATGACAGGGGGTTGCAACCCCACCCCCGAGGATGCAGGGGGGCCCAGAGGCTCTCCAAGGTCGGCTGCCGTGGGCGGGAGTGCAGGTGCGGCCACCTCCTCCTGTGGTGGGAAGAGCAGGAGGGCTGCTGCCGCCTGCAGCGGCTCTGGCTCTGGTGCAGGTGCAGTGACATAGATCACCGACACCGTGATGTTGTCGTGGCACGCGCTGCCGCCGAACTTCTCCATGGAACTTTTGATGCCCAGTGCCAGCACCTCTGCGGCGGCGGCCTCTGCGTTACAGGCACCCAGGAGATCAGGGCGGCGCACGATGGCCTGCACATCCGCGAACTGCGTCGCGTCCCAGAGACCGTCAGAGGCCACCACAATCGCACGCGTGGAGCCAGGAGCGGGGCCGTCCGCGACGGTGATGTGGGGAACATCACTGACACCGCAGACCTTGAGGTCGAAGTCGCCCAGAGCCCGCGTCATCGCCAGGGAGGCGGAGCCATCGGGTGTCTGCACGTAGGCGCCCCAGGAGCCGTGGACATCCGCGTAGGTGTAGCCGCCGACGGGGTTCAGGGCCCACCCACCGGCTGCGGCCGCAGAAGGCGTGAAGACAGGGCGACGGGGGTAGACGCCGCGGTCATCGAAGATGAAGCGCGTGCTGGGATAGGCTGCATGGATGCGCGCCCACTCAGACAGCGACGTGGGACTGTGATCCTCTGTCAGGCTGAGGCCGTCTGCGTCCTCTGCAGCATCGTCAAACACCCTGACATCGGAATCCCCCACATGGGCGAACTCCATGGCGCCGGTCTCGTGATCCACGCGCAGGACGGAGGCAGTGGTGCCGCCGCGCACGGGAGTGCCACGTGCGCCGTAGTAGCCACGGTGGTAGAAGGCGCCTGCGACCTCCATGTGGGAGACACCCGTGGCCGCAAGGTGTGCACGGAGACGCGCGCGGATGGCGGCATCTGCGGTGGCGAACACCTCTCCAAGTGTCTCCGTGGGCTTGGAGGCGGCAAAGTGCTCCACGGCCCAGGTCGCGAACTCGGCGCCCAGGGTGGAGTGTCCGTCAAAGACACCGATCAGCGTGTGGTCCGCCGCCGTCCTCGTCAGGGAACGGTCCTGATCGTAGGAGGGGCGCCCCTTGTCTGCTGCGGTGCCGGTCTTGATTGCTACAGTCGTCATTCTCGTCGTTGTTTCGTCGTGAGGACTCGGAAGAGAGAGGCTGGTTGCGTGAAGTCGTGAGACTGGACGTGTTCGTGGGGATCTAGGCTTCTGCCGTTGTCGCGCCACTAACATCCTCACCACCAGAGACGGGGGTGCTTTCAACTTTTATTGGGGCTAGTGCCATAACGGATGCCAAAATATGTTTCTGTGTTTTTTTCGTTGTTGTTTTTGTTTGTATTGGAAGCGGCACGACATCTGACACTCTCAATACCTTCCCCCCGTTATGATTGTGAACACGGTGTGTAGACACGCGAGCCACATAATACCATTCCCTGTAGATGCGCGTGTGCGTGCGCGCTTCTTCGGTAGCAGGGCTGCAGAGGACGCAGGGGGCAAGTCAGGGCTAGCAGAAGAATGCGTAGACATCGTCGTCGTTTCGTCGTGTGTGGGTGTCTGTGGTGTCTTGCTGATCGGTGACTGGTCGGTGCAGGCACTTCAACTTTTAGCTGTCATCATAACAGCAGTGACATGATGTCCCGTTGACCGCGTTACTGCAGTAGCGGCTACAGAAGGCGCCATAGCCATCAATCTGCTTGAACGTGGAGCCACAGTAGCCGCAGTCCGTGTACAGACAGATGCAGTCGGCTTCCCTCTGTTTGCAGTCAGGACAGGGGCGATTCGCCAACATCGCTTCCAACTCTGCCAGGTACTTCACACAGTCTGGACAGTGACAGTCAATGTCCAACTCTGTCTTTTCCTGCAGACAGAGAGCGCAGAACGTTTGCGTTTGTGTTTGCTGGAGTGTCATCGTGAGAACCGCCCGTGAGGCTGATTGGCGGTGTGGGGGGCAGGCACCTTTGGTTACCCTCAAACCCGCAAACCAAAATGTTTTCTGTTTTGGTTTTGGATTTGAGTTGTTTGAGTTGTTTGAGTTGTTTGAGTTGTTTGTGTCTTTTTGTTTTTGTGTCTGGCGCTTATACAGTTGCGGCCGTCGGAACGAACTCCGTGCCGGTGCGCTGGGCCTGCTTGTAGGCGGCGCGGAGCGCCTTCATGTCGGCGCGGTTCTTGGCCTTGATCTCTGCTGCAGCGGCCTTCTCTGCTGCCTTTGCAGCAGCCTTCGCCTCCTTGGCCTTATCCTTCTCGTAGGCAAGCCAGGCCTTGTGGGCGGCCTTGGCGGCTAGATTGGCCCTGCGTAGAGCTGCCTTCTCCTCTGCCAGCGCCGCCTTCTCTGCATCCTTCGCCTCCTCAGCAGCGCGCGCTGCTGCTGCCTCCAGTGCGGCCTTGCGGGCTGCCGTCATGACAGGTGTCAGGATCGCAGTGGCCGCCGGCTCAGGGAAGGGCTTTGCGCGGTTGGTGATGGAGCCCTGCGTAGCCGTTGCCCACTTAATCTGCTCCTCCGTGGGCTTCTCCAGGCGGTCCCATGACACCGGCACGGTGATCTCCACCACCTCGTTATCCACGCCACGTGCGCGTGCGATCTCGGCAACGGATGCCAGGTGGCGCTTGTGGCTCTTGGTGGCATGGCAGTGGACTGCTGCACGGGCACTCAGACCCAGTGGGGAGTTGTCGTCCACGAGATCCGCCTTGACATCACCGGTGATGGTGCCAATGTAGAAGCCCGTGCGGCCGGCCATCACCAGGCGGTCGCCCTCACAGAGACCACTGACAGTGCCCCAGATACGCCCGCGCACGTTGGCGGACTTGTCGGTGCCGTCAATCTTCACGGAGACACAGGTGTTGGTGGTGGTGATGTCACCGATCCAGCAGGCGTAGAGGCCAGCGGAGAGGAGGAACTCCTCAAATCCGCGCTTGTACTGGGCCTTGTTGGAGCTGGCACGGTATGTAGAGTGGATCATCTTGGTTGTTTGTTCGTCGTTGGTAGCTGTTGAGCTATCGCTTTTGTGGGTTTGTGGGGATCTTGGCTATGCCGTTGTCGCACCACTATTTGTGTATTGTTGGGGCGGCGGGGTGTGTCAATTTTTATTTTGGTTTTTTGTGTGTTTTTTAGTTTTTGTTTGGGTCAAAATATCTATTCTATGACTTACAAACACTCACAACTGCCATTTCAGATACCAAAATTTTTTTCTTGGTTTCCTAGCTTTGCGGTTTTTAATTTTGGTTTTTGTTTTTTGGTTTTTTGGTTTTAGAGAGAGAGGAGGGCGCCTACGCAGTGCCACAGGGAACGGCCGGCAGGCCGCGGACAAGTGTCCTGACGGCGGCGGGCTCGCGGCGGCTCATGAGGAGGCGGTAGCGGAGGAGGCGGACAAGATGGTCGCGGGTGGCGCCGTCAACGGAGGGTGGGAGGGTGTTGATCGCGTTGTTTGCCGTCACAGTTGCAGCGGCCATGAAGCGCTCGGTCTCCTCCTGGAGGGCGCGGCAGGCGGCCTCTGAGTTGGCGCGGATCGCCTCCAGGCGGGCGTTCCAGGCGGCCTCTGCCTCCATGCGTGCCAACTCTGCCTCCAGGTTCACCAGAGTCAGGGCGGCCTGGTAGCAGGCCTCGTCTGCGGCGCGGCAGATATTGTCAAAGGCCTCGCGCTCGTACGCGGAGTCAAACATGTAGATGCCGTCAGGGTTGTTCAGAGCACAGCGACCATCCTGGGCGCCAGCTAGCGCCACACGGGCGCGGTCAACACGCAGGCGGAGCATTTCGATGGGGGTGAGCATTCTTTCTGGTATCGTCGTTGGGAGCAGAAGGAAGCGGTTTTTTGGAAGCTGTCGTGGGGATCCGGACTACTGTCTTTGTCGCGCCACTTACTTACACTCTACTGGCAGATATATCGTGTCAACTTTTTTTGAGCTTGGAATGCGTGTTTTGCCCCCACACAAACACTCACACCAAAAGTTTTTTTCTTTGATTTTCTGTTTGTGGAGGTGGGGTGGTTTGTGTTTTTACGGGAACTTGCCGTCGCTGTCGTACGCGCGCTTGTCCGCGCCGGCGTCCAGCAGGAGCTGGTGGCACTTCGTGTAGTAGTGCTTCCCCGCGTAGTGCAGCGGCGTGCGGCCCTTCTTGTCGCGGCCATTGGGGTCCGCGCCCGCGGCCAGCAGCAAGGAGATCATGTCCTCGTCGCCCTTGCTGGCCGCGGCGTGCAGCGGCGCCCAGAAGCCCGTCGGCGCGTCGCCCTCGCGGCTGTAGAAGGGCACTCTGGCAGGGGAGTTGACGGGTGCGCCGGCCGCCAGCAGCTGCTTGACGACCTCCGTGTTGCCCTGATCCACTGCGAAGGTCAGCGGGGTCTCCTCGTTCCAGACACCGCGGCTGTGCATGTAGCCCGCCGTGTCCAGCATGGTCTTGATGGTCGCCTCGGCGCGGCCAGGCAGGTTCTGCCAGACAAGCTGCTGGACGGCGCGCATCAGGGCGGAGTGGCCCTGCGTGTTCGCCTTGTTGTATGCTGCACCGGCTGCCAGGAGTTCCTGCACTGTCTCAACAGCGCGCTCTCCCGCGGCGACATGCAGAACGGTGTCGTTGTTGCGCGGGTCCACGGCGTTCACGTCGGCGCTGCAGCGCTCGATGAGCGGCTTGATGAAGAACGCCTGGTTGAACTGTGCCGCGCGGAAGAGCGCCGTGTCTGCCACGTGGCTGGGCATGGCTGACAGAGCCTCACACAGGGCGTCAACGTCACCGGTGTTCATGATGGCTGCCACCTCAACAGGCAGGTCACAGAACCGGCGGTCACGGGAGGAAGGGTGATAATGGGCATCCATGGCTTCTGCTCGTCGTCGTCGTAGAGAGAGAAGAAGAAGGAGGAGGGGGGGGAAGCTTTCGTGGGGATCCGGACTACTGTCTTTGTCGCGCCACTGACTTACACTCTACTGGTGACTCTCTCCTGTCAACTTTTTTGGGCGTCACAGGCCAAAAGTGATTATTTTGTGTGGGGTTTTGTTGTTTCTGTGTGTTCTTTCTTTGACTCCGTGGCTCAGAAACCCGCAAACCCGCAAACCCGCAAACCAAAATTTTTTTGTTTTTATTTTGGTTTGCTTTGGAGATGTTCTGTTTTGTTTTTATTGGAGGGCCCGCTGCCTAGTAGTAGATGCAGACCTTGTGCCAGATCTTCTCACCGGTGGGTGTCAGGCCCAGCCGCTTGTACTCCAGCTGTTTGAGCTCTGCACGGAAGGCCGCCTGCTCTGCGAGGAACTCTGGCGTGTCCACCTCGGAGCGCATGAGGCGTGGCGGCAGAGCCTTCCAGTCGCCCTCCACGTGTTGGCGCGCGGCCCAGAGCAGGGGGAAGTAGAGGGCGGTGGCCAAGGCGAGGCCGCACATGATGCGCGCGAAGATGCGGTCCACCTTATGGTGGCGGTTTTGCCATCCCCACCAGGCGACGAACAGCGCGATGGCGACGATCACCAGCTCGTTGCCGATGTGGTCCGGCTCGTAGTTGTGGGTGATGGGCTTGTAGAGCGGGATCCAGGCCTTCTGGGGGCCGCCCTGCCACTCCGTCTCTGTGATGAGACGGTCGTAGTCGGGCTGCCACTTCTTCAGGCCGAGAATGGAGGCTGCAAAGGCTGCAAAGGCGCTGAACATCTTTCTGATCGTCTTCGTCGTAGGGAGAGGAGAAAGAGGGTGCTTTGGGAGCTGGTCGTGGGGATCCTGACAACTGTCTTCGTCGCGCCACTGACAGACACCAACTGTTGGCCATTGGGCTATCAACTTTTTTGGGTGGCGGAAAGCAGTGGCCACCCCATGTGAGCCAAAATTTTGTGGTTTATTTTGGCCTTTAGAGATGTTTCTGTTTGTCTGTTGTCTGTTTGTTTTACTTGGATCCGCCACCGGCTGCCGCTGCGGCCATGAGACCCGCGCCGGTGAGGGAGGCGCCGGTCAATGTGATGGTGAAGGTTGTGCCGGCGGGTTTGGCGGCTGCAGCTGTGGATGCACGGTGGCGGGCCATCTGGACACGGAAGCGCCTGTCTTCCTCTTCACGCTGCTCCTGCATCATCTCCTCCATCTCGGAGTCAGTGCTGCAGTCATCGCGATTATTGGCGGGGCACCACATTCCACCGTTGCAGCCGACCCGATTGCAGTCGTAGCAGGGATCATCACTCTCATCGTGGTCGGCCGCGGGGCAGACAAACCCGTCACAGCTCCACCTCCCACAGTCGGTGCACGGGCCCGCGGCACAGTACTCACACTCGGTGGAGCCGCAGATCTCGTCGCACTTCAGACAGATGTGGCCGGCCACGCGGCGACGGGCCAGCACGCATACGTTGCAGGGGCAGTCACAGGTCTGTGTGTTGGTGCAGGAGGCACAGGGGGCACCGGTGTGCCCATGTGTTTGGTTTTCTGTTGCTACTGCTGCAGCGGCCATCTTTCTGAACTATCGTCGTAGGGAGAGCAGAAAGGAAGCTTTCGTGGGGATCCAGGCCTCTGCCGTCGTCGCACCACTAACTGACACTATCTACAGAAACCCTCAATGTCAAGTTTTTTGACGTTACAAACACCAAAAACTGCGGGTGCTCTGTTTTCTGTTTTTTGGGAGTGGCCTCAGTCAAGCAGATCGTAGCCGTCCTCAAGTGCCTCGGTCACGTCGGCATGGGACTCTGGACGCACGCGGATTTCTGGCTCAAGTGCTGCCAACAGTGCTGCCGCCTTGTCGATGTTGCAGCCGACCCACTGGCGGACAGGAAGTGCAAGGGGACGGCAGTCTGTGCCCTCATCGATCTCGTCATCGGTGAGACCGAGGTCCACGCCCTGGTCCACCATGAAACGGGCAATATGGTGCAGATCCACCTCACAGTTGATCCATTCCTCAATGAGGTGTTCGAACACGGCCAGATGATCGCCCTTGATCACTGTCACGTTCTGTGCGTCGTCGTTGATAATGCAGAAAGTCATTTTTGTGAGATGGTGTCGTTCGTCGTAGTCGTCGTCGTTTGTCACCTCACTGATGGTCAGCTGACATGAAACGGATGGCCTGTCAAGTTTGTGCCCGTGCTCAAACACTCAAACCAAAATTTTTCTGTTTTTTTGCATTTATTTTGGTTTGAGTGTTTGAGTGTTTGAGGGTTTGAGTGTTTGAGGGAAGGATGAGAAACATTCTCAGGGGTCGCTCTCTACGCAGAGACACCGGCCATGATCAGCGGCAGGCCCTTCAGAAGCCGGCGATTTGCGAGGGGCAGGCGGTTCCAGCGGGCGTTGCGGAGTGCTAATATGATGCGGTAGCGGATGCGGGCGCGGATCTTCTCAGGGAGAGTGACAGGGAGCGCCGTCATTGCCGCGTTTGCAGATACATTGTCTGCCTCGTCCTGTAGACGCATCTTCTCCCACAAGGCCGCCCTCTTAGCCAGTTGCTCTGCTTGGATGCGCTTTGTCTCCTCCTCCTGGCGCACCAGGCGCTCGTAGTGCAGGGCGTAGGAGAGCTCACTGGCATAGGACATCTTGATCTCCTCAAAGGCGCGGGCGGCCTCGCGGGCGTTGCCCCAGGCAGCGTAGTTGGCCCTGCTCTCCTCCTGCTGCTCATGATAGTCAGTGGTCGTGCTCTGAGTGAACATGCGGTTGTTGCAGCGGGACACCACATGCAGAATGACCATCCGCCGATATTTGGCCAACACCTGGGGCTCCCAATGCTCCTCCACCTCCTTGCTGTTGCGGATGGGCGGGCGGCACTGGTGGAGCCAGGGATTCCAGCAGAAGTAGGGCTTCATGTTGAGAGTGGGGCGGAACATCTTTCTGGTATCGTCGTAAGGAAGGCAGAAAGAGAAGGCTTTCGTGGGGATCCAGGCAACTGCCGTCGTCGCACCACTAACATCTCACTCCCTGGCCCTGGGCTTACTTCAACTTTTTGGCCTCAAAATAACATAGAAAGCCAAAATGTTTTTTCTTTTCTTTTTTTATTTTTGGGGAGGGGGAGAGTGGGTTCTGCACGCTCAAATGCGGTCAATGTCAACCTCCTCATCGCTTGCAGCAGCGGCAGCCTTGGAGCGGCCAGCAGGGATGACACGCTGCTGCCCCTCCTCCTCTGGTTCCTCAGCGGCGCCGAACTCAAAGCCGGTGTCGTCCTCTGCGTCATCCGCCGCTGCAGTGACTGTCGGCGCCGCGAAGAAGCCCGTGGGATAGCGTGCGCCCAGGCGATCATACACCTCCTTGACGCGCTTGCAGCTAGAAAGGGGGAGCTTGCCGGTGGCAAGGCCTCCGCGGATAACAATGACGTCACCCACAGACATGCAGTTCCTGCGGTCTCCCTTCGTGGCCGCCTTTCCCTTGAAGGCGATGGCGCCGGCGATGCGGCAGTCCACGTCAGGCGTGCCGTCCAGGTCCATGACCTTCAGACGGTTGCAGCCGCTGGAGCGGGTGACACGGCCAATGGTGATGCCGGTGTCAGGGAGTGCCTCTAGCTCGGCGCGGTTCTTGGTCTTCTCAACGGCCTCCACGAACTCGTCGGTGGCCTCTGTTGCCTTCTTGCAGGCACGAAGTGCGGATTTTCCTAGTGGGCGGGACATCTTAATCGTCGTTGGTCTCTTTTGTCGTCGTCGTCGTAACAGAAGGGGCGTGCGCTCTGCCCTAGTGTTGGTTGCGGGGTGGTGACGTCACTTTTTGCACGGCTGCACGCAAACACTCAAACCCGCAAACCAAAATGTGTTTCTTTCTTGTTCTGTTTGTTTGGATTTTGCGTTGTGTTTGCTCAAATGCGGATGAGCGCGGGGCCCTGGCTGGGTCCCTGCATGCGGAAGTACCAGAGCTCCGCGTCGTCAGGCAGGCGGTGCAGGGAGGTCCATGGCGGGTAGTGGAAGTCAGGGCCAGTTGCGGTGTTCGTTCCGCCGCCGCCAGGCCACTCCTGGTAGACGAGCTGCTTGTCACGCTTGCCCGTGAAGAACACGCGGAGCATTTCGCCCTCAGAGCGCTTCCAGAACACCTGCTCTGCGCCACCTGCAGGGTGGATGACAGGGGCGTCCTGGTCGGCGGACTCGTAGGTGGAGAGGAACTTCAGCTTGGCGGCAGCGGGGGCACTGCGCTCAAGCGCCTCATGCAGGGACTCGGCAGCGGGGCCACGGCGCTCATCTGCAAGCGTCTCACGCAGGGAGATGCCTACGGCGGCGGTGGCCTTCCCGTTGCAGCCGGCTGCCAGCAGGCGATCGTAGAGGGGATGAGGGGGGAGCTTGGTCTTGGACATCTTGATCGTCGTCGTTGGGAGATCAGGAAGAGAGAAAAGGGGGGGGTGGGGATCCGGACTACTGTCGTTGTCACGCCACTGCTGACACCCTTCCTGACCCTGACCTACTTCAACTTTTGTGTGACGCGGAAACCAAAATTTTTGTGGTTTCCGAGCTTTGCGGGTTCTTTTTTGGCCTGCCCTGCAGGGCGTTTGGTGTCTGTTTCTGTTTTTTGTTTTGGGTGCTGGGGGCTCAGTAGACCTCGGAGCCGACGCGGATGCGGTAGTGGAGGGCGCCCGCGCGGTTATACCGGGTGAAGCCCATCTTAGAGAGCGTGGCCTCGTCCAGCGTGTGCAGGTAGTCGCGACTGTCCTGCGTGCCGCAGTTCTCGAAGAGCTGGCGGAGCAGGTAGCGGTGACGGAAGTCCGTGGTGGGCTTGAGGAGGCTGGTGTCGGCCAGCCAGAAGGCCAGGATCCGGCCGGCGTCGTCCTTGAGCGCCTTGGTCACGGTCTTGTACTCTGTGGCGACGCCGTGGTTGAAGGCCTCGGTGAGAGCGTTGATCCGTGCCATGCTCTCTGCCAGAGAGGGTGCGGGTGCCGCGGCGGCGCGGCTGGAGCGGGAGGGGCGGGATGTCATCGTCGTGGGTTTGCGGGAGGAGTGTGGGTGTGGATGTGTGAGTACTTACACCCTTCCTGGCCCTGACCGACTTCAACTTTTGCAGGCTGTGAAACCAAAATTTTTTTGTTTTTTTGGTTTTTTAGAGAGAGAGGAGTCTGTGCAAAGAAGAGAAGAGAGGGTCGCCCTAGTGGCGGTGGATGCAGGCGCCCTGGACGAAGGCCTCGCCAGGGTGGACGAACAGGCAGGCGTGCTTCTTGGAGCACTCCGCGCCGAAGGAGCACGGGCGGTCCACCTTGGGGATGGTGTCCCCGTGGACGTAGCGGCAGCCAGGCGTCTTGCAGGCGTGGGCCTCGCGGCAGAAGCGGGGAACAGGTGCACCCGTGCGGCGGCCGTTGTCCGTGCCAGGAGCAGACAGGGGCGCGAAGCTGCGGAAGGCGGGCTTCTCCTCCACAATCGCCGGCAGGCGGATCGCGGCAAGGCGCTCGGCCTCCTCAGGGGAGACCCAGACACGCGGAGGCGCATCGTCATCCACGGCGTGCACGTACTCGCGGCACTCCTGCAGCACGTTCCAGCCGCTGTCGTAGAGCCACGTCATGAAGGCGCGGTACTCTGCGTCGGTGAGGTCCGTGGTGTTGTAGTGGAACGACACGTGCTCATCCAGGTTCAGCGCGAACGGCTGGGCCCAGAGGTCCTCCTCCTTGTTGGCGCGGGGAGGGGGCATCACCCAGTCCCGCATGAGGAGGTCACCCCAGCGGATCTCGCCGCGCATCATCTCCTGGAAGATGGGGTCCGCGTCGTTGATGTCGCGGAGCGTCTCCACAGGGTCCTGCTGCAGACCCAGCGACCGCTTCGCCTTGATGGGGGCGGGCGGGCAGGCCGCAGCAGGGGCATACTCGTCTGAATCGTCGCTGTCGTATGCTAGAGCAGCGAAGAGGGAGCCCTTCTTAGGAGCAGCAACAGGGGCCTTCTTGCCACCGGCGGAGAAGGTCTGCGCTGCGCCCTTGGGGGCGGACTTCTTGGGCGTAACAGTCTTGAACATCGTCGTATGAGTCAGGAGTGTAGGTCTGGAAGCGCTTTCGTGGGGATCTTGACCTCTGTCGTTGTCGCACCACTAACAAACACCAACCTGGCCAAACCTCCCTGTCAACTTTTTTGTCTCACGGATTCCGTGTGGAGAGACGGGTTGGAAGCATTCCCTATCACACGCCACTCGCAAACACTCAACCCCGCAAACCCTCAAACCAAAATACAGCCCCTTCTACTGCCCCTTGCGTCTCGACAGTAGGCTCTTGCTTTTCTTGACAGACACGGCGAGCACCCGATCTGTCCCTCCTTGCTTTGCATTGCCCGATGCCAGAGGTGGAAGCATGGGGATGACTCGGGCCCCTCTCTCCGTCTCAAGAGAGGGGCAGGGTTCTGGTCCTGAATAAGCTAACACCGGCCTCCCTCCCTGTCAACTTTTTTGTCTTATGGAGGCGGCGTGGAGAGACAGGTTGGGACACGTCCCCTTCCGCCCCGCTTCGCTCACACCCTCAAACCAAAATGCAACCCCTTCTACTGCCCCTTGCGTCTCGACAGTAGGCTCTTGCTTTTCTTGACAGACACGGCGAGCACCCGATCTGTCCCTCCTTGCTTTACATTGCCCGATGCCAGAGGTGGAAGCATGGGGATGTTTATGCCCCTCTCTCCGTCTCGAGAGAGGGGCCGGGTTCTGGTCCTGAATACGCTAACATCGGTCTCCCTCCCTGTCAACTTTTTTGTCTTATGGAGGCGGCGTGGAGATACGAACCTAGATACCCCCATCCCCCCCTGCAACCAAAAGATGGGGACCGCCTCCCCATCACCGCCGTTTAGCCCTTTTTTCCGTCAGAGTCGGGCCAGGCTCTGAAGTTGCTCCCCTCTCGGCCCTCCTGCCCTGGGGGGCAAACGCTTCTGTCAAAGGAGGGGAGGGCTCTGACAGTCACTTGGGCTATGCTGGTTGGAGGTGGGGGATGGTCGTCTGTCACCTTTTTTGTCTGTTGGAAGGGGGAGTAGAAAAGGAAAGAAAAAAGGTGAAGGAGTCTCTATCACCTTTGGGTTTCAGAGGGAAAAGGTCGTCACTTTGCGGCTCACGTATGTGCACGCTCCTGGGAAAAGGTGACGCGCGGGCTCCTGGGTCCGGAAAAGTTGACAGGAGACGGGGCCAGGGGTAGGCAGTTTCAGCGAGACCCGACAGGGCACGCCCCGCAGCAATGGCCTAATGGTCGTTCCCTGTGGCGGGACGTCTGAGCTGACGGGAACGACCAGGTCTTCTTGGCCAGGAGACCATGTTTCCCCCTGCGGGCGCAGCGTGCCAGGATGCAGACAGCAATGTCGGTCCAGGCGATCATGAACGAACCGACACATCCCTAAGTCCGGAAACATCCATCCCCCCACCATAGTTTGTAGCGGGGGCGTGGATGTTGGACGCGCTCTCTTGCAGAGCAGCGCAGGCAGGATAATGTGACGGGCGGATCAGGAGTGGAGGCTGCGACGTGTTATGTGCGAGAGAGGAGCACATGACCCAAGAACAACGGGCACTGCCGGATAGCAGTTGACGACTTGTTGCGAGCGCAAGGCAACAAGACGGATCAGAATGGGGGCTGATCTGGTGTTCTTTTGGTTTGAGGGTTTAGGGGGGACAGAGTAGTGCATGGATACTCCCTCTCAGCTTTTCCGTTAACCGAAAAAGTTGACAGGGGGTAGAGGCCGATGGTAGTTGGTTTCAGCGAGCCCCCTCCAAATGGTGGGGCACGCCCCGCAGCAATGACGACCCAGATCGTCCCCCTGTGGCGGGACGTCTGAGTTGACGGGGGACGATCGCGGACGCAGCAAACAGAGACTGAGGAGGCTGCGACGTGACGCTGTGCGGTGGGCTGTCTGCCAGGACAGCAATGCTTGCGGATGCAAGGATGGGGCACAGCAAATTCGGGGGTCCCTGGCAGGACCGAGGACGTGACAAAATGGGTCACGACTTCTGAGTGCGTAGGGACGGGGCACACAGACATGACCTGAAGAAGGTCCTCCCAGAACAACGGGCGTAGCAATCTTGGATCGGATCAAGCACACGGCATGCCGTACATCGCTTATTCTTTCCTTGGGGGGCTACGACGGCTCTATGCGCGGGCGGGGGCATAGAGCAATACGGGGGTCCTACGGGACCGAGGACGTGACATTTGCGGGTCACGACTTCTGTGTGCGAGAGAAGGGGGCACTCAGACATGACCTGAAGAAGGTCCTACCAGAACGGCGAAAAGGGCGGAGGCCCTTGAGACAGCACGGCTGTCTTTTGGTTTGAGTGTTTGAGTATTTGCGTGTTTGCGTGTGTGGGGGGCACACATGTGTTCCAATGTAGGTTTCCTGACTGTCTCTGTCAACCGAAAAAGTTGACAGGGAGAGATGCCACCCTGACACTATTCAACCCGCCCCTCTCCTACCCAGCTGGGTCGCCCTCTGGGAGGAGGAGGGGCATCAACCCTATGATTGTACCTCTGGTCATCGGGCAATGGAAAAGCGAAGAGGGACATGTCGGGTGCTCGCCGCGCATGTCAAGAAAGTGAGAGCCTATGATCCCGTTTCCGGACAAGGTCCCGGTTGCAAGAAGACGCGAAGGCGTATCTTGCTACCGCTTCGGCAGGATCAAGAAGAATGATTAGAAGTTTTGGTTTGACGGTTGTTGCTTTTGGATAGGGGAGTGTCTGTCTTTATCCGCGCATGTCTGCATGGCCCGTGTCTCCGCGTGACTCCGACTTGAAAAAAAGTTGACAGGGGGTGGAGGCCGGTGGGGCAGCATTCAGTGGTGCGACAACGGCAGAGGCCTAGATCCCCACGAAAGCAAACGACGAAGCGCACCTCCCCATCTCAAACGACGAAGATGAACGTGAACGTAGACTCTGCACCCTCTGTCCAGGAGATCGCTGCCGCGCCGGTGGCCGGTCTTGCGTCCCTCCTGGATCTGCTCCGCACCGCATCGGAGCAGGATCGCGCTGCATTCGCAGCCGCGCTCAATCTTGCGCCTGCAGCCCCAGTCGCTGCAAAGAAGTCCGCCGGGCGCCCTAAGAAGGCGGTGGCGGCCGCTGTGTCTCTCCCTGAGGCCGGCGAGGACGGTGCGCCCTCAGCAGAGGACTACCGCCTGAAGGAGGAGGAGATCTCCGCCGACACTTGTCTGGGTCGCCGCCTGAAGGGCGGTGAGGACAAGCGCTGGAAGCCCGCCGTCTACCGCGAGTTCCAGTGCGGTGGCAAGAATGTAGAGGGATCCAACCTCTGCGAGACTTGCACCCGTCGCCTGGAGAAGTACGTCGCGGCTCCCAAGGCCGGCGACTGGACGGGCATCGTGACGGAGGAGCCTCTGGACTGGATGCACATGCTGGGAACCGCGTGGGCCCTGGAGAAGCAGCCCAAGTGGATCGGCGTCATCACGTCTGCATCTGGCTCTGAGGCCGGGTCGGAGGCGGGTGAGGTGGTCGCTGCTGCTCCTAAGGTGTCCCGTGCGGAGGCCGCGGCCCAGAAGGCGCAGGAGAAGGCGCAGCAGGCGATCGCGAAGGCGCAGAAGAAGGCTGAGGAGGCGTCTGCCAAGGCGCTGCAGAAGGCGGAGGCCGCTGCGGCCAAGGCGGCGCAGAAGGCAGCAGAGCGTGCGGCGAAGACGGCTGAGAAGAAGGCCTCCAAGCCCAAGGCAACTGCCTCCTCTGCTTCTGCTTCTGCCTCTGCTGCGCCCGCACCGCAGGAGGAGGCCGCCGCTTCCACAGCCGCTGCACCCGTGGTCGTGGAGGGGGAGCTGAAGCTGATCGACGGCACCTTCTACATGGTCAAGGGCCGCAACGTCTTCGAGTACGACTCCCTGACGGAGACCACGGGCGACTTCGTGGGCGGCCTGGCGGAGGACGGCGAGTCCATTGACACCGCCATCACGGAGCCCATCGCTGAGTAGACGCCAGGGCTCCACATCCGCATTCGCTCACCCCTTTCTTGAAAAACAAAACAAACAGACACAAACTCCCAAAAAAAACTACAAAACATCAGAAACCAAAAAACAACAAAAAATTTTGGTTATTGGAGCCAGGAGGGCGGCGGTGACCGCCACCAACACACGCCAAACGTGCTGGCAAAAGTTGAGGTGCCCTGTCGTTTTGATGTGAGTGTCACAGTCACATATCTGACATCTGACAACATGACCCACCACGACGACCACTCACCCGCCACCCGCATGGAGAAGAAGCGCCAGGGTAAGACCGGTGGAACCCCGTTTTCCGCGAAGCATGTCCGCGCCGCGGCAGCCTTGCGTGACATTGAGCGACCTGTCTTGGTACCGGCAGCGGAGGTGAAGAAGGCTGCCAAGAAGCGACGTTAGGTGACCCTTGTGGGGCCAAAAGTGAGGTGTTGGTGTTGCTTGACTTTTGGCTGACAGTGGCTCTTCAACGACGACGACGACAGACAGACTATGACAATGTTCCTACGTACTCCATCCTGGTTGGCATCGCTCAGCAGCGCAGTGACACGGCTCATCGAAGACGATGGGCCGGTGTTGCCTGTACACACTCCACCCACGTCACCTACCCAACAACAGTCCGCAGACATATCGGGCACGGCAGTGATCGCGCCTCCCATCCGTTGGATGCACATCGCGGAGACAGGACAGGCATCGCCTTCGGTGTTCATACCCGTGCAAAAATTGACGGCTGTGCAGCCGGCTGTGTACACTCAACAGGCTGCAACTACGACGACGACACAGCAAACGACACGATGAACCCCAAGGACAACATGGCACTCGCGAACAAGCTCTACAGCCTGATCGTGCACCAACTCTCCACGGCCACGGAGGAGATGATTGAGGGTGAGTTCTGGCATCCCAATATGACGGCCGGTCGCATCTGTGGCATGCTGCTGGAGGCGATGACGGAGGAGGAGGTGTTCGCAGTGACATGTGACCTCAAGGAGCTCGCCGCGCAGATGATTGACTGCTGCGACTCCATCTACGCGTTTGAGCACGGCCGCGCATTCTAAGCAGCGGCCTGACCCTTCCCCTAAAACCAAAAAAAGAACAAAAAACATTTTGGTTTGCGGGTGAGTGGACGGTTAGTCAGACACAAGGCCGCCACTTGGCAAAGGTGTTGGTCAGGTGTCAGGGTCAGGGTGTCAGTGACATGACAAAGCTCTATAATGCAGTCGCCGCACGATTCCCTGATGCGATGTTCCCTTCGGTCTTTGCCGTGTGGAGACCAACACTGGGCACGTGGCAGATGATCCGTCCTGTGCGTGACACGGGCACCGGCGCCATCACCGGTTTCAAAACGGTCTGGGGCGGATGGACGATGATCAAGCAACACAAGTCCACGGGGCGTGCAGCTGTTGGGGGAGGCACAGTGACCTTGCGCGGAAAACCACTAACATATCGCATGGTGGGACATCACTTTGTGGCCTGGGAACTGGCGGATCGTGATCTGGCAATGCGGCGTATTCCCGTGTTGGCGCTCTCCTGTTGGCGGTCTCTGCCGCGGCTGTGTGTCTAAGGGTGGGGGCTTACTCCCTTGGTTTTATGTCATGATTTCAGGCCGGGGTCAGCAGGAAGTATGGGCGGACGTGACGGGACCGTGCCAGCCTCAGGCCGCAAAACGTGAAGTAGGCCCGCGTTTTGGTTGTGGGGCGGTGTGTTTATTTCTCATCAACGACGACTGACAGATAGACAGAATGACTGCATCCGCCACGCTAATCGCGCCCCGTGCCGGTATTGAGTACCTGACCCATCAGGAGGAGGGAGTTCGCTGGATGTTGGAGCGGGAGGCGGAGGATGCTGCAGTGTGCCGCGGGGGCATTCTGGCAGACGACATGGGTCTCGGCAAGACCTTTCAGACCATCGGGCTTCTGAAGAACTCGCCGCTGAGATTGCGGACACTCATTGTCTGCCCGCCGGCACTCATCGCGGGCTGGACGGAGGAGCTCCGTGCTTGCGGCTACGCCGTGGCGACACTCATGCAGTCTTCTGTATGGTCACCGACGGTGGATGGTGAGCCCACTGTCTGGCTGACAACCTATCCCAAGGCGTGCATGTACTTCCCCACGCTGGCACGCCAGGAGTTCGGTCGGGTAGTGTTGGATGAGGGTCACGTGATCCGGAACGGCAAGGCGACGTCGCGGTGGGCGGCGATGATGGTGCTGACACGGGAGGCCAAGTGCCGCTGGATTCTGTCTGCCACTCCCGTGCAGAACGGCTATTCTGACTGGAAGAATCTCTGTGCGTGGCTGCGGACCAAGGGGCCGGAGGGAGAGATCGGGGAGACGATCATGTTGCGTCGCACGATGGATGAGCTCCGTGAGGCCATCGCTGCGCTGCCGCAGAAGCCCCGCTTCGTTGCCCACGATCTCAGTATCCCTACAACGGGTGCGACGGCACCGGAGTGCAAGCTGTTCCGTGCGCTCTGTGACCAGCTGAACTCAATCGTGGATCGTCGCAGCGTGTCGGCGCTCATCAAGCTGGAGCTCTACCTGCGGATCCAACAGTTCCTGGTGCATCCCCAGATCTACATCGAGAGCATGCGTGCCAAGTTCAAGGGTGCCTATCCGCGACCGGATTGGACGGGCACCGCCACCAAGTGGACCGCGGTGATGCGGGAGGTGGTCCTTGGCGTGGCCGCTAAGAAGAGCACCATTGTCTTCTGCAACTTCCGCCAGGAGATGGATCGCGTGGTGGCAGCGATGGAGCGAATGCGTGTCCCTGTGTTTGCCGTGCGGGGTGGCATGGGAACTGACAAGGTTGGTGCTGCGGTCACGGATGCGCGTGAGGCGGCTGCGCGGGGACCGGTCGTCGTCGTGGTGCAGATTGTCAGTGGCGGGGCGGGCCTCAATCTGCAGTTCTGTTCGCGGATCCTGTTCCTGAGTCAGCACTGGAATCCCGCGGTAGTCCATCAGGCGGTGGGGCGGGCCGTTCGCATCGGACAGAAGGAGATCGTGGAGGTACACATGTTCCGCGTGGTGGATGACGTGATTGACAATCTGGATCGTCGCATGGTGGATATCCATCTTGCGAAGATTGAGAAGGCGAAGGAGATCTGTGAGTCGTTGTATGAGGGCTTTGCCCCGTTGGATGCGATTCCGTCGATCTACACGGCGGCGGATCATCTGGCGGATGCGGAGGAGGAGGATTCTGACTCGGACTCGGAGCCTGAGGATGTGACTGACAAGGGTGATTCTGACAACATCCGTCAGTTGGATGAGGTATCTGTCACGGGCGATGACCCCCAATGAACGGGTAGCCCCGCAAAAAAGTTGACAGGGGTGACAGCCCAGGGTTGATGCTGTGGTGAAGTAGTATAAGGTTAATATGCACGACGAACCCTAAGAGCGCGGGGGTGGCGCCCCCGCTATCCTGTTTTCCATTCTTCCCCTTTTCCCACCCGTGAGGGTGGCCAAACGTTTTGGTTTGCGGGTTTGAGTGTTTGAGTGTTTGAGTGTTTTGCCGCGGAGTCCCCACCTACCGCATAGTCTTTTGATCTAAAGATGATGTGTCAGAGGTTACCAATGTTCTTCAAGTTCGAGAGTCGGGCAGTAAAGAGCACTGTGCACTGCCGCCCTCAGGTGACAGTAACAGAGGAGATGTCACTCTCCAAGAGTGGAGGATCGTCCCCTGGTGATGTGTATCCCAGTGTGGCCGCATGGATCACTGACAAGAACCGACTGACAGGTGGTTCTGGTCAGCATCAGATATCGTATCGCCCGTCAGAGGAGGAGACATGGTCCTCCATTACCTGGGTTCCTGGCAAGGATCAGTATATGGATGTCTGTACCGGTGATGAGATCCAGTTCCGCCATCACAAGAGACGATGGTGGTCATCGGTGGATGCATGGATTGCCGTATGTGTTGGTGAGCGGTCTAGGACGGTTGTGAGTGTGGATGGTCCTAACATGAAGCAGTGTGGACATCGGTGTTTGTTGGGTGCGACTTCTGTATGTTGTGCATGCGGAGATACACGACCAGTGAAGTCGTTCTACACACGCTATGTGGATGGTGTGGGTGTTGTTTCGGATAACAGGCGATGGGATGACTATTGTGGGCAATGTGTTCAGCAGTGCAATGAGGCGAAAAGTTGAATCAGCGGTGGGCACGTCGTGGGGGTTACAGGACTCAAACGACGACGACGAAGATGACTACGATTTACAAGTTCTATAACTCTTGGGTGGAGAGCACGGTGGAGGTGCAAGCAGATGGCCGCCTCACGGAGATGGCTGGATGGTGGATGCGTAGCTCTGTCCTAGACACAATGTGGGGCGGGCCTGGGGCGGTGTTTCCCACATTTGCTGCGTGGGTCTCTGCAATGGTGGCAGAGACAGACAAACGGTACCCGTGGTACGCAGGGCGACACAACTACAAGCTCGCATACCTGCCGGAGGATACGGGGGCGCGCTCTTCTGTGGTCTGGGTGCCATCCAAGAAGCACTACATGGAGATCCGCCGCGGGTCCCAGACAAAGTTCGCGGCGACAGAGAGGCGGCACTGGCTGACGGTGGAGGAGTGGCTCCAGCACTGCCAGCCTAAGATCAAGGGGGCTGAGGTGGCAGCTGCTGTTGTGGTTCCTGCTGTGGTTCCTGTGACCGAGGCGGCCTTCAACCCTGAGAAGGTCAAGAAGGACTTTGACGCCATCATGGGGTGGATCCGCAAGAATGCAACTGAGCGGGAGAAGGTGACGGGTACCATCCAGCTCTGCACCTGGCTGCTCAAGATGAAGGCGCTGTCTGCTGCTAGCACTTCCCGTGCGGACGGTCGTTCCGACCTCACCGCATGGTTGGAGGAGACACCTGTGTGGTACATCTCCATTCGGGCTGTCATCCAGGCACTGGAGCAGCCGGATTCCAAGGCGGTGATCGCCGAGTTCCTGGAGAAGTTCTAGATGACCGGCTTTCCTCACAAAGAGAAAAACACATAAAAAAAGACAAAACACCAAAAAGAAAACACAAGAATACTTTTGGCTGTTGGTGTCGGTTGTGAGGCCCGAAAAAGTTTATGGCCTGGTGGCCCCGTTGCTGGCCTACAGGAACACGATCCAACGACGACGACAGATTCCAAACAATCAAGATGGCAGTGACTTACACGTTCGATAGCGCTTGGCCTGTGGAGAGCACCGTTGAGGTGCAGGCGGATGGCACCCTCAAGGAGGTGAGTGGCAAGCGGGATGGTACGCATAAGTGCAATGAGGTGTGGGCTGGCCCTGGCACGGTGTTCCCCTCTGTGCAGACATGGGTCACCGCAATGGTGGCGGAGTGGGACCGTCGGGCACCGTGGTTCGGTGGGCGTCTGAGCTACAAGCTCTCCTACCGGCCGGCGACCTCAGAGGAACGCTCCTCTGTGGTCTGGGTGCCGTCCTCGCGGGACTTCCTGGAGGTCCGCCGCGGTGACCAGACCAAGTTCGCTGCAACGGAGCGCCGGCACTGGCTGACGGTGGAGGAGTGGCTCCAGCACTGCCAACCCAAGGCAGAGGTTCCTGCAGCGGCCCCTGTTGTTGTGGTGTCAGAGGTTCCTGCCGCGGTTCCTGTGATCGTTGATGCCTTTGACCCAGAGGCCTTCATGCAGGCGTTTGCAGGGTTGAAGGAGTGGATTCAGAAGCAGACAGATCCTCACGTGTACACCGCTGGTGTTATCCAGGCTACCACCTGGCTGCTGGAGGCTACTGTGCCTGCAGATGCGTCCGTCTGGCTCAAGAAGAACCCCGCGTGGCGCTACTCTGTCCGCGCCATCTTCCAGGCATATGGGTGGAATGCTAATATGCGCAAGGAGGGCGTGGATGCAGTGACCGCCTTCCTGGAGAAGTTCTAGACAGCCGGCCTTGCTCACAAACAAAAACAGAAAACAACAGACACCAAAATAAAAACAGAAAATACATTTTGGTTTGAGTGCTACGTGATGGGTTTCAGGGGGCAAAAAGGTGAAATGCAGGGGTTAGCTGCTGCTGCAGACCGACTAACAACCCTAACAACCTTTCCTACTACTCTTACGACGATGAAGTGGGATATTGTGTTTATGGTTTTCTGTGTGTGTGTGATGATGGCTGGATGGATTGGTGGGCTCATGGTGGAGGGATGGATGTGGGGTCAGCTGGGGTGGAAGGGCATGGCGTTTCTGCGACTGGTCGTGGAGCCGATCGCAGAGTTCCTGGTGGAGGTGGCGGTGATGGCTCTTGGGGCCTAGTGACGGCGGTTTCTGTAACACCAGTCGTAGTGTTTGCGGCGATCCTGCTCCTCCTCCTGCGCCCGCCAACAGGCCTCCTGATATTCCTCTGCCTCCTTGGCCAGAAGGTCTTTATTGATCTCCCTCCAGCGACTGTTCGCCGCGTGCTGGACACGACAGACAGGGCAATCCGTGCAGACATATGCATCCAGCCACTCTGCAATACCGTCGTAACCGTTTTTGGCGTAGATCGCCTCTAGTGCCGGAGCAGGCGGCTGGTTGCAGACCTGGGTAGTCACGAACACATCTGCGGCATCCTCCAGCTCCGCTTCGTGCTTGGTCATCCAGGTGATGTTGGCGGCCTTCTGGATCTTGCAGGCACGGCAGGTCTCACAGTACTCCGTGTTGACGTAGACCACGTAGCCACGGTAGCCGTGTGCCTGGTAGAGATTGGAGAGGGAGGGATGCGGTGTCTGACATGTCAGAACAGGGGCTGGTGGTGGAGGGGCTGCGGCAGCAGAGGTTATCTCTTCTGCGTCCTCCATGTAGTCAGGGACAATGTCTAGACGGGGTCCACGCTTGTCGTGGCGGGAGGCCTTGTGGGGCTTGGACCACTTGCCCTTGCGTTCGTGTGTCTTGGAGTCAGTGAATGCGGGATCCATTTGGTTTTCTTGCTTGCTTGTTCGTCGTTGGGAGGGCAGCAGGGGGATCTAAAGGAATGTGCGAGTGTTCCTGGGTCGGTTGGGTGGCCAGGGGCGGGTGGTCAATTTTGCCTGGTACGGGAATGCCGTTACATGTCAACGGATTGGCCACGATTTCATATCAGGATATTCAGAACACAAGGTAGGGGGCTATGGGGCTGCCCAGGCAAAGGTGGCAAGGGTCATGTGATCAATAGGGTTTGTGAGTGTTCTCAACGACGACTGACAACCTACATGACAACGACGATGGAGTTCCGTTTCAATAATGAGTGGATTGACAGCACTGTGACTGTACAGGAGGATGGATCCGTGATTGAGGTGCGCGGATCCGGTGGAGAGGTGGTCAAGGCGCCCCAGACATTCCCTACCGTGGAGGATTGGCTCAATGTCATGGCACAGGAGACGGCACTGTGTTGTAGAGAGTGGGATAATGAGGCGGCTGAGTATTATCAGTCCTGGTATACACCGACCACATACTCTTGTGGAAAGCGGGTGGCTGAGGATGTCTTTGATGAGGAGGGTGAGCCTACTGGGGAGGTGTCTGAGGGATCACGCATCTGGGTGTCACCGGCGGCCTGGGCCGCTAGTGTGAGGGCTGACAATGTTCGTTGCCCTGTGCCTATCCGTCGCTCTCCCCGCCTGGCGGCCAAGGCTGCGGCAGTCACGGAGACTGTTGCTAACAATCCCCTCCCTTCTGTGCCTGCCTCTCTCTCTGAGGAGGAGGAGAAGCGCATCGTTGCACACATCAAGGGGTTCCTTGACCGCATTGAGGCGGCGAAGGGGGCGGAGATCAAGGCTGCTATCTCGGCTGAGCTCTTCCACTTCGTTGCTGTCTTCGGTAAGGAGTTCTGTGCCAAACATACGCGATTCTGTGATACTGTCATTGCCAAGGCACATGAGTTCAAGAAGCATGAGTCGGATCGTGTTGCCCTCATGAAGGCCGCGGATACTGTGCTTCTGGCTCTCTCCAAGTGAGACTTCCACATTTAACAAAAACAAAAACAAAATAGAACAACATTTTGGTTTTGATTTTGGTTTTGCCTATTGGCTACTGGTGTGTCAGTATCATGACTTGTTTCTGACACCGTCAGTGGAGTACTCATCACATACTCTTTTATTAAGGGGTAAGGGTGTTGGGGTGTGTGAGGGGTTTGAGGGTCCAAGCTGTTGAAGGGTTTGAGGGCGGCGGGGTGGCAAAAAGGTGATTGAGTGGGGTGAGGGGTATTGATCACATAGGCTTTCTACTACGACGAAGATGATGAATATGAATCAAAACATGAACATCCAGATGAATGGACAATGGCGCGTTGTGTTCTATGAGGTGGACGAACAGCCGGTGGAGGAGATCATGCGCTCCTTTGCCGATGCATTTGCTCTTTCCCTTCCTGACCCCGTCCATGAGGCGGGGTGGACTTCTCTGCGTCGTGCTGAGGTTGTCGCTGCGTTTGCTGCTGGTGCTGTGGAAGTCGTGGTCGCACGTCATCCTGGAGGTGTGGGGATGGGACGAACTGTCATTTCTCCTGTTTGATTTGTGTGTGCTCCCCAGAACATATTATGAACAAAATGTTTTGGTTTTTGCATTTTTGCATTTTTGCGATTAGATGGGTAGGTTATTTGGATGCTAGAACGGTCGGTGGATGAGGCGGTCTGTTCCATTTGTATGTGCTGCCACGTAGACATAGGATCCACCATCGCGGAACTGTTGATACACCTCCTCTTTTGCTCTTACCGACCATGCTGGGATTTTTGGTGGCTAAAAAGTGACGGGTTGCTGTTAAGTATGTAATGCGTTGTAGTTACATACAACTATAACTCTACCGACAACGACGACGACTATGCCTTGCTCTTCTTGTAAACAAGCTGGACACAATAAGAGAAGTTGCCCACTTGAGAAAGTGGTGCCGGTAAAAGAGGAGATGGGGGCTGCTTCACCCCCCGTATCAGTAGAGGCCTCTACTGATAATATCCTGTCATGCGAGTACTGGAAGAATACAAAGACATTCAAGTCTATCAAGGACAAAGAAACGCAGATAAAATACTACAAGCGGATGAATGCCTCTGCGGAGGTTCTTCAACTTGTAGAGTTAGAGTCCAAGCCATTTGGCTCGGAATCTGAAAAAATCATCTCAGAGATATTCCATCTTGGAGCACGGACTTCAACTCAGAACGATGGAACACTCAACGGCAAGAAGATTGAGATTAAGTCGGCACGATACTGGGCTGGAAAGGATGATTGTGTATGGCAACATCTTGAGCCAGACCACGATTATGAGTATGCTCTACTCGTAATCTTGGACTTTCAGGGCTGGAAGGTATGGTGTATTAAGAAGTCTCTGCTGATGGGAGAAATGCGGGAAAAAAAGATAGTAACATTTCAAGGCAAACAGGGTTGGTGGACGAAGAAGTCTGCTATTCTCCCTTATCTAACGCCCATTAATACTATTGCGGAACTACAGGCGTTTGTTCTGTAGGTTTGTTCTACAATAAAACGACAGGCATAAAACCAAAATACATCTTATATAAGGAGAGTTACTATTACATGTTATCTGGCTGCTATTCTGATACCTGAGGAGCTGCTGGCGTTTGCGATTTCTCTGTGAGTCGTTCCTCAATAATTTTGATGTATTCTGGATTCAACTCAATCCCAACATATGGAAGCCCATTGTTCTTTGCGGCTACACACTCACTACCAGAACCAGCGAATGGGACAAGGACATATCCTGCAGTGGGCGACTGTTTGCAGGACTTGATCAGTTTGTCACAAAGTGCCAATGGCTTCTGTGTGGGATGATCCACGCGCTCATGGATACCAGCTCCACCTGCAAGTGCAGGGATCTTGATAACATCCCGTGGCAGTGCTCCGCTAGGATGTGCTGTGTAGGTTGTCTTCTTGGTACCCTTAGAGAAGCGACCAACTGTTGCCGTTCTCTCTCTGCCAGCTGCCCCATTCAGAAATCCCTCTGTGTATGCCTCACGTACATCGTCTCTGTTGAAGACTTTATCCTGTTTCCACAAGACAATGATACTCTCATGCGACCGCTGCCAGAAGTTGAGCGATGCTACGTTCTTGTTTGTGTAGTGCCACATTATCCAGCGACGATTGACAGAGAATGGTATGCGTGCTAGGATAAGGGCAAGTGTCTCACTGAATCCGTAGATAAACATGGTGCCATTGGGCTTGAGGATACGAATACACTCCTTAATCCATTGGTCGCACCAGGATAGGTATGCATCCAGTGGCTGCTTATCGCTATCATTCCCGAAATCCTTACCGATGTTGTACGGCGGATCGGCAATGATAATCTGTGCAGAATCGGTCTCTAAGGTAGGCAGAAATGCCATCACATCTCCTTGGAGGATCTCCTGACGCAGAGGAGTGTCACTTACATGCGTGATAATATCCACCGTTGCTGGTGCAATAGGTGTGACATGCGAAGCGCCAAGAAGTTGGAGAAGTTCATCCTTCTTCTTGCCGCTATACCCCTTTATCCCTTTCTCCTTACAGAGTGCAAGGAGCTCACCACGTGTTTTCTTGTCATAGTCCATCGTGATTTCGGCGTATGTGTGTGAAGTAGGGGGTCACTTTTGCGTTAGTGCCTAAAGAAGAAGTCTCTTGATGGGGGAATCAAAATATATGTTTGGTTTTACTCATTCAGAGCCATCAGCGTGTAGGCAACCAGGCCGAAGCCGGTATTAAAACGGCTCAGATCCTCCACAATCGCTGCGATGGCAGCCTTGACAGTGCGCTGGACCTCATTGTTGACCTGGAGTTCGGGTTTGCTGTGCAGATGGCGCATCACAAGCGATGCAGTGGCCGCGCGCACATCAGGAGTGGTACCGGCCTTGTAGGAGGTCAGCATAGAGTACAGCAGATATGCAGGATCCGTTGGCTTCACCTGAGGGATCGTGGGCCATCTGCTAGGAGCAGGAGGCGGGGTAGCCGCGGGTAGGCGGGGCGGAGATGGGGACTTCTTGTTCATTCTTCGTGTTGTCATGAGTCTTGTTGCGCGTAGTGCAGTGACACATCACTCGTTGTGATCAACTTTTTCATGACTGATGCATATCAAATTTACAGATGTGCCATCTGATTTGTGACGAACTGATATTGCTTCTCAAACCAATCCAGTGTATATTTCTTTTTCAGACCCGTTGCCTTCATTGCCGCATATAACTCTTCATATGTTGCAAATTCATTATAATCAAAATATCTCTTGAAATCTTCTGTGATGAGTTTATTAAAGTCGGCCATGGATATCGGCTTATCTGCGATATAGTCTCTGCCAGTATCGTCAAATATGACCGTGAATAACATATTGGGCACGTGGAACTCTTTCTTATTTCCATATTTCGGATTCTTTCTTAAGTAATTTGTTTTCATGTATGCAACAATAAATACTTCGTTCCCCTTCTTTGTAAAAAACGCGCCAAAATTATTTAGCTTCAATACCATATATATACAATAGTGATTTTTATCGTCGGGTTCTTCCGCGCCCTTCTTTTATCCCTATCCGCTTTAGGTATTTGGCGCAATCAACTTTTGCGTGGCGTACAGCTGGCGGACAGCGTCGGCTTGTGCCTGGAAGGTCCGCATTCCGCGGCCCATCGGCTTACGCTGGAGGTAGCGCTCCAGGGACTCTAGCTTCTTATAGGCGACCGTTGCCAGGCGGTTGTTCAGGGAGAGCACTTGCGGGTGCTGTAGCACAAAGCGGAAGATGCGGTTCACGCTGTGTACGCGCTCTGCACTAGAGTGGCACTTGTTGTAGTGGTAGTTGAAGAGATTCTGGAGAGTAGTGATAAGGTAGGAGCGCTGTGCCTTACACAGAACCTCCTTCACCACCAGGCGGATCTTTGTCATGGAACGAGTTACGGGCGGCATCTTGTCTTCGTGCTTCTACTGTACGTGTAGCGTTCGTGGTGTCAACTTTGCTAGCACAAGGGCTAGGATAGACATGATCCAGAGAATCAGTGCATAGGTACTGTCCTTTGTTGTACCAGCAATGAGTAGACATGAGAGCGTTGCGGTGGCCAGATATTCCTTCATCCTGTGTTGCTAATGCAGATCATTAGAATGTGGCAGGGTCAAGTTTTGAGCCGCAAAAAGTTGACACGGTATGATCGCTGGTGGTGAGGCAGTACAACGTCAAACGACGACAATCAACGACGAAACTTTCCTTCAGAAAGTTAAGCCATTGAATCACAGATTCAACGACGAAAGATGTCCGCTATCACGACTGTTTCCATGTATCGCCGCCCTAGTGCCGCCACCAGCCTCCTAGACCTGGAGAATGTGGATGGCGTGCCAGTATTCGCCACGGGATCTGCTGCCAGCCTCACGGAGGATCAGATCCTTGGCTTTAAGCCCTTCACTCATTGGGTTGACAACATGCACCCTGCGCTCTATGTAGAAAGCGTGACGGTCACGGATGTGCACTGGTTCGGGCCCAGGATCGGCTTCATGACCATCAAGGCTGTGACGCGCCTGATGGGCCAGGGCCCCGCCCTTCCTGGCATCACCTTCTTGCGCGGCGGCTCCGTGGCCATGCTGGTGGTTCTCCGCTGTGAGGGTCGCAAGTATGTGCTCCTCGTGAAGCAGCCCCGTGTTGCGGTGGGGCGTTCTGCACTGGTGGAACTACCCGCTGGCATGCTGGATGGCGACGGCAACTTCGCTGGCGTGGCTGCCAAGGAGATGCGGGAGGAGGCCCATATTGACTTCAAGCCCGATGAGATGGTCTGCATGTCAGAGTTTACACTGAACAAGCAGTTCCCTAGCCCTGGTGCATGCGACGAGTTCATCGAGTACTTCTACGCCTCTGCAGCCGTCACACCGGCCTTCCTGCGAGCCATCGCCGATCGTGCCACGGGTTGTGAGGCAGAGGGAGAGCTCATCCGCCTGTCCTACTGCGCCTACGAGGATCTCTGGTGTACCACGGGAGATGCCAAGGCGGCAGTAGCCTGCCACCTCTTCGAGAACATCGTGCGCAACGGCTACATGAGCGATGCGGTGACCACGTCGCGCGTGTTCCGCTCTGAGTCGGAGCTCGCCGGTGTGGCTGCGGGTCTCAAGGAGGAGTAACCGGCCTATACAAACAAAACACAGGACAGGCAACAAATAGAAAACAAAACACAAAACTCTTTTGTTATCGGACTATAGGATGCCATCGCAGACACGGAAAGCCCGGAGTAAGGTCGCGACAACACGCAAGACCGGTCGCATGCACACCTACAAGATCCACGACAATGGTGGTCGCCCTTTCACGGTCGCCGTGGATAACAGTCAGAAGAAGCTGAGCATCTTTGAGCACCCATATGATTTTAAAACATGGCAGGAGTTGCCTCAGAAGCACTTCAAGGATTATGCCTTCAAGCAGATATGGGTTGGTGATGATGTCTTCCATTTTGGCAAGAAGATGGCGGGGTGGGATCCCATGTGGAAGGGCAACAGTATTCTGGCACAGCTGTCGGCCGATCGTTTTCTCGAGATTGGCAGGGAAATCTTTGAATTTACGCTGATGCCTGGTGACGCACCTGTAGCTTACAGTAGCTATGTCGGTAACAGTGATGTGCCATATCCCTATCTGGTTGGCAAGACACATACCTATCTCATGATTGAGGATGTAGCTATTCCAAATGAGGTTCTAGATCTAAAACAGGATGCATATGGGCAGTACTATGGCCACATGGAAGGTTCCGCACGTGTGGAGACCGCTGCTAAGAAACTGAAGAAGAAGGTGGTCCACAAGCGTATGTTGTAAAGTTGCCACCTGGTGACTGTAGAGGTTGGTGACTATGGGAAATACGATGAACTCCCAACTGCCTATTCCAGCAATGGTAGAGGCATCCATCCAAAAGAATCATCTGGAAGAGCTGCCACTCTTTGTG
>Ga0209770_10000172_pt1 | contig 38178 bp, 48 predicted proteins | sample LauGreSu1BDMLBDD_2_FD_187572 | JGI IMG/M metagenome (GOLD analysis project Ga0209770, IMG submission 187572) | Freshwater lake microbial communities from Lake Michigan, USA - Su13.BD.MLB.DD (SPAdes) (version 2) | ecosystem: Environmental > Aquatic > Freshwater > Lake | place: Lake Michigan, USA... | reverse complement strand
CAGAACGCAGCAGCCAGAACGCAGCAGCCAGGACGCAGCAGCCAGGACGCAGCAGCCAGGACGCAGCAGCCAGAACGCAGCAGCCAGGACGCAGCAGCCAGGACGTGCCAGGACGTGCCAGGACGTGCCAGGACGTGCCAGGACGTGCCAGGACGTGCCAGGACGTGCCAGGACGTGCCAGGACGCAGCAGCCAGGACGTGCCAGGACGCAGCAGCCAGGACGTGCCAGGATCTAAAGGCCGTTAACCTAGTTATTTATTCATTGCGTTATTTTCCTAATCCGGGCAATGCGCCCGCCAAAAGGCCCGGACGTGCCGGGCCTTTTAACTGGAGCATTAGTTTCGGATCACAAAACCGGACGTATCACGCCGGGCGGCGCCTTTAGCGTAAAGGCCCACTACCACGCCGGCCGGATCAGTAAACCGAAGATCCGTTTCATCACCATTGATTACCGGCAGGCCCTGGAACGTTTCAGGCAGCAGCTTCTCCCGGAACACTACGGCCATATTTATGCCGGCCTGGATCGCGGCGGCCGTCACGTCGTGCATATATTCCGCATTGGCTGCCGAGAATGAAAGTGTAATTTTATAATTACCCGGCAAGCTTTCAAAAGCCCGTTTATGTACTTTTGTATAATCGTAAAATTGCACGTCCGAAAAATAGTGCATTAGCGAATTATATTTTTTCCCGGCCACGATCACCGGGATCCGGTGCCAAGGTAAATCGGACGTGCCATTAAGGCGGATCGCCGGCACCAGGCCGGCACGCTCGGCCTTTTTAATGAACGCGGTTATCTCTTTCACTAGCTGGGCCATAAATGCGGGCCGGTCCTGAAAATATAAGCGCGTCCGGGCAATGCGCGCGCGCTGGATCGCATTATCCGGAACAATGCGGCCATGCGGCGCCATTAGGGCCTTACCTGGTGCCATGCCGCCGCGCCCGGCCGTATTTAGGCAGCCGGCAATGCAGCCGGCGATCTCGGCCATAGGACAAACATTGAACCCAGAAACGTCCGCCGGTGCCAGGTATAGTACGGCCGTCATGTATCCTTGGGCCTGGCCTTTTACTGTTTTCGCGTTCGCGTCGATATTAAGTAAATTCATTTTGCAGCCTCCTGGGCCAGGCCCAACGTAATAAATTGTAAATGCCCGGACGCCGCGGCAGCTTCTAAAATTGTTCCATATCCCTGGGCCGCTGCTGCCGCGCGGATCTTATACCATTGCGCGGCCGGTGAATACGTGAACCGGGCATAGGACCGGATCGGGGATCGATCATCGGAATGCTTACTGATCAGGATCGGATAGGTGCCGAACGTCACGCGGTATGCGTTGAAAAAAACGGCCAGATCGCGGTCCTCCTCCAGGTAGGCCGTTTTTCCGCGCCAATAGGAAAAAGCGCTAATCTTTCCAACAATGCCCAGCTGCTCGAGCAATGACACCGGAACAGCGGCCCAGGCATGGCCTGGATCCTGGTAATAATAGAATTTAGTTTTCATTGGTAATGGTCCTTTTATAGTTAATTGAAAAAACGTGCAGCGATACCGCGGCCGAATTCCCGCCGGGCCTGTTCGCGCATGGCCTGGCCGGAATATCCACAGTCGCGCCAATAGGCCCAGATCGCGCTGGCCAGCAGATTAGCGGCCGCGCGCCGGTATTCTGTAGGCCAATACTGCCCGGTGCAATATTCCAGGCTATTACTGGCCGCGTTATATTGCAGCCGGCCGCCGCGATCCGATAACTCCCGGTTCACGTATTCCCGGACGCCGGAAAAAATGCCGGCATAATTTAGCAGCTTTTCGGCAGCGTGCAGATCGGCCGTAATCCCGCGCAATTCTGCCCGGTATGCTTTCACGTCACCATAATTGCCATATTCCAGGCCGGGCCGCTGGCGAATGAATTTAGCCAGCAGCGGCAGCACGTCGACGGTATTTGTGTTTTCGGTTTCATTGTTCATTGGGAAGGTTCCTTTATTGATTAAAGAGAAAATAGAATTGTGAAGAATAAAAAACAGAATGCGACGCCGGCGGTGATATCGACGGCCAGGGCCTTAAGGGCCTGGCGGCGCTGGATCCGGGAATAAGCTTTATTCATTTTTTATGCTCCCAGGAAATTGCGAACGGCCGGCAGCACGCCGGGAATGTAAAACGAGAAAAGAAGCCCGGCGCTAAAGATCAGGCCGGCCGGAATTGCGATATCGTGAAAGCTAATCTTTTTCATTGTCTTTTGCTCCAGGTAATGGCGCCGGCCGGAATTAGCCGGCGCCTGGTGAAAATATTATCTCTCAAAAAAAGGGCAATTCCCGGCCATGCATACGTATTCAGTACCGGGATCCGTCAATCCGTCCGGATCCGTCCGGCATAAACTACTGATAAATAACAATTCTTGACGGATGACGGAACGCCGGATTAGGTTAACGTCCTATACGTAACGCGTTAATGTATATGAATGAAAGCTTAACCCACATGTAACATTATAGATTGATAGATAGGCTGGATCCGTCAATCCGGCGGAAAAGGCCTTAAAAAGCCCTGTTTTTCTAGTGTTTTCAATAGTATGCGCCGAATGACGGATGAAAAAGCGATCCGTCCGGCCAGGATCCGGCCCTGGAAGGCCTGGAATGCCCGGCCAGGTCCTGGGCCTGGATCGCCTGGAAGGCCTGGCCAGGTCCTGGGCCTGGCGTCCTGGTGTCCTGGTCCTGGTGTCCTGGTCCTGGCGTCCTGGTGTCCTGGTGTCCTGGCCTGGATCGCCTGGCCTGGTGTCCTGGTCGTCCTGGTCGTCCTGGTCGTCCTGGTCGTCCTGGTCCTGGGCCGTAGAGCAGCGCGCCGGGCATATAGGTGCCAAAATCGGCGTCCAGGCGCCGATCTGCCGGACCGCTGCCGATATCGGCCAGGATCCCAGGCCCTGGCCGTTTACGTGTTAATACAAGCAGACGCTATAACCTGTTGATTCTGCTGGGCTTTCCAGCGATAAGCCGGGGTATTGTGCGGCGCCTGGAACGGCCCGGGGTTCGAGCGCCGCCGGATACCCCCCCCAGGTCGCATCGGGCCGGGGGGCGCGGCCTGGCTAGGCCCATACACATCTGGCCAACCACTTAGCACCAAAAATCTATAACACCGACCCCAAAAAAAATTTTTAATATTTTTTGAAAAGAGTATTGCAGAATATGTTTATTTGCCGTATTATCACCGGAAACCAAAGAGAGGAGCCATCGAAATGGCCGTTTATGGATACACCCGGGTCAGCACATCTGGCCAAGTTGATAACACCAGCCTGGAAGAGCAGACCAGGAAGATCAACGCTGTGGCCCAATACCACGGCATAAAGGTCGATGATATTTTTCGCGAGGAAGGTGTCAGCGGAAGTATTTCTCTGAGCCTACGCCCAGCCGGGTACAAGATGCTGGCCAGGTTGAAAACCGGCGATACGATTATCGCGGCCAAGCTAGACCGTATGTTCCGTTCGGCCCAGGACGCCTTGGTGACTGCCGAGCGCTGGGCCAGCCAGGGCGTCAAGCTGATTGTTGCAGACATTAGCACGGACCCCATATCGGAAAACGGTATGGGCAAATTGTTCTTCACGCTTTTGGCGGCGATGGCCGAGTTCGAGCGCAGCCGGATTGCCGAGCGTGTAGCGGCGGGCAAGTACGCCAAGAAACAGTCGGGCGGTTATTCGGGTGGCAAGCGGCCTTTCGGGTATTATGTCGAGGGTACGGGTAAAGAGGCGATGCTCATGCCACACCCCGAGGAGTACCCGGCGATCCAGTTTATCCTGGAGTGCCGACGGGACCGTAATCTCAGCCTTCGTGAGATTTGCGATGAAGTAGAAGGTTTCTACGACATCAGCATTTCGCTGGCGACGATTGCGAAAATCATCAAAGAAAACGGATTGAGGTAAGTATGGCCGGGCGTCCCAAGTTGAGAAGTTTGAAACTTCGTATCGCCGAAACGGGCGGATACGAAACGCTGTTGGATAGGATTGCCAGCGGAACGTCGATGCGGCGGCTGGCCGAGGACTACGTGACCAGCCCATCGCAGTTGGCCTTTCTGCTGAAGAAGCCGGAGTGGAACGACAAGTTTATGATGGCCAAGGCCATCGCGGCCGGCGTTCAGGTGGAAGATGCATTCGAGGGCGTCAAGCGCGCGATGCCGGAAGATGTCAATGTCAAGCGGCTCCAGTTTGAGGCCGCTATGAAATTAGCGAGTGTATTTGACCGCGCGACGTTCGGTGAGCAGAAACAGCAAGTCCAGGTCAACCTGTCCATTGGCGATCTCCACCTCCAGGCCCTGAAGCAAGTCGGGCAAGGTATCACCATCGACGCCGAAGTCGTGACCCCCGCCATTGAACAGGACGAAGACGAATCAGATGACGAATAATCCGTTTGTCGAGTTTCTCGCGCTGTACCGCAACAACCCCGTTGCCTTTGTCAAGGAAGTCCTTGGGGTCGAACCCGACGAGTGGCAAGTCTGGATGCTGGGGCAGATTGCCGAGGGCAAGCGCCAAATCAGCGTTCGCTCGGGCCACGGCGTCGGTAAGTCCTCGGCAGCCTCTTGGGCCATGCTCTGGTTCTTGCTAACCCGCTACCCGGTCAAAGTGGTGGTGACGGCCCCGACGTCCGCCCAGCTGTTCGACGCCCTGTTCGCCGAACTCAAGTCGTGCGCCCGCCGTCTGCCGCCCGCGTTGCTGGAACTGCTGGAAGTCAAGCAAGAGCGTATCGAACTCAAAGCAGATCCCACCGGCGCGTTCATCTCGGCCCGTACCGCGCGCGCCGAAAGCCCCGAGGCGCTTCAGGGTGTTCACTCCGAGAACGTCCTTCTGGTGGCGGACGAGGCATCGGGCGTTGCAGAACAGGTGTTCGAGGCAGCCGTCGGCTCCATGTCCGGCGAACACGCCACGACCTTGTTGCTGGGAAACCCCACGCGGACATCCGGCTTCTTCTTCGACACCCACAACAAGAACCGGGAAAACTGGTGTACCCGCAAGGTTAGCTGTGTCGATTCTAGGCTGGTTAGTTCACAATTCGTTAAGCAAGTGGCAGACGCCTACGGCGAAGACTCCAACGCCTACCGCGTCCGCGTCCTCGGCGAGTTCCCCAAGGCCGACGACGATACCGTCATCCCGCTGGTGCTGGTCGAGGACGCCATGACCCGCGACGTCCAGACCATGCCGGGCGCGCCCATCATCTGGGGCGTTGACGTGGCCCGCTTCGGCGACGACGCCACCGCCTTAGCCAAGCGCCAGTCCAACCGCCTGATCGAACCTATCCGCAAATGGCGCAAGCTGGACATCATGCAAGTGGCGGGCGTGGTCAAGGCCGAGTACGATTCGTGTGAGCCAGGCGACGTTCCCCAGGAGATCCTGGTGGACAGCATCGGCCTGGGCGCCGGCGTGGTCGATAGGCTCCGGGAGTTAGGTTTACCCGTTCGCGGTATCAACGTTTCCGAGTCCCCGGCCCTGAAAAATTCATACAAGAACTTGCGAACCGAGTTGTGGTTCAAGGCCAAGGCCTGGTTCGAGCAGCGCGACTGCTCCATGCCCAAGGACGACGAACTGTGCGCGGATCTTGTCAGCGTCAAGTATTTGTCCCCGGATTCTACCGGGCGGCTGGCCATCGAGTCCAAAGACCAGACCAAACGGCGTATCCGCCGAAGCCCCGACGTGGCAGATGCATTTGTTCTGACGTTTGGTGCAGATGCCGGAACTGCACTTTACGGGAACTCTTTTGGATCGAAATGGTCTAAAACCTTGAAGCGCGGGCTAAAGATGCTATAATGCCCTTAGTTTCATGGTTGGTCCTCTCCCCTAGCGCGGGAAACTGCGCCTTGACCCCGCTTTGCGGGGTTTTTTTTAACTATCTGTAAAACCGTGCTATAATTGCCCCAAATATCTTTCAAAGGCGTCGCTTCGTGTCCACACCGAATCCTTTCAATGACTTCATTGACGTCAACGTGACGGCGGTAGCTGTGGTCGAAGAAGACCAGCCGGAAGACCGTTCCGACGAGGAATTTGAGTCATTTGTCGGTACGCTGATCAACGACTGCGAAGACTTTATCGACGAGGAAATCTCGCCGCGACGGGCTTTGGCCACGGAATACTACAAGGGCGACCTGTTCGGCGACGAGATGGACGGCCGCAGCCAGGTGGTCAGCCGGGACGTCCGCGACACCGTAAACGCCATGCTTCCGAGCCTGATGCGGGTATTCTTTTCGGCCGACAATATGGTCGAATATGCCCCAAATGGCCCTGAAGACATCCCGTTTGCCAAACAAGCCACCGATTACGCCCGATATGTGGTCGAATCGGACAATGACGGCTTTTCGATCTTTACGGCAGCCTTTAAGGACGCCCTGGTCCGCAAGTCCGGCATCCTGAAGTGGTACTGGGACGACTCCGTTTCGGTTAGTTCCGCTGAATATACCGGCCTTGGCGAGAACGAACTGACCGCCTTGTACGACGAAGAAGGCGTGGAAGTCGAAATGCTGGCTCAGTATGACGACCCGGAAGCCGAGCGCGTGGCTCCGATTGAGCCGGCTATCGACCCGGCTTCTGGCCTTCCGATTCCTGTTGAAATTCCGCAACTGTATGACGTCCGGGTCAACCGCAAGACCGCCGCCAACCGCATCGTCATCTGCGCTGTGCCGCCGGAAGAATTTATCATTGACCGGCGCGCGCGTACCATTGACGACGCCCAGCTAGTCGGCCACCGTTCGATGAAGACCGTTTCCGAACTGGTTGCCATGGGCTACGACCCCGAAGTGGTTGAAGGCTACACCACCAGCGGCAACGAACTGGACGATAACGACGAGTTCCTTGCTCGTACCGACCAATACGGCACCGACTATTCCGACATCGTCAAGCGCGTCCTGTACATCGAATCATGGGTCCGTTACGACTATGACGGCGACGGCATCGCCGAACTGCGCCGCGTCTGCACGATGGGTGGTGCCTACAACGTGGTGATGAACGAGCCGGCTGATGAAGCCCCGTTTGCCGTTCTTTGTCCCGACCCGGAACCGCATCTGTTCTTTGGCTACTCTGTGGCCGAAGCGGTTATGGACATCCAGAAAATCAAGTCCCATCTTATGCGGGGTATGCTTGATTCCTTGGCGCAGTCCATCAACCCGCGTACCGCCGTTGTGGACGGCCAAGTCAATATCGACGACGTCCTGAACAACGAAGTCGGCGCGATTATCCGTCAGCGCGCGCCGGGCATGGTGACGCCGTTTGAAACCAACTTCCTTGGCGGTGCCGCTATGCCGGTGCTGGCCTACATGGACGAAGTGAAGGAAAACCGTACGGGTATTTCCAAGGCCGCTGCTGGCCTGGACGCCGACGCCCTTCAGTCCAGCACTAAGGCGGCCGTATCGGCCACCCTGTCTGCATCGCAACAGCAGATTGAGATGATTGCCCGCCACTTCGCCGCTGGCCTGAAGAATCTGTATAAGGGCCTTCTGGTCCTGATGAAGAAGCACCAGAACCGTTCGCGCGTCATTCGACTGCGTAACGAGTGGGTGCCGGTTGATCCGAGCCTGTGGCCGGCGGATATGGATGTAGTCATCAACGTCGGCTTTGGCCGGGGTAATGACGACGAGCGCATGATGTTCTTGAGCCAGATTGCTGCCAAGCAAGAAGCCATTATGACGCAAGCCGGCATCGACAACCCGCTGGTCGGCATCCAAGAATACCGCAACACGCTGGCCAAAATGGTCAACATGGCTGGCTTCAAGAACTCCGAAGAGTTCTTCAAAGATCCGGCCAAGACCCCGCCGGCGCCGCCCGCCCCGCCCGAGCCGCCACCGCCGGACCCGGCACTTATCCTGGCCCAGGCGCAAGCCAAGGCCGAAGCCGACAAGATTGTGCTTCAACAGCAAGAACTTGAACTCAAGAAACAGGAAGCCGTGGCCAAGGACGACCTTGAGCATGACAAGCTGGACGTTGAAGTTATGCTTCGCGCCAAGGAACTGGAACTCAAGTATAACGCCCAGGTCAACACCGCCGAAATTAAGGCGATGGTTGATCGTGACCGCGCCGCCATGAACGCTGTCAACCAGCAGCAGATGGCCGCGCTCCAGGCCCAGTTACAAGCCCAAGCGCAGACTCAAGCCCAGCCGCAAATGCCGCCCGAGGGAATGAATGGACAATTCTGAAGACATCATCCGTCGCGGCGCTGAAGCCGAGCGTTTGCTAAACCATGAACTTCTCAAAGAATCTTTTGAGAAAGTGGCTACCCATATCACTAATGCGTGGGCCACGACTTCACCTCTCGAAGTCGAGGCGCGCGAAAAGCTGTACCTGAAACTTCAGGTCTTACAAGAAGTCCGAGAACACCTACGGATCACGGCGGAAAACGGTAAGTTTACCAAGTCGCGATTAGAGAAACTCTCGGAGTTCACCAGTCGAGTGGCTGGTTACCGATTCGGGCGATAAGCCCATTTTGCAAAAAGGTGTTACAATATGAGCAAATCCGACACACTACCTAGCGGTGGAATCGGTATCAGCGAAGCGCAAAGTGCCATTTCTAGTATGCTGGCCGCCGAAGATGGCGACAACCAAGCCCCAGAACAGGACGAAGCGTTGCAAGCAGACGAAGATTCCTACGAGGAAACTTCCGACGCAGAAGAATCCGATGATGTCGAGGACAACGGCGAGGCACCCGAAGATCTCGACAACGACGATTCCGAGTACGACGAGGAAGCAGAGCCAGGCGAGCAAGAAGACCAACCTCAAGAAATTGTTGTCGAACTTGACGGCAAACAGGTTACGGTTGACGAACTCAAGAAAGGTTATCTGCGCCAGTCGGACTATACCCGTAAAACTCAACAAGTGGCTGAGGAGCGTAAGGCTCTGGAAGCCGAGTTGAGTGTTATCCGGGAAGAACGTTCGCAGTACGAACAACTTTTACCCGCGTTACAGCAACAGCTGTACACGATGGCGAATCAAGAGCCGGATTGGGAAACTTTGTATCAACAAGACCCCATTGGCGCGATTCAGGAAGAACGCAAATGGCGCGTTCAAATGCAACACCGTCAAGAGCAACTTGCGGCCATTCAGGCCGAACAAGCCCGCCTTAACCAGTTGCACCAGAACGAGCAAGTTAAGCAGTTTGAGCATCATTTGACCCAGGAACGTGAGTTGCTGCTAGAACGTATGCCGTCATGGAAAGACGCGAAAGTAGCCAGCGCCGAACGTACTAAAGTCAAAGAATATGCCCAAAAACTCGGATTCTCGGCGGAAGAATTAGACGCCGTTACCGACCATCGTGCGGTTCTTGGCTTGTATAAGGCCATGAAGTACGATGAAATGCTTGCCAAGCGGAATCAGGCCAAACCGAAACAAACGGTTCCTGTATCCAAGCCGGGTTCAGCCAAAGTGGGTAAAGTTACTTCAGAAGCGAATCGTGATAGGCAACGCCTCGCCAAAACGGGTCGCGTCCAAGACGCCGCCCGTCTGATTGAAAAACTTCTCTAACTTCACTTTTTAAGGAATCAAAATGTCTGCTATTACCAACACCTACTCGCGTTACGACGCGAAAGGCATCCGCGAAGACCTCGCCAATGTCATCTACAACATCTCGCCGGAAGACACCCCGTTCACCAACAACATTGGTCGCGGCACCGTTTCCAACACCATTTTCGAATGGCAAGTCGATGAACTGGCCGCCGCCGTTGACAACAACGCTGTTGTTGAAGGCGACGACGTCACCTCGTTCACCGCCGCTGTTGCCACCGACCGTCTGGCCAACTACACCCAAATCAGCCGTAAAGACGTCCTGATTTCGGGTACCTTGGAAAAGCTGGACAAAGCCGGCCGTCGTTCGGAAATTGCCTATCAGCTGTCCAAGAAAGGCGCCGAACTGAAGCGTGACATCGAAGCCGCCGCGCTGGCTAACCAAGCCGCCGTTGCCGGTTCCATGCCGTCCACCGCCCGTCGTACCGCTGGTCTGCCGGCGTTCCTTCGCACCAACGACAATCGTGGTTCCGGCGGTGCCGATCCGACTGTGTCGAATGGCCTGGTCAATGCCGCTGCTACCGACGGTACCCAGCGCGCGTTCACCGAAGCCATGCTGAAAGACGTCATCCAGAAAGTGTGGACCGAAGGCGGTACCCCGAAGATGCTGATGGTTGGCCCCGGCAACAAAGTTGTCGCCTCGACCTTCACCGGCATCGCCGACATCCGCTTCAACCTGACCGCCCCGAAAACGGCCGCCATCATCGGTGCCGCTGACGTGTACGTGTCCGACTTCGGCCAAGTGTCCATCGTTCCGAACCGCTTCCAGCGTAACCGTGATGCGTTCGTTCTGGACCCGGATTTCGCCGAACTGTGCTGGCTCCGTCCGATTACCCAAGTCGAACTGGCCAAAACCGGCGACGCTGAAAAGCGTATGCTGATTGGTGAGTGGGGCCTGAAAGTTAAGCAACAAAAAGCCCACGGCATCATCGCCGACCTGTCGTAATCTGAAGAAAAGGAAGGGGCCGGCCAACCCGGCCCCTAACTTCCTATGACTGATAAACGCTTATTTGATATTGATCCTCTTACCGGCTCCAAGCGGTATTTCAGCTACGACGATGAAACTGAGGAGTGTACCATTGAAACGGAACACGACATCACTAACATCGTTGAACTCAACAAACAGCGTTACAACAACGTCGATGAAAAAGCGCGGTGGGGCGACGGCCAGTTAGTGGCCAGCATCCCGCTTCCGCTTTACTTTGATCTTAAAGCCAAAGGCATTATTGACGACCAGAAAAAATTCAAAGAATGGCTTAACGATAGCGATAATCGTCACTTCCGTATGCGTCCGGGTAAAATATAATGGCCATCTCTACTTATTCCGAGTTAAAAACAGCAGTAGCCGACTGGCTCAATCGCGCCGATCTGACTGCGGCAATCCCCAATTTTATTCAACTGGCCGAGGCCAAGTTCAATCGTGAACTGCGTACTCGCCAGCAAGTCAAACGAGCATACGCCACGTTGACCGGGCAATACATCCAAATCCCTTCGGATTGGCTGGAAGCCATCAATCTGCAACTAAATGTCACCCCGGTCCGTGTTCTGGACTTCGTGACGCTAGACCAGGCGGATCGGATTCGGGCCAACCGTTACGGTGAAACCAACGCGGACACCTACACCATTGTAGGCGACCAGCTGGAAGTTGTTCCCCCGGTGGGAACCAACACCGAAATCGATATGACCTATTACATGAAAGTGCCGGCGTTGTCCGACGGCAGCCCGACCAACTGGCTTCTGACCGCCTGGCCGGATCTGTACCTGTATGCCACCCTTGTCCATGCGGCCCCGTATCTCAAGGAAGACGAACGCGTCGCCTTGTGGAAAGGCATGGCCGACCAACTTCTTGAGGAAGTCCGTCTAAGCGATGAACGTGCAAAACATTCTGGTGGTCCCCTACGCGCGCGCGTACGCGCCATTGGTTAATCCATGGCCCTGATACTGAAAGACCGGGTAAAAGAAACGACCACGACTGTCGGCACGGGTACGCTTACGCTTGCCGGGGCTTCGGATACGTTTGAGCCGTTTTCCACAATAGGCAACGGCAACACTACGTATTACGCCATCGTCGCTCAAGGCAACGATAATTGGGAAGTCGGCATTGGAACTGTCGGCACAGGCACATTGAGCCGTGACACGGTTCTGGCCTCGTCCAATTCTGGTGCTAAAATTAGTTTCCCAGCTGGCACCAAGGACGTATTTGTAACGTACCCGGCTGGCAAAGTGGTCAGCAAAGACGATGCTACCGGCATCAACAGCGGTATCAGCCTCGCCGACTATGTGGACTTTGACACCGCCGCCGCCCCAGCCACCGCCGTTGGCCGCCTGTTCTGGAACGACACTTTCGGCACCCTTGACATGGGCCTGAAGGGCGGCAACGTAACGCTTCATCTGGGCCAAAAGCAAGTAACCCAAGTAATCAACAAGACCGGGGCCAGTCTATCGGCCGCCAACTATCAAGTTGTAAAGATTGATGGCGCCCAAGGCCAGCGACTTAAAGTTGTTCTGGCACAGGCCAACAACGATGCCAATTCCGCAGATACTATTGGTGTCGTAAACGAAACGATTGCCAACAACCAAGAAGGCTTTGTCTGCACCGTCGGCACGATTACCAATCTAAACACGACGGGTTCGCTTCAGGGCGAATCGTGGAACGACGGCGACGTCTTGTACCTATCCGGCACGACGGCCGGGCGCTTAACCAACATAAAGCCTTCGGCTCCGACCCATACGGTCATCGTTGGTTTCGTTATTTACGCCCATAATAATCAGGGCAAGATTTATGTCAAGATTGATAACGGATATGAACTTGACGAACTGCATAACGTAAGCATCACGTCACCGACAAACGGCCAAATTCTAAAATACAATAGCGGTCTTTGGCAAAATCAAAACGATACCACCGGCACCGTAACAAGCGTTGCCGCTACTGCCGGGACGGGCATCTCTGTTTCAGGTAGCCCGATTACGTCAAGCGGTACATTAACAATTACCAATACCGCACCCGACCAAACGGTATCGCTTGCAAGCGGCGCCAATATATCGGTCACGGGTACCTATCCTAATTTCACGATTGCCGGCACCAATTCAGGCACAGTTACGAGCGTTGCCGCAACTGCCGGAACGGGCATCTCTGTTTCAGGCAGCCCAATTACATCAAGCGGTACATTGACGATCACCAATACCGCACCTGACCAGGTGGTGTCTTTGACTGCCGGCAGCAATGTAACGGTTACCGGCACATATCCCAACTTCACGATTGCTGCTACTGGTGGCGGCGGCGGTTCAGGTACGGTAACTGATGTATCTGTGGTATCGGCAAACGGCTTTTCAGGCTCGGTAGCAACTTCAACAACTACTCCGGCCATCACGCTTTCTACGTCAATCTCCGGCCTTCTTAAAGGTAGCGCCGGTGCATTAGCGGCTGCGTCTGCTTCGGATGTTCCAGATCTTCCGCAAAGCAAGATTACTAACCTTGTAACTGACTTGTCGGCAAAAGCACCATTGGCTTCGCCTACCTTTACTGGAACACCATCTCTGCCGACAGGCACAACTGGTGTAACACAGGCAGTAGATACTAATACTACGGCATTGGCTACCACAGCATTTGTTATCGGTCAGGGATACGCTAAGTTAGCATCGCCCGCACTTACTGGCACACCAACTGCGCCTACTGCATCTGTCGGCACGAATACCACCCAACTCGCCACTACTGCGTTCGTCAACGCTGAAATCGCCAACGATGCGCCTTCCAAAACTGGTACTGGCGCAAGTGGTACTTGGGGAATCAGCGTTACTGGTAACGCCGGAACAGCTACAACCCTTGCTACCGCCAGAACATTGACTATCGGCGCAACTGGCAAAACCTTTGATGGTAGCGCTAATGTGTCGTGGACGCTTGGTGAAATAGGCGCGCAAGGCGCATTAACGCTAACCACTACTGGAACATCTGGGGCATCAACTCTTGTAGGCAATACTCTAAATATTCCTAACTATGCGGGTACTGTAACTAGCGTTGGCTTATCTTTGCCAACTTTCATTACGGTAACTAATAGCCCGGTTACTGGCTCAGGAACTTTGACGGGAACGCTTGCATCTCAAACTGCCAACACGGTGTTTGTAGCACCTAATGGTACGGCTGGCGCGCCGACATTCCGTGCGCTTGTTGAAGCAGATATTCCAACTCTATCTCAGGCAAAGATTACAAATCTTACTACCGATTTGAGTGCAAAAGCACCGTTGGCGTCCCCGGCATTGACGGGAACCCCGACAGCGCCGACTGCGGCCGTTGGTACCGATACCACCCAACTCGCCACTACTGCGTTCGTCAACGCTGAAATCGCCAACGATGCGGTATTGCTTACTGGCAACCAAACGGTGGCTGGAACCAAGACCTTTTCAAGCACAATTACTGGCTCTGTTTCTGGTAATGCTGGCACAGCTACAACTTTGCAAACTGCGCGAACAATTAACGGTGCGTCATTTAACGGTAGCGCAAACGTCACTATTCCTAGAATTAGTGCGCTTGATGATAGAACACTAGCGCCCGCTGATGGGTCTATCAATGCCATAACTGGATATTTTACATCGTGGGCAAATAACAATACGAGTCCGTATGCCGATTCTTTGTTATTCCGCACATGGGGCGATGGTAGCGCGGGAAATGACAACTTGCTTATGCTTCGCCGTGATGCTCTTGGTTTGCGAGTTTGGCAACAAACTTTTGGCTCCGCCACAGCATTTGCTAGTTTCAAGGATGTAGCCTGGACTGATGGCACTAACGCAACTGGTACTTGGTCTATTAGCACTTCTGGTTCTGCTGCAACGCTGACTACAGCTAGAACATTGACTATTGGCGCAACTGGCAAAACCTTTAACGGTAGCGCGAATGTGTCGTGGACTGTTGCAGAAATTGGTGCGGTAGGAACATCTGGTAATGAAACCATTACTGGTAATAAAACATTTAGTGGCACTACGGCTCTTGCAGCAACTTCTACCATAAACGGCGCAGTTATAGGTTTCCGAGATGTGCCTGTTACGATTAGTAATGCTAACACTACATTTGCACTAGCAGATGCCGGCAAGGCATTTGGTAAAGACAATACAACTGCATATACCTACACCATCCCGGCAAATGCCTCGGTAGCGTTCCCGATTGGTACTGTCATTACGGTATTCAACAATAATGCCACCAGCAACATCACGGTAGCGATCACCACGGATACCCTTCGCCTGGCCGGTACGACCACTACGGGCAGCAGAACTGTTGCGCCGTTCTCGCTGTGTACGTTGTTCAAAGTATCCTCAACCGTTTGGATGGCATCCGGCGCCGGAGTAACTTAATGAGTGGCGCTATGCAAATGCTGATGGCGTATCGAGCCACAGCATCTTCTGGCTCTTTAGACACTACGGCGTTTACTGCTGATGATTTAGTAAACGGTGGTACATCGGAAGCCTATGCTGAGTTTAATGTGGATGGCTCGGCTCAACTTGTCGGCAACCAATCAACTAGCCCGGCAAGCCCAAGATGGTGGTCGGTTTCATCGCCACCCGCTACGTGGATGAGTTATACATCAACGGGAACTGGAACCATTACTGGCGGGCTGGTTGCCGGAACTCGATACCAATTAAATGCAACGAGAAAGCTAGGAAATCAGCGCACAACGCTCGGTGCTGTATCTAGAACGTTTACAATTACATTTTTTGATGCGGCCACCGGCGGGACTACTTTGGGAACCAAGACCTTTACCGCCAGCGCTGAATTTGCATAAAAAGGCTCCAGTTTATGCTAGGATTTCATTCTCTCTCAGAATACCCGATTTCTACCCTATCACAGATACGGATATTGTGGGAATCTGATATAATAACGCCAGATACGTGGAACCTGGCGTCTGTCAGTTCCACAAGCTGGACGCCTCACTCGGTTGGGTCGGCCACATGGACCGCCCAGACCACTTCGTCCACTACTTGGACCCCCTACAACACCACCCCCGCCACTTGGACGGAAGATTAAATGGCCGATACAACCACAACCAATTATAGCTACGTCAAGCCTGAAGTTGGCGCGTCCACCGACACGTGGGGCGGCAAATTAAACACCAACTTTGACGATATTGACGCCGACATTAAGGCCGCCAATGATGCTATTGCGCTCAAGCTGAACACCAGCGCGTACACCGCCGCCGATGTGTTGTCCAAGTTGCTTACCGTTGACGGCGCCGGATCTGGCCTGGACGCCGACCTTCTGGACGGCCTTAGTTCGGCCTCGTTCTACCTGGCCAGCAACCCGTCCAACTATATCACCGTTGCGTCGGTTACGTGGGCTAATCTGACTGGCGAACCGACCACTTTGTCCGGGTATGGAATTACCGACGCCGCCCCGCTGGATCCGCGCGTCCAGAGCGTCACGTCATCCGCCACCGTCACTCCGACTTCGACCAACGATGCCGTCCGCGTCACCGCCCAGGCTGCCGCTATCCAGTTTGCCAACCCCACCGGCACGTTTGCCGAGTGTCAAGGCTTTGTGATTCGCCTGAAGGACAACGGTACCGCGCGCGCCATCACGTGGGGCGCCAGCTACCGGGCCATGGGCGCGGCGTTGCCGACCACTACGACGGTCAACAAGACCATGTATATCCCGGTTGTGTATAACTCAACTGATACTAAGTGGGACGTTTTGCCGGCTACGGTAGAGCAGTAATGAAACCGATTGACGTTATGCGCTATCGCTCAACGGGTGGCGTTGTGCCGTCGCTGTCAGTTAGTGCGTCGTCAACTGCTGGTTCCCCGACGGTAACTGCACAAGTATCTTTTAACAGCGACGGTACGTATTCCGACGGCGATTCCGGCAACTGGTATCTGCCGACAACGCCGAACATCGGCAATTCGTACGACATCAAGCTGGACATCACTTCTAGCGCGCTAACCGGCGGCGCTACCGTCGGCACGTATGGTTCTTGGCTTGCCCTTAGTTCAAACCGCACGTTCGGCGTTCTTCGCAGTTCGTCTTCGGCGGGTACAAATAGCGTAAGCGGTAATCTGTCCATACGTACTGGTGGCGTCACCGTCGTAACTGGCACCTTCTCTTTTGACGCGGAAATTGCATAATCATGGAAGTTAATATGTCCGAATACCAACTTGGCCAACTGGATGCCCGAGTGCGGTCTATTGAAGAACGCAACAAGCACATGGAAGCCAAAATCGACAAGATGTACGAAGTCATTACCCGCGCTGAAGGAAGCTGGCGCACATTGGTAGCCGTCGGCGCGGCCAGCGCCGCCGTTGGGGCTATATTTGCAAAAGTCGTAGGGTATTTGCTCAAATGAGTTTTAAGTTCGGCACCCGTAGCAACAATAACCTGAAAGGCGTAAAGCCTGAACTGGTTAAGTTGATGAAGGAAGCCGTCGTCAACTCGCCGTATGATTTTATGATTACGTGCGGTTTGCGGACTAAGGAACAGCAGAAGGTCTTGGTCGCCACGGGCAAAAGCCGGACGATGAAGTCAAGGCATCTGACCGGCGACGCCGTCGATATTGCGGTCCTGGTCAATGGCGAAGTAACCTGGGATCTTAAATATTACAAAGAGGTCGCAACCCATGTCAAAAAAATGGCGAAAACCCTCGGAATACCTGTTACTTGGGGCGGCGATTGGTCTGGTTTTATTGATGGTCCTCATTTCCAACTGGAGGCGTGATGCTAACCGATAAAGTCCATAAATACTGGCTCAAGTCAAAAACCGTCCTTTGGAACCTGGCCATCACTCTGGCGGGTATCTGGTCGGTGTTTGAGGGCTATGTTCCTAATCTCCGGGCTGTTCTGGGTGACAAGTGGTTCGGCATTGTCATGTTCGCCGTTGGCGTCATTGGCATTTGGCTCAGAATCATCACCAAGGACGCCATTGTCCCGGCAAAAAAGGCCGTAGAAAATGACCTTATCTCTCGTCCTTGAGTTACTAGGCGGAGTCCGAGCCGCGATATTTGCGCTCCTCGCCTTTCTTCTTTTGATCTGCTTTGGCGTTCAGACGTTCCGTCTTAGCAGCGCTAAAAAGGATCTACTTGTAGCCGAAGCAAGTACGGCCAATGTGACGGCGGCCCTGAAGCAGTTGGAAGCTGAAGGTAAAGCCCAAAAAGCCCGAGCAGACAAGGCCGTGGTAGAATATGCGGAAGTCAAGATTAAACTTGACCGTGCCAAGGCGAAAGTCATAACCAAACTGGAAAAGGTCTATGTTTCTGACAAGCAAAGCCAAGAATGGGGTAACGTGCCTGTTCCTAGTGCTGTCGTTGAGCAGTTGCGCCAGCCGGCCCGTTAAGGTCGAAATCAAGTATCAGCCGTTGCCGGCTGAACTGGTCTTGGTTGAAGATCCCTGTACGCTCGTCAACGATCCTAAAAACAAAGACCTTGCCGAAGCCTATTACCTGTGCTTCCTAAAGCTGGAAGCCGCCAATGCGCGGCTCAAGGCCATTAAAGAGATTACGAACTGATGGCGCTTCTGCCCCTCAAACTCCCGCCGGGCGTGTACCGCAACGGCACCGACTACCAGAGCCAAGCGCGGTTCTTTGACGCGAACTTGGTTCGTTGGTACTCTGGCACCCTTCAGCCCATCAAGGGCTGGCGTAAGCGCACCGAAACCCAACTGACGGGCGTTCCGCGCGCCATCCTGACGTGGCGGGCGAACAATTCCACCCGTTGGGCGGCCGTCGGAACGCATTCAAAGCTGTACGCCCTGGAGGGCGGCACAACGGTGGTGGACATCACCCCAACCGGATTTACCGTTGGCAGCGCCAACGCTACCGCTTCCGTGGGCTTTGGTACCCAAGATTTCGGCGAATACGCTTATGGCGTTGCCCGTCCGTCCTCGTCCACGTCTGGATCCACCCCGGCGTCCATGTGGCAGTTGGACACCTGGGGCGAATACCTAGTCGCTTGCGCTCCGCATGACGGCAAGATTTATGAATGGACGCTTAACACCGCTAACGACGGGGTAGTTATCACCAATGCCCCAACCAACAACAAGGGCGTCGTTGTCACGTCTGAGCGCATTATGTTCGCGCTAGGTGCCAGCGGCAACCCCCGTCTGATTAAGTGGTCTGATGTCGAGGACAATACGGACTGGACTCCGTCGGCCACCAACCAGGCTGGCGACATCGAACTCCAGACTCCCGGCACAATTCAATGCGGCCGTCGTGTCCGCGCCGGTACCTTGATTCTCACCGACTGCGACGCCTGGATTGCCCAGTACCAAGGCCCGCCCTTCGTGTACGGCTTTGACCGGGTCGGAACAGCCTGTGGCGTGGTATCCGCCGGCGCTGTGGCCACCGTTGAAACCTACGCCGTCTGGATGGGCGATTCGGGCTTCTGGATCTATGACGGCTACGTCAAGCCGTTGCCCTCAACGGTCTATGATTACGTCTTCAGCGATATCAACACCGCCCAGATTTCCAAGGTCGTGGCCTTTAACAATACGGCCTTTGGCGAGGTCTGGTGGCACTACCCGAGTTCGGCCAGCAACGAGAATGATCGTTACGTGGCCTGGAACTATCGCGAAAATACATGGACGATTGGCCGGCTTGCCCGTACCGCCGGCGACGACGCTGGCGTGTTTCCGTTGCCGATGCTGACCAGCCCGGACGGCTACGTGTACGAGCATGAAGTGGGCTTTAACTATGACGGCGCTACGCCATACGCCGAATCCGGCCCGATTGAGGTGGGTAACGGCGACAACGTGGTGATGATGCGCCAGATTGTGCCGGACGAAAAGACCCAAGGCGACGTACAGGCCCGAGTTTACGCCAAGTTCTACCCGAACGGCGCAGAAACGGCCTTTGGCCCCTACGCCATGGGTCTGCCTACGGACGTCCGCCTAACCGCCAGGCAAGTCCGGGTTCGCTTTGAAGGGATCCGCAACGCCGACTGGCGAGTTGGCATTATGCGCTTGGAAGGCGTCCTGGGCGGCAACCGATGAAGTTGCCCCGTCCGCCAGCCCGTTACGATACTCGTTTCGAGGAATCCAAGAGTGCCGAAGTCGAACGTGAACTGAAACGCAGCCACAAGAAAAACGAGAATTTAGAACTCGGTGCTACGGCCATCATTATGACGTCCCCGAACGGCACCCGCTATAAATTAACCGTTGACAATTCAGGCGTATTAGGCACAACTGCGCTATAATATGGACAATATTATCCGCGAAAATGCCGAGAACGCCCGCCCGTTTATTGAGGCGGCCTTGGAGCATTCAGGCGGAAGTCACAATTTTGAAGATATTGTTGACGGAATCCTTTCCGGCGAGATGCAGCTTTGGGCTACCGACAAAGCGGCCCTGGTTACCGAAATCCACCTTTTCCCACGCAAAAAGCGGTTTCATGTCTTTCTGGCCGGCGGCGACTTGACTGAGATTAAGCGACTTGCGCCGATACTTACCGAATGGGCCAAGGGTCAAGGGTGTCAGCAGATAACCCTTACCGGCCGTAAAGGCTGGGAACGTAGCTTCCTTCAACAAGACGGCTTTTCGACTTTGCAATATACTCTATTTAAGGATATTTGATGGGCAGTTCATCCACAACTAATAAATCGACTGTTGACAAGCGCCTTACTAACGCGGCGCTCAATGTCTATGGCCAAGGCCAAGCCGCCGCCAATCAACTTGGCGTTCGTGAAATTGCCGGCTTTACCCCCGATCAACTGGCCGCGATGCAAATGACGCGCGAAGCGATTGGTACTGGCGCCGGGGCGGTTAATCAAGCTGTTGGCACCGCCGGGCAAGTGGCTGGTTTTACGCCGGGCCAAGTTCAGGGTCAATCCTTCCTGAACGCCAACATCGGCGCCTACATGAACCCTTACCTTCAGCAAGTGGCCGGCAACGTGATGTCCGACCTTGACCGCCAACGCTTGATGCAACAAAACCAAAACGCCGCAAATGCGTTTCAGGCTAAAGCTTTCGGCGGTTCGCGTCAAGGCATTTTGGAAGCCGAAACCAACCGCGCCGCACAAGAAAACGCCGCCCGCACGTTGACCGATTTGTACTCTGGCGGATTCAATGCCGCTGCCCAACTTGCCGGCCAAGATCTCAGCTTTGCTCAACAAGCGGCTCTGGCAAACCAGCAAGCGGGCATTTCCGGTGCTGGCCTCAATCTGCAAGCCGCTGGCCAGTTGGGCCAACTTGGTGGGGCGCAACAAGCCATGTCGCAAGCCGACATCGCCGCCCTCGGCAACGTCGGTTCGATGCAACAGCAACTCCAGCAAGCCACCACCGACGCCGAGCGTAACCTTATCATTGAGAAGTTCCAATTGCAAAACGCCGCGCTTGGCGCGCTGGCGCCGTTGGCTGGCAACGTCACGTCCAAGACGACTTCTACTCCTAGCTTCGGACAAACCCTCGGCCAAGCCGCGCAAATCGCCGGTACGGCCATGATGTTTTCCGACCCGAGCATGAAAGAAAACGTCAAGCCGATGAAAGGCGCGTTGAAGAAACTTTCGTTCCTGAACGGTAGCACGTACAATTACATGGACGACGAAGACAAAACCCCGACTGGCGGTATCATGGCGGATGACGTTGAGGAAGTTATGCCGGGCGCCGTTAAGACTATGGATAACGGCAAGATGGCCGTTGACTATTCAAAAGTAACTGGCCTTCTGGTCGAAGCGGTTAAAGAACTGGACGCCAAAGTATCTAGCAAAAAGAAAGGTAAAAAAGCATGAACTTTAATTTCCTCGGCAACAAGAAAGACCCGTACTTGGGAATGATGCCCGGTCAAAACGATACCGATATAGGTCTGCTGGCTGGTAGCGGCGCGTCCAATCAGATGATTGCCAACGCCCAGATGGGCGGTATGCGCAACTACGCCCCGGTTGATAAAATTGTTCCGAACACCCAAGCCATGCCTTCGCCGGCATCTAGCGGTATGGACATGGGCAAATTGGGCGCTGGCCTGTCTGCGCTCGGCAGCGCACTTGGCAGCGAACAGCAACCCGTTGCTCCCGCCGAGTTTGCCCCGGTCCCTATGCCGCAACAAGTCACGCTCCCCAACCTGACCCCGCAACTCGCACAGTTCGATTTCGCGGACTATCTTCGTAAACGTCAAGCCGGACTACTGTAATGGCCTACAACCCTCAGATGGAACAACTAAAGGCATTGCAACTGCTGACGCAAAAAATCACCGACCAGTACGGCGGCGGTAATGACGTTAAAAGCGTCAATCCGCAGAACGAAGCGTTTGCTCAAGGCGCGCGTCAGCTAGGACTTACCGACGCTCAAATTACGCAAGCGGTGCAGAATCTTCCATGGAACGACCAAAGCCGCGCAATTCCGGCGCAGATGCCGATGGCCGAACAAGGTTTGAGGGCGGATGAACTCGCCCCCGCGCCGGCTGATGCTATTTCCGGCACTATACCCGCGCCAACCGTTCAGGCTCCGATGCCAGCGCCGCAACAAGCGGTTGCCCCACAAGCCCAGCCGTCGTTTTTCCAACGCCTTGGCCAACGCTTCGATCAAGCCGCTACTGGCGGCGTCATTGACCCGACCACGCTGACCAAAGACCAGCGCCGGATGCTTCGCGGCCAACTGCTGATGAACGTCGGCGGTGCGCTGTCGCAGAACCGTCCGATTGGCGAAGGTTTCCAACAGCAATACAATATGCTGACCAAGCGGCAAGCCGACGAGCAAGCCAAGCAGATTGAAACTACCCGCAAGAACATTCTTTCTGGCGCCGACATATCGACAAAAGAAGGCGTTATGGCCATCTTGCCGAAACTGGCACAAGCCGGTCTGCAAGATGATTTGTTTAAGTTCGCTAACTACGCTCAGACTGCTTTCCCGAATGAATTTGTGGTCCAGCAAAATGACCAAGGTATATTCGTAATTAACAAGGGCGAACAGCCCTTTAACCCCGACGGCTCGTTTAACCCGAAATTCGCTACTCTTATCCCGGGTACTACCCCCCAGCCGGAAGGAATTTCGGAATATGAAGCCGCGCAAATTCGACTGGAGCAAGAGCGCAACGACATCGCGCGAGATAAAGCCCAAGCCACCGAAGAAGCGAAAAAAGATTATAAATCGCTGACCACGAAAGACAGCACCGTTTTGGAAAAAAATTCGGCGCAGCTGTTCCAGGTAGAAACGGCAATCTCCGGGTTCAAACCGGAATACGCCGGAAAAACTTTTGGTGGCGAAGTGCTAATGGCCGCCACTCGCGTTGCCCCAGACAGCATAACTAACCCGGAACTTCGCAACGCGGCTTCGTGGTGGTCTTCGTATGATCGCTATAAAAACGTGGTACGCAATGAACTGTTCGGCGCAAGCCTTACCGCGAACGAACAAGAGGCGTTTAACCGAGCCGATATTAACCCAAATATGTCGCCGGAGTTAATTAGGAAAAACCTCGCTCTTCAGCAAGAAATTCTACGCGTTGCCAATGCTAGAAAAGCGGCCACTCTTGTGGCCGGCAACGTAAACCCGGAGCAAGTGTCGATTGCTGGTTCCATCGACTTCACCGGCCGAGAAAACCCCGGATTCCCGCCCGAAAAGTGGAACAGCTGGACAACGAAGCAAAAGCAAGTCGCGCAGCAAAGTTTTTGGCGCAACCGCATAAAGCCGAGCATTGGCCAAAAGAAACCCGCCCCCGCCGGCGAGAAATACAAAGTTGGTCAGCGCATTACCTACGGCGGAAAAAATTACGAAGTAATCCCTGGCGGTACCGACACCAATCCTAATCTGCGGGAACTTTAATAATGCCGACGTTAGATGAATTGAAAGCGCAAAATCAAAAGCCGCTCACCTTAGCGGATGTACGCGGAAAGCCCCAGGTTGGCCAAGGTCTTGGCGTTATGGCGGCCGAGAACCCGTTTGTCGCTTTGTCGAATAAAGTATCTGCTGGTCAGCAGTTGACTCCGAAAGAGCAAAGCCAGTTCACCGCTACTCGCAATATGTTGTTGAAGCGCGAGAAGGCCGGCGACCCGGTTGCTATCGACATCCTTGCTGCCGCCCGCCAGGGCCGTGCATCTAACATGAGTGGCCTTGAGCGTTTTGGCGCCGGTGTCGGTGCGGGTATTGAACAGCAAGCCCTCGGCCTTGGCCAAGCCCTTGGCCTCGTTGACCGTAAAAAAGTCGATATTGCTAAAGTTGGAGCCGAACCGCTGTTAAATACTGGCGCGGGTTTTGCCGGTAAACTTGTTACGGATGTTCTTCCATTTGCTGGCGCGGCGAAGTTAATCCAAGCCCCCGCAAAGGCCGGCGCGCTTGTGCGTAACGTATTAACCCCCGCCGTTCAAGCGGGCGGTACCGCCGCGCTTCTTCAGCCGGTTGGAACGGGCGAAAGCAAAGCTGGCCAGGTAGGTACCGCTGCCGCGTTTGGCGCGGGTGGTCAACTACTTGGTGCTGGCCTTGGCAAGCTGTACGCCGGCCGGTCTGCGGCTGTTCAAGCCGATCCAGTCCTTCGCGACCAACTGGCCGCCACCGAGCGCGCCGGTATTACGTTGTTGCCGCGCGATGTTATTAGCACTCCGTTCTTTAATAAACTTGATACGGGTTTAAGCAATCTTCCTTTTAGTGGTGCGGGTAAGGCCGCCGCACGTCGTCAAGCTGAAATCAATCTCGCCGCCGGTAAACCTATTGGCGTTACTACACCATATATTCGTCCGGGTCAAGGATTTGAGGCAGAAACCGCTAGAAGGGCGGCTGGGCAAGCCTATGACGATTTTTGGAAAGGTAAAGGAATTGGATTAGACGTCAACGATTTTGTTTCGTTAAATACAGCAAAAGCCGCTATTAACAAAACTCCGATAGGACGAAAACAGGGACGGTTGGCATCACAGCAACTTGACTACATATCACAGATTGCCACTACGCGACCCCTTTCTGGTACGGAGTATCAATATATTCGTAGCGAATTAAAAGCGTTAAGTGGTGATTCCGCATCTAAACCTTACGCGGATATTGCTCTTGCCCAACTTGACAGGATGGCAAAAAAATCATTAAGCCGACAAGAACTTAAACAATTACGGCAACTTGATAAGCGTTACGCCGATGTAAAGCGCGTACAATCCGTAATTGATGTAAGCGGAAACGTATCCCCCGGCAAATTGTCAGGTATTGTTCAAGGAAGTATGGGTAAAAAAGCAAAACCAGCTTCCGCTGAAATGCGTAACCTTGCGGTTGCTGGCCCGGCGCTGGCTAATCCTATTCCGCAAGGAATTGGAACCGCCGAAAAATTACTTACTTACGGTAGCGCGGCGGGTATTGGTGGATTAGGGGTTCTTAGTCCGCTTACTGCTACTGTATTAGCCGCCGGACTTGGACTAAACCGCGCCGCCCGACAACCTATTGTTGCTCAGTACCTTATGAAAGGCGCTCCGGGCGTTGCGGCAAAAGTACCGCTTGTTGGCCCACGTTTAGCCCAAGCGTTGCCGGCCCCCGCTACTGTTGCTGGCGCGGCTAAAACTGGTGGTGCTGTTGTCGGCGGTGCGTTGAGCGCCAAGGACAGCAAAGCCGAAATGGAACGTCGTCGTAAAGAACTTATTCGCCGTCAAAGTCTTCTCAATCAATAAGGAAAAATGATATGCCAATGGTAAACAGCAAAAAGTTCCCTTATACCGAAAAAGGTAAAATGGAAGCCAAAGAATACGCCAAAAAAATTGGCGGCAAGATGGCTACGAAACCCGCCAAGAAGTCGATGAAGAAGAAATAATATGCCCCTGAAAAAAGGTAGTTCTAAAAAAGTCATTTCGTCCAACATCCGCCTTGAGATGAAGCATGGCAAGCCCCAGAAGCAAGCCATCGCCATCGCTCTGAGCAAGGCTGGTAAGAGTAAAAAGAAGTAACGCAAAACCCCGCCAATCGGCGGGGTTTATTTTTTAGCGTACTTGCATAAGTAGTTTATGCTTATCGGCCATTCTGTAAACTCATGCGCTCCCGGTGTTCGTAATCGTCCCGGCAGTCCTTATCGCAAAACAGCGCTGCCATCTTAACGGGTTCCTCGCAGTTGTAGCAAAACCCGGTGAACTCCATGCGGGTCACTACCCTGTTCTTGGTTTGCAGTTCAATGATCTGCTCGGAAATCTGTTGGGCCAAATCAGCGTCGTCAGCCATAAGTCACTCGTTAAATTCTAGGGTTGCCATTATTTGTAACACAGCCTCGGATATGCCGTCAACAAATCCTTCGTTTTCGGACAGATCCGGCCGGCCCATATGATCCAGGACACAATGCGCGACCTCGTGGGCAAAGACCTGGGCGTAGAAATGCTCAGACCATTCCTTGCGGGGCTTGGCCAAGCATATCGTCTTTTCCTCTTGGCGCCACTCCCCGTGGGCATCCTTTAACCGGACGCCCTTTTTGATGGTAATGGTATGAACGCCGAGTTTGAATCGGTCTGGGATTTTCATTTAACCATCCTTGAGTTAATACGGACGCGGCCGACTTCGCCATGTTCCGCATGGTACGTGATTACTTGCGCGTCGCGCCCGCTAATCCAGCCGCCACGTGACGCATAAGCATCCGGGGCCGCCAGCGTACGGTGCTGTTCCACGACCATAAGGTTGGTTTCCTTCTGATCGATGTGGTGCAAGTGGCCCATGTGGGCATAACTGTATTTGGTACGGCCAAAGACCTCGCGGAACTTGGCGGTAAAGACGCTATCCACATTGGCCGGGCGGCGCTTGTGGCCATGATGGAAGAACAGGCTGGTCTGGCCATGCTCAACGCAGTAGTAGGGATCCGGCGAAGTATCCACCGTAACGCGCGGCTCGTTTTCGTACAGAACGCACAGCCACTCGCGGAGCCAGATGGAACTCGCCGGGTCGTGGTTGCCTTCGGCGGCCAGGATGTGAACGTGCGGGTATTTCCGCAGCAGCATATCAATAACCGTCCGCACGACCTTGATGGCAACACGCACCAGCTTTTGGAAGCGCGTGTCGGCGTCAAGAAGGTGTTTCGATGCCGGCGTGACTGCGTCCATGCCGTCCCAATGTAGGAAGTCACCCAACTGGGCGAAGATGGCCTTGTCGGCCTTGGGCGCCATCTTGATGGCCGTTGCGAACCAATCGATCAAAAGGTTCTCGGCGATGTCCAAATCCCAATCTTCGCCGGTTTCTTCGTGCCACGACAGCATCCCTAGGTGGTAGTCGGTGATGACGTAGCAGTTTAGAAGGTCTGTCGGCGCGCGCTCTGGGGCCTTAACTGGCTTTGCGCGCGGCAGTTGTTCCTTGAGCGCGTCAAATACCTCGCGCATAAGATCTTCCGCCTTCTGCGTTTCATCGGCCTTAGACTTGACCCATTGAATCTTGATGTTGCCTTCGTCATCGTACAAGGTCGAAACACCGCCGACGGAATAGCCTGGCGGTACCGCTTTGGTCATGCCATAGTCAGGGGCGTAGCCGCGCGCAATCATGCGCTCGACCCGGCGTTGAACCGAACGTAGGTTCATGCCCAGCTTATTGGCTACCCGACTTTTGTTGCCCTTGAACTCGTCAAGGGCGGCTACAAAATCGGCTTCGGAAATACTATCCATAATCAGTCCTTAAAAGGGTACTACGTTTGTGCCGGCGAATTCTGTTACCGCGTCGTAATCGCCAACGAGCAATTCTATGCCACGGAATCCGCGTAGTCCACTTGCGGTATCCCGCCAAAGGGTAAGGCCGCGGGTCTTGAGGGCTTGGCTAAAGCGTTTTTGGCTGTATCCAAGGCCGGCTTTCTCGCCGGTTTCTTGGCACCACTTGATCCAGTCCTGGTACAGGTCCTTGCTGAATACGGTGGCATTGGCGCGCATAACGCAACGATCCGAAAGCCAGCGGCCCAGCGCGTCCTCGCCTTCCAGATATTCTTCGGTGGCCGACAGTACTACGTCCGGGGCAGACAAGCCAGCAGCATTCCAGATGACCGAGCCTTCAATCGCCCAGGCCAAGATCTGCGGGTATTCCTCGCGCAGTTTGTCGGGCAGTTCGTGGTCGGGCTTCGGCGGGCGGTGCGTGAACGGAACAAGGTGCATACGGCGTTTCATCGCGGCGTCCACGTTGGCCAGTTGCGGGGCGTGGTTGCCGGCGAACAGCAGCGTGAACTGCGGGGTGAACGTAAAGAAGTCCTGGCGCATAAACCTAGCTTTAATGGGATCGCCGCCGGTCAGGCTTTTCAGCTTTGCTTCGTCCCAGCGACGGCCCTCTTGGGTTTCGGATGCGGTGACCAGGCGCGCGCCGACCAATCCCGCCAAGTCGGTGGGGTGACGGTCATAGGTCGATGCAACGAATACGTCCATGGGCGCCACTTGGGCGTACTCGCCCATGATGGCCGTCAGGCAGTTCAGGAACAGCGACTTACCGTTACCACCCTCGCCGTAGAAGAAGGCGACCATGTGTTCGCGGTTTGAGCCGGTCAAGGCGTAGCCGGCAAGACGCTGAAGGTAGGACTCCAACTCGGCGTCGCCGCCGGTGGCTTCCTTCAAGAACTGCTTCCAGCGCGGTGCTGGACGGGTAAAGTCGGGGGAAACGGACGTTACGCGGGTCATAAAAAATGACGCCTCTGGCGACATCATCTGGCCTGTGGATAAGTCAACCACGCCGGCGGGGGTGTTCAGGTGGAAATGGCTGGGGTCCATCTGCTCTGGGCGGACACAAAGGGCCGGCTGGACCAGCAGTTTGGTCACGGCGGCTACCGTGTTGGCTGAAGCCACTCGCCCGGCCACGCGTTCAGCTTTCTCAGGCTTGTCGATGCTATTAAGCGCCTGGGCCGAGGCGTCGCTCAGAACCTGGACGATTCGGCGGGTCAATTCGCCATGATCATCGCGGCTCCAGACGCTGCCGTTCCAGATAACCCAGCCCAGGCCGGTGACGTGCCGGATCTCGTTGCCAAATGCGCGCACACAGCGGCGCGTCATGGCGACATCGGACCAAGGGGCTACCAGCGTACCGTCCGGGGTCTGAATCGCCTCTACGGCGTCCAGGGGGGCTTCCTCGGCCACGAACTCCTCTTTGGCCACTTCGACCACGCCAAGCGCACCGGCCTTTTCCAGCAGATAATCCCAGCCAACGCTGAACGGCGGATACATACGGTTGAAGTCGGCCTCGGACGTTTCGGCGGTATTCGGTTCGGCACCGTCCCAGCGCAAGGCCCAGTCCTGGAACAGGGCCAATGCCTCAAATTGATTGTCCGGGCCAGCGGCAGCCTTGATGGCGTACCCAACCAGCAGATAGTCCTCGCGGTCCGGGAACAAGGCGGAGGTATTCGGCAAGGCCGAAACCAGGTCGGCCAGGCGATCAATGCTGGGGGCCAGAAGCGCGGTTTGTTCCACGGTCTTACGTTCCACGGCCTTGTCGGCGCTGTGGTCCACTTTAGTAACTTGGCAGCCCAAGGTTTCCAGGGTTTCGGTAATGGCAGCAAAAAAGGCTTCCGCCTTTTCCTTGGTAATTAGTCCCAGGCCGTTCGGGCCGTTGTCAGCAATATTGCGGTCAAGACTGTACGGTTCCCGGGTCGCTGGGTGAATACCGCCAACCACGTACTGCTGGCCTTCGGCAAGCATTTCGACCAGTTGCTCTACGCCGTTGTCATCGACAAACCGGATCCGCATCTTGCCGAACGATTCTTCGGAGCGATACATCAAAAGGGATTTGGGGTGGCGGCCGACACGAACCGGCGCCGGGCCAAGATGGCGGAACGCCTCGGCCTTAATCATCTCGGCTAATGCGTCATTCGTAACATCGATATCAATCGCCGGGTACTTGCCGGCCTTCAAGCCTATGTTGGCGCGCGCGCTGTCCCATTGGACAATATCGCGGGGCGTAGGGGTATAAGCATTCCAGTCATAGCCGCCCCAATATCCGGCCATATTTTGACGTCCTGGGATCTTGCCAATCTGATCCTGAGCAATCTTGCTGGCCTGGCTCAGAGTAGCGCCCGGCGGAATAACGCAAACTAAATCCTTAAACCCCGATTCAAACAACTGCTTAAAAGTCATATCATTTCCTGTATCGTTGTCCCGTCCAACCTTCAGCGGTCAGCGGTAGTCCTTTGGCCCAAGACGGCAGTTTACAAAGTATATCCGTAAATTCGGCAAGTGTGCCTTTTTCTACGGAAGATTCTGCAACTACCTCGTCGTGGACCGTCATAATAATGGGGTACCCGGCGTCCTCTAATCTTAGCATAGCTGACGCCATTAAGTCACGGCTAACTGCTTGAACTATATTCTCGGCCAGGAGGCCGCCGTACAGATCAAACGGCTCGAATTTCTTGGTGACAGAATTTACACCATCGCATTTAACTGAGGTACGTAACGCGCCCCAGGGCGTTTCGCGCTCGACAAGCCGCGGGTTGGCATACCACAACCTCCGGCCAGACGGAAGTTGGCACCACATCCATTCGTCATCAACGCCAAAGATAACGCCAGGTGCAACGCCAGATCCGGTATGTACCGCGTCCAGGGCAGCGTTTTCCAGGGCAGCCCACCAACGGACAATGCGCGCGTTGGCCTTGCGCCACGCGTTCTTGATTTCGTCAGCTTTCTCGTCGGGGATCTCGAGTCCATACACCGTTGCCATGGACTGGAACGCCTTGACGCCGCCTTGATAACCGAGCGCTAGAACGGCAACCTTACCGATCTGGCGTTCGTCCTTGTCCGCCGGCGTAATCGTGCGGTTGTAAATACCTGTGGCCGCGTGGCAATAAATATCCTGGCCGCTGCGGAACACGTCGAGAACGTCTTGCTCGTCGGCAAGCCAGGCTAACACGCGCGCTTCAATCGCGGCGTAGTCCGCCGAGAATAGCGTGTGGCCGGGCTTGGCAATAAAACACGCGCGGAGCATGGAAGAAATCAGGCTATGCACCGATCCATACAATGTATCAATGCCTTCCAAGTCTTTGTTCAGCACCAGCGGAATCGCGTCTTCAATCACGGTATGTTTGAAGTCGCCACGCGGAAAGTTTTGCGGTTGCACAAGCCGACCAGACCAACGCCCGGTTGCCGCGCCGTGATACATCAGCAATCCGCGTACTCGGCTATCCGAACACCGACATTCCATAAAAGCGACCAGCTTGGCAACCGACGACTTGCTGACCTCTTGGCGAAGTTCAAGTACCCGTCGGACATTCGGCGGCAGATCCTTTTCCAGCAAATCGCGGACGTCCGCTTTGGCTACTGAATCCACGCCGAGCCAGTTTCTTAGGTCGGCGTTCTTGGTGATACTGGTGACAACGCCATTGGTCAACTCGGATAGGTCGGCGTTGGCCTTTTCGTTGGCGGCGTCCACAACGTCAATGGCGGCCTCAATCAAGCGCGTGTCAATTTGCACGCCCCTGTCGTTAATCTTTTGGTCGAGCAGATACACCGCGCGTTCGGCGTCGGTCAGACGTTGGACTTTGGCAGCGATCGCGCGCTCTACCACAACGTCTTGCTTGCAGTAGGCGATCAGCTTGGCTACGCGATCCGCGGTGTTCCACCAGGTCAGCGTGCCGTCCGGTTGAACGGTGCGCGGTTTTGACATACGGAGCATCAGGCGTTGGCCAACGGCGTCTTTTTGGTGTTCCAGCCCAAGGGCTTTTGCCGCGCCATCCAGCCCGCCTGGCAGTCCCATCGCGCGGCACTCCGCTGCCGTACAATGCCATTGTTGCATGGTAATCGGCGGGAAGCCGTAACGCTTGACCATAATCTCGCGCCAGATGATGCGCTCAAACTGCGCGTTGTGCGCCCTGAACTGCTGAGTGCTGGCTCCGTTCAAGATGACTTCCGGTATCGGCTGGCCCGGCGTCCAGACGTTGACCTCGCCGTCGTCCTTGGCGTACGCCATGCACCAGACGTCCGTTGTCGGGTGCTGGGCGTATGGATAAACCCCGGTCTTTTTCAGGTCAATGATTGACCGGGTTTCAAAGTCAATCGAAATTGTCACTTGGCCTTCTCAACAATCAGATCGGCTATATCATTGACTGCCGACAACTCGCCGTTGTTCATTACGCCAAAATGGACGTAACGCAAAGATACGCCGAGTTCGCTGGAGTGGGAATCCTCGCCGCCGCCAGGACGTTCAACGCGGACAATCTTGGCTCCCAACTCGCGCAACGCAATTGCTTCGTTATCAAAGCGGATGTCGCTGATAACAATATCGGCGTTTAGGTTCGATGGCGCGGTAAGTCGGCGGGTAAGATAGCGGATCCAGATGTCTGGGTGAATCGTTTGACGGCCCCATTCGGTGCCAAGGGTCTGCATGATGTAGCGCGGCGTGACGATGCTGTCCAGCCATTCGATTTCTTTTTCTTTGGCTTCTTCCAGCCCGACGTGGTCAAGGCCCAAAAGAATCTTTGTAAAGGTGCGGATAGGCTCGGCGAAAGAAAACTCGGCAAAGCCCTTGTGGACGAGCGCCTGAGCGATGGTCGATTTTCCGCTACGCTTGCGGCCGGTAAGTCCAATGATCATTTTATGCTCCAAGAAAAAGCCCGCCCCGAAGGGCGGGCGGTGAATCATGCCAGCAAGTCGTCGATGTTGTCCGTATCGCCTTTCTCGGCGGTGAACTCGTCTTCGGCTTTCATGCGGCCGTCCAGTCGTTGGCCTTCGCCAGTCTTCTGAACGTTGCCCAGCGCCACCGCAACGCCACGATTACCGTTGGTATCGTAGGCGTAGAAACGAACCGACGCGCGCGCTTTGACGCCAGCGTAAATTTCGTCAGGGTTGGTGATCTTGGCGGGTTTGCCATCCGGGCCAGCATACTTCGATACGATGCCAGGCGCAGTCTTGGACTTGGCGTTAAAGAACACCGAGCCTTCCGGGTAGCCTTTGTCCCCGACGTCGGCGCGGAACGGCAGTTTGACCTTGCCGGACTTAATCAATTCGGCAGTCTTGGTTCCCCACTTTTCTTGGGCAACGGCCAACGCTTCTTTTTTCAGTTCGGATAGGTCGGTACCTTCAGGGAACACGAAGGCGGCGGAGTAGAACGGTTCGCCGCCTTGCGGGCCGGCTTTCGGTTCAAACAGGGCGGGGTACGAAAGTACCGCCTCGGGGGTAATAACTTTAGACATACTGTTTTCCTTGGTTACGGGTTTACGTTAAAATCATCGCTTGCGCTAGTTTCACGTCCGAGCGCCGGACGGGTCTTTTTAACATCAGGGATCAGATTGTAACCGGATGAAACGGCTACCGTCAAGTCCTGGTTGAAATTCTTTTTGCCGACCAGTTTTTCAATCTGAGCCGGGGATTTTACCTTGCGCTCGAATAGGTCGGTGTCCTCAAGGTTCTGGTCATATGCCCACGCCAAGAACTCGTCTTCGCTGACCCACCTACGGGTTGCGCGCTTGGCCTGGAGGGTAAAGCCTGGGATCTCGACGCCGGCTTCAGCCTGGGACAACGCCATCGCCCGCAGACCGCGGAGCCACTCTTCCAGCATATCGGCTTTAGCTAACAGTTCGCCGATTTGCTCGGGCTGCAATTCGGCCGGGTCCAGGATCTCTCCGAACTCGGACTGAGCAACAGTCAAAGCGGTTTGACGCAACGCCGGGCATTTGCCCTTGGCCTTGCAGAATTTACAGGCCGATTCGGACGGCACCAGCGCGGCGTCGGGCTTGATGGCAGCATGGACCGCGTCGAGCAACTCGGCGCTAAAGTCCAGCAGTTCTTCGACGCTAATCTCAGCGTTATCGAAGTTGTTGATGCGCGGCTGGCAGATGCTCATCCGGATGGTACGCACCGGCTTGTCGGCCGGCAACGACAACAGCATACCGAGCGCATAGTATTTCAGCTGCGGATTATCGTGCGCGCTGACCCCAACGCCCCGGCCGTACTTCAGATCCGCAATGTGGAGCAGACGTTCGCCCTCAACGTAGAACGCGCAGTCGGCGGTGCCGAACATGGGCGCCGGCGGTTGTAGCTTGGACAAATCAAATCGGTGTTCCAGCATCGGGGCCACGCCGTACTCCGCCGACAAGTTACGGACGAAGTCCACGTACAGCTGGACGGCGTCAACCATCTCGCCGTCAACGGTGAACGTAAAGCCGCTGGCTTCGATTTTCTCACCGAGCCAGTTCGATGTGTGAAGTTCAGTACGCAACACCATCTCGGCAAGTTCGTGCGCTGCCGTACCTTCGGCGGCGAACTCACTTGGCGGTTCGACAATGCCCTTGGAAAGTTCCACCGAGCCGGGGCATGACATCCACCGGCTCGACGAAGAGGCACCAAACACAGCATGGGCAGTCATATCAGGCCTCCAGGCGGGCGATCAAAGCCCCGTAATGCGCTTCGTCCAATTCACCAAAGCGCGCCACGCCGAACTCACCCAGGAGGGTTTTTGCGGCTGCGCCGCCATTCTGGCTGATATACGTTCGGAGCGCTGAGAACGCGGCGTCCTTGGTTGCGGCTGGGGTTGGACTTTCGCTGGTTTCTTGGCTACTGCTTTCTTGACTACCGCTAACTTGGCGGGGGCTTTCTTGGCCTTGGTTTCCAATCGCTTGTTCTTCATGGTGTTGCTCCGGTTGTTGCTCTGCCTTCATAGCACTCAGCAAAGCGGTGAAAAAAGAGATGGCTTTAGCATCTCCGTCTTGAAACTCAAATTGTATTTTCATTTTTAGTCCTCTAGGATTTGTGAAACTGCTCTTGCTTTTCTTGCTAATACTCGGGTGACTGCTTCATCCAACGAATCCGCCAGCCCGACCATCTTTACCTTTACCACTTCTTTCTGACCAATGCGGTGCGCGCGCTTGGCCGCTTGTAAATTTTCCGCTGGCGTCCAGCTTGCTTCAGCGAACACGACTTGATTTGCGGCGGTCAACGTAATGGCTGTCGAACACGCCGTAATCTGTCCAACAAACACCCGGCAATTCGGATCCGCCTGGAACGCATCCATCGCGCTGACCCGCTGGTCGTTTGTCGTACTGCCTACGATAACTACCGGATTATACTTTGTCAAGAGATTGTTCAGTTCTGATATGACGTCCCGGTGGTGTGCAAAAATCAGCACCTTATTGGCTCCGCCGTTGTCCAGTTCCTCGGCCACCATCTCAGCAACGGCCGGGGCTTTGGCCAGGCCGGTAAGTCGGCGGATCTGGGCCATGTGGGGTGCTGCCCGGGCCAGTTCCTCGGCGGCCTGTTCGTCGCCTTCTGGACCAAGGGAATCTAGCAACAAGCGTAACGATTCCGCCTCGATGCTTTCTTTCTCGGCCTTGACCGTCTTGGCGTCAACAATGACGTCTTGCCATATAATCGCTGGCAACTCGGCCATGACTTCGGAAGTCACCCGGCGAAGCGATACGGCTTTTAGCTTCGTCTTGAGTTCCGCCAGGTTGGCTTTGTTGTTACCCATGATCTGTATCCCGAACTGCGTTTCTTTGTAGTGGCAGTATCGCTTAACCCAATCTCGAAAGGTGAGATTCTCGCCAAATAGGGCGCGAAAATGCGTCCATAACTCGGACGCATCGTTCGGGGCTGGGGTGCCGGTCAGCACCCAGACTTTCTTACAGGTCGCGATGACTCCATCGCCGCAAGCGTGGCGGCCGTAGATGGCGGTCACGCGCTTGGCCGTTCGGTTCTTCAGGAAGTGGCCCTCGTCGATAATCAGGATGTCCCGGCCCATCATCTTTTTACGGACGTCGTCCCGGGATACAACCTTGTCGTACGACTCGACGAAAAAGTCGGCGCTACTGTTGACCCAACGATCAAACTCCCGGCGCCAGTTTGTCCTGGCGATGGCCGGGCAGATGACACCGATAGATCTGGCATTGCACATGGCAGCCGCGATCAGGGCTTGCGGTGTTTTGCCCAAGCCCATCTCGTCCAGCAACAGCGCCCGCTTCTTGGTGGCTAACCAGCGCGCGCCTACTTCTTGGTATGGATATGGTTTCATTCGTAGGCGGTGATTGCCAATTCCAAAACGCGAATAGCCGAGAAGTGATCCTGGTCGAACAAGTAGCGCCGGGCTTCTTTCATGGCCTCGACTAACGCGGCCTTGTCTTTCTTCAGGCGCAGCCGGCCATGTGAAATCGTGTCGCCGCGCTCGGCCTTGGTTTTCTTCAGGCCCAGACGGCTGGCCAGGTTGGCAATGGCAACGGGGCTGCGGTTAATCATTTTGCCCAGATCGGCGGCCGACATCTTGGCGTAGTGTTCGCGCACAAGTGCAATGTCCATGTCAGACCAGCGCGCGCGGTTTCCCGGCTCCCAGCCGACCATCTGTTTCTTGTCTTCAATATCAAACGCGGGGGGTATGGTGGTGTCAGTCATTTGCTAAGGTCCTTTAGGTTAGTAATGGTGAGTGGAATGTTCTTGGCTTGCCGGGTCTTGACCCTGTTGCGCGTGGCCTCGGGGCTAACCCCAAGTTTTTCTGCAAGGCCGATGATAGTTTCAATCGAGCCATCGGCCATGTAGATGTATGTCTTGTTCCGCGCTGAGTTCTTGGACGCGCCTTTCTTGGCTCGGTCAATCATCTCGGCGTGGACGCCTCTGTACGAATCAATTTTTTCTGAGGTACTCATTTTGCTCCAGTATGTAAACAAATCCAAATTGCATCCGCCCGGCCAATGTCTTTTTTCCGAGCAAGTTGCGATGATAACTCCGGGAAGGTTTGTATGGCAAGGGTGCGGGCGTAGTCCTTGTCCGCCCCGATAAGGCCCAGCGGCTTCTTCCACTCTTGCGGGCCGATGAAGACGATGGGCAGTCCATGGGCGGCAACGATGCCCTGGACTGCGCCGTAGCCCTCACCGAAGCGGAACATCGACGATACGCCTTGGCCTGGCATAGCGCTAACCCGTTCAATCTGGACGCGGATGGGCTGGTCGTCACAGTCGCGGATTAGTTTCACGAATATGTCGCTAATCGCGGACAGGTTCAGCAAATTCTTGCCGGCCTTGCCTTGCATCAACGGCATATCGTGGATAGCAAAGACCTTGCCGTCGCGCGCCGCAACAATGGCCCCGGAATACCCGGGGTCAATGCCTACGGTGATCACGCGGCGTTCGCTTTGATAAACGCCAACGCTGCCTGGTACTTCGGCGTGTTGTCGTCCGCTAGGCCTTTGGCTTTGGCAACATCGTACAGGATGTCGAAGGCGGCTTTGGCGATTTCGCCCTCGGGAAAGCCAGCATTCTCTAGTGCTACAAGTTGTTCAATGCGTGTGTCTAGGTTCATTTCTTTATTCCCATTCTGTTCGCCCAAGGCACTACCTTTTCTGCCTTGTTGATTTCTTCAAGTTGCTGTTGCTTGGTAGCCGGCGGGTTAAATACCTTCCATGGGTGGTTCTTTCGTGGCTTACGTGCCGGCGGGTCTTTCTTGGTCATTAGTTTATGCGCTTTTTACTTTCCGAGCGTTCAACGCGGGTTACAAGTTCTGCAAGTATTCCTTCCAGCAAGGTCAGCAGTACGTCGGTGGGGATGTCTTGGAGCGAGTCATCGCCAAGCGCGTCAATATCAAGTTCAAAGTCCATGTTAGGCTCCGTGGTCGTGGGTGTTTTCGTAAAGTTTAACCCAAACCTCTGGCGGCGTCTGGGGCTGGTCGGGGTGAACATCTTTGTATCTAACCCATTCACCGTTGGGGTCTTCAACTAACATGGTGTCGGAGCGCTGGGCGCTTCGGGTCTGCTGGCTGTGAACAAGTCGATAGCGTTTCATTCTTCACCTCTCATAAACAATAGAATAACTCCGACTATTGCCAATATAAACCCGGCTATAAATGCGGCTAATATTTCCATGTCATTCCCCCATGCACCATTCGTACGCGCCGCGCTCGATGTCGGCCTGGGATTCTCTCGGAAGGACATAGGCGATGGTGGCAATCGCGATCAGTTCGTCACGCACACCGGCCAGCGGTTTGGCGTCGCGCTCGTTCAGCCGTTCGACTAGGTTTTTGAAGAACTCGGACTGCGGGGTGCCAAGGTCGCGCGCTTGCGCGCCAGCCCCGGCCAATGCGGCCACCGACTGACAGCCCTCGGCCTTTCCCTCGGCCGCCATCGACAACGCCGGGACAGCCAGGGCCAGGAGCAAAATGCCGCCGCGCAGATATGCGCTAATGTTGTTCACGTTACGTTTAACTTGCCTAGCTGGCGCGGGTAGGGCCAGCATCTTGGTACGCGGCGTGGCGGTGTAGCCGATGACCCGGAGCCAGTTATCTACGTCCGCGGTCAATCGGGTGTATTCGGAGCGCCAGCGGATCAGGCGCTCAATGTTGGTCATAGGTGTGGTGCTGCTGGTAACGACGTTGTTCATGGTGATACTCCTTTGGTAGATTGTAGTTATGCTGCGGTGAAACTGTGTGGAATGATAACCCCGTGTTTTACTATCTGTCAATATCCCCCCTTCAAGATTTGAAATATCCAAAAATTTCCAGAATTTTTACCCGATTTCAGTTTTTCGATTTAAAAAAAACCGGCCCCGCCCGTCGATTCGTTAAATTTTCGTTAGTTTTTCGTTAAATGCCGGTCCTGGCCGGCGCCTGGCCCTGGAGCGCTGGCCCTGGCCCTGGCCCTGGCCCTGGAGCGCTGGCCCTGGAGCGCTGGCCCTGGAGCGCTGGCCCTGGCCCTGGCCAGGATCTACCAGGCAGCACCAGGCAGCACCAGGCAGCACCAGGCAGCAGCCAGAACGCAGCAGCCAGAACGCAGCAGCCAGGACGCAGCAGCCAGGACGCAGCAGCCAGAACGCAGCAGCCAGAACGCAGCAGCCAGGACGCAGCAGCCAGGACGCAGCAGCCAGGACGCAGCAGCCAGAACGCAGCAGCCAGAACGCAGCAGCCAGGACGCAGC
>Ga0209770_10000171_pt1 | contig 38194 bp, 62 predicted proteins | sample LauGreSu1BDMLBDD_2_FD_187572 | JGI IMG/M metagenome (GOLD analysis project Ga0209770, IMG submission 187572) | Freshwater lake microbial communities from Lake Michigan, USA - Su13.BD.MLB.DD (SPAdes) (version 2) | ecosystem: Environmental > Aquatic > Freshwater > Lake | place: Lake Michigan, USA... | reverse complement strand
TAGCCGCTTAATCTCGCCACTGGTGACGGCTTCCAAGTGTTCACATATCGCATCGACCGCCCACCCCCACATCATCGGCGTGGCTGGCTCTAGAAAATGCCAAGCTCGATGCGCAAAATTCCTTAGGCTCCTGCTGCAATACTCCCGCTCAACCTCGATTAACTGGTCTGCGGTTAACGTGATTTCAGTCGGGATTCGTCGCATCTAGTATTTGTTTAAGCGCCTCGTCCGTCAATTTCTTGGTGTTAATGTTGAACTGGGCGATTGTTCCCGTGATCTCGTGCTTAACGGCTGCGTTGTAACCGTGCATTGCGTTAAGCTCTTTAACCGCCGCCGTCATGCCTGTGGATTGCTGCCGCTCCTGTGCTACTGCGTAGGCCTCTTTCAACGCTTGTACGCTTTCCTCGCGCGTCCAAAGCGCCTTTGATTCTAGCTTCTGTCTTAGTTCGGCTACCCTCTGGGCGACCTCTGGACGTGCCATTACTTTGCTCGCGCTGTCCCAAATACTTGCCGGCTTTGTATCTGGTCTTGGATTGTAAGCTGTTCGGTATGCATCGGCCTGGGTCATACCGTCCGCAATGCATTGTGCAAACTTTTCTTTTTTATCCGTTAATTTTAATGCTTTTGGCTCCATAACTCAATTGTAGCACGTTCACAAATTTATTTAATAGGGTTTTTATCGTGTAAATGTTTGTTTTATATCGTTAAAATTTTGCTATGACCGTATTTGACAAAATAGCGTCTCGAACTATTGAAGAGGGTGACTGCCTGCTGTGGACTGGCACAATGGGCTCTAATGGCTCCGGTCCTGCAATTTATCACAACGGTAAAATGACTTCAGTTTGTAGGCTGCTTTGGAAGCGAAAGAGCGGGGCAATACCTGCTGGAATGCGCATTTACCGAACATGCGGAAATATTAAATGCGTCAGGTCTGCCCATCTTGGGATGTGTACCGTTTCAGAACTTGGGCGTTTTAGCGGTCTATTGGGAAAATACAAAAAAACAGAACTTCACAAAGTTGTTATTTCGCTGACTTTGCGTAAAAACTCGAATCTCACTCAATCCGATGTTGACTACATTTTGTTGTCTGACGAAAAAAATAAAGAATTGGCCGTTAGGTTTAACGTTTCAGAGAGTCTCATTGAAAAAATTAAATCAGGCATTAGGTGGAAGTATCGGGCTTCTAATCCTTGGGCTGGATTGATTCGATAGATTGAGCATTGAGTATGTATATGCCTCAGTGGTGATGTTTGAGCAAAGCACAGCTCTATCCGTGGTGTTTGCCAAAGATTCGCTTATGCCTCAGCGGAGCCAGTTCTCGCTTTCGCACTACTCAGACTATTTTCACCACCGCGCTCTAAGATTCGCCCACGCTGTCCGATTTGGTTTGCTCGTGTACCGGACTATCAAACAACTCAGCCACCGACGTGCCGCACTGGTTGTTGCCGAAATGGAAAAACCCACAACGCTGTGGTGTCTTGGCCTCTGGCGTGAGACGGCTTAAGCGATATGAAACAACCAAAGTTCCTGCTTAAACGGTGCAAGACACCGCAAAATTGCGGGTTCTTCTCTGGTTGTTTCAATCGCCAGCCGCCAAACTGACAATTGAAATATAACACATTAATTTGCGTCTTCGCTTTTTCCGTAAGCCAATTTTTTTCGCAAAGCATCTATTTCCCTTCCGATTTCTCGCCAATCGTCGTCTGAATGGTCTCCTTTAATAATTTCGTTGCGAATCTCAGTTTTCATGTTGTCGAGAAATAGCCTCGCAAGCCGCAAGTGCTCCTCTAACCTCATGCGCTCTGTCATCTCTTCATCCCGCTCAGCCTCCAGTTGCTGAATGTAGGCTATCGCTTTGTCTATTGTTTTGGCGTTTTGCTCTGTCCTGATTTTCTGTAATTCACTAATTTTCATTTCTGTTTTTCCTGATTGTTGGTTTTCGCCTGTGATAAAAATTGCGCAGTTTCTTTTTTCTTTTCTTTTAGTTTTGCCATTGTTTTTAATCGCATTTCTGAAAATGTGCGGGTTGTCAAATGGGCTGGGTTACAGCATCGTTTGTTTCCGCATGTGATAACAATTGCGTGATTTCTAGGCAATTCCACTTTGTTGGCAAATTTCAATCCATATCAATTTTTCTTATTAGCGCATACATTTCGTTCAAAAGTTTGCGCCAATCCTCGCCGGTCTTTTCCGACTTTAAACATTGAAGCATGAGGTCTGTATGCAAGTCACACATATAAAGTTTAACTTCAAGCAACTGCTTTTCCAGTCGTTTGCTCTTTGCTTGCTCCTTCTCTAACTGATTCTCCAGTTCTACGACACGGGCAATAGCCGCATCCCCAACAGCCCCGTCGATTGTCCTTGGGTTTTTCCATGAACCTGTTTTCATTTTTCTCATACCTAGCACCGTGCGCCTGTGTGCATTTTTGGCATGCCAACCGGCTTCAGAATTTTTTTGAGAAATGCCTGCTCAAACTCCTCCGCCGGCATGCGCCCGCTGCGCCTGGTTGCAATTGCGTCACGCTCGTAAAAGTACCTGACGCATATGCCCCACCCGTCCTTGTAACTCTTTGCGCTGTAGTCCGGCTCCCTGAGTTGTTTGTAACCAAGGCTCTCGTACCAGCTGATGAACAACGCAACTTCTACGCTGCCGGTTTTGTGGGTTTCGGGCGTTTTGATTAGCCCGCTGCGGATTAGAAAATCCTCGATGCCGGCTTGGGTGTTGGCGCTGTGGTATTCAACGCCAGATATTTTGACTTTTCTCATATTGCCTTTCAATGCCCCTTTCGGGGCTTTGCTTATGCTGCCAATTTGAAGGGTTTATCCCATTTGCCAATGTTTAACTGAACATAGTGGCCAACATCAAAATAATCGGTCATGATGTCGCTGCGGTTATAGTTGTCTGTGTTTAATGCATTAAAAATTTTTTCAAAGGCCTCGGTTACTTCTGCTATTTTTGTTTTAATTGCAAAACAATAACTTGACGCTCTTGTTTGTCCAACGGCCTCAAGCAAATCTATTGGCGCTGCGCTAATCGTCATTTCTATGGATCTACGGTCTCGAACTGCCAAACTGTATTTCCAGCCTTTTGGCACTACTTTTTTCAATTCTGTGGCAATTTTTGCTTTTTTCTCTTGGTTCATATAAGCCATCATCTTCTCCGTTTGTTTGTTGTCGATGATGTAAGTATATCAAATAATTTTATATTGTCAACACTTTTATAAAATCTTTTTACTTTTTTATTGCTCTCGCTCTCGCCCTGTACTCAATAGCCATGCGCTCCAGCTCGTCTTTCGTGTGCCTGCGCTCGGTCTGATCTGCCTCTAGTGTTTCCACTTCTGCCAACCCAATGCGCTCGATGAGCCCTTGCCGATAGGCCACATGGTTGCCGGCTAGATATCGATTACAGTGTTTGCACTGGCCATGAGCGTTGCGCTCGTCAAATCGTAGATGTGGGCTGCTCCCAACGCTTCGATAGTGGCCGCAATCAAACGCCCCGCCCAGTTTGTCAAGGTTAAGTGGTGCGCCGCAGCTGATACATGGCTTGCGCTCATCCCTTGCCCTTATAAACCCATTAAAAGCCGCCTGCGCCTTTTTTAATAGCTGGGGCTTGGTCTGCATAGCGTCTAGGCGTTTTCGCGTCTCTGATGCCTCTTTGCGCTTTTCCTGCTTGTGTGCCTGCTCGGTCTTTTTCCTTGCCAGCTTCATGGCACACACCGCCCCGCATACCTGCTGAAGTGGTCTTGTCGGAGTGAACTGCTCGGCGCAGGTCTTGCATTTTTTAGGCCTCATAATCTTGCGCCGTGAACTTCACGCCCTGCTGCGCCCCGAATGCCTCGATGAGTGTTTGAAGCTCGCTCATTTCTGCCTTTGTCATTTTGCTGGTGGATTGTCCAAGTGCGACAAATCCCCCCTCAATGCCTGGCACTACCCGTTGCTTGGTCTGTGCTGCTGTGAATACATGCTTCCATTCCTCGGCGGTCAACGTCTGGCCGTACCAGATAACTTGATTTGATACGTCGGTGAGCATTGCCCAAAGCCTGCGATTTTGATCTAAGCTCCTTTGCTCTTGCCGAACTTCAATCACCATTTTTTGATCTGCTAGCAAAGCATTTTTGAGATATGGCCATACCACCGTGCTCAGTGCTTTGTGCGCCGCCGCCGGCTCGGCCAGTGTGATTAGTAATCGCTCCATTAAAGAATCTCCTTCAATCTTTTCAAAATGTCTTTTCTCAATGGCGCACTTGCAAAGCGCTCGATGAATCCAAGCATGCACTCGGCCTGCACTCGAAGCGGTCTGGTACTTTTAACCAGTCGGGCGCAACACTCAAGACAAGATGCCTCGTAATGGCCTGTTAAGCCCTGTTTGAGGCGTTTTTCACATGCGGGGCATGATTCTATTACAGCTTCTCCTTTGATGCCTTGAACATCGTTTTAGGTGTATCTCCACTCCAAGCATGAAACTTGGTTATATCCCCACGATAAAACAATTCGACATCCCCCGTTCTTCCCTGCCGATTCTTTGCAATTCGCAATTGCGCATAATTGTTAAATTCTGCCGGTAGGTCTGGATTCGCTGCTATTGGCCTGTGAATAAATGCAACCACGTCGGCATCTTGCTCAATGGCTCCTGAATCACGCAAATCATGAAGCCCTGGCACCTGGCCGGCTCTCTCTGCTGCCCCTCGGTTAACCTGCGCCAGGCATACAACCACAATATCAAGCTCTTTCGCTAGAGTCTTCAACCCTCTGCTTATCTCCTCGATCTGGTAGGCTCGTGGCTGTTTTGCGTCTAGTCCGGACATCAAGCCGATGTAATCGACAATGAGCACGTCTAGCCCCTTCAATCGCTTCAATGCTCTGGCCTTCGTGCGAATCTGAAGTATGTTTAAGCCCGATTTGTCGGTTACCCTGAATTTCAGCGTTTTGCATTTATCCAGTGCGTCGAGTATCTTCGCATAGCTTAATTCGTCGTTAGGTCTTTTAAGCTGCGCCAGGGGTATGCCGGTGAGGATTGCCAGTTGTCGGTCTCTAACGTCTTGATGTGGCATTTCCATTGATATAAACCCAACATGGTTATTTTCTGCAAGTCTTAGGCCTATCGTCATGGCCAAAGCTGTTTTACCCATCGCTGGGCGTGCTCCGATTACAACAAGGTTGCCACGCTGCAAACCGCCGTCCAGCATCTCGTCAAGGTCATATAAGCCTGTTTTCATGCCCTGGTGTAATCCGTCTATTCGCTGGTCGATCAGCTCCGTGTGTTTAACAATTGATTCGTATGCTTCTAACCATTCGCCTTCCTCGTTAGTCTCAGTGAGTTTGGCTAGCTCGGCTTGCGCTCGGTCTATCCTCTCGCCAATCGGCGCTTCGCTTGTTGCCAGCTCGTGAATGGTGAAAGCCAGCTCGCCAAGTCGCGCTTCTTTGTTGCGGTCTATCAAATGATTCGCCAAGCTCCTGATTGCGCCTGCACTTTGATATTGGGTGACGGCAATTGCATTAAGGTCCGCAAGTGTGACTGTGCTTTGCAGTGCATCAAATAGGGTCAGTACGTCAACATCTTGCCCTTTTGCCAATTGCGCTGCAAGCTCGGTGTAGATGGCTTTGTAGGTGGGATTGCCAAAATGCTCGGCTTTGAGAATGTCGCAAACCAAATCAATTGCGTTGTTATGGGTAATCAAAATTGCAAGTATGCCGCACTCGATGTCGTTACTTTTCTGAACTATTCTCATGCGTTTGTCCTTTCAATGACTTGCTGTCTACCTCTTTCGCTGCATAAATAATCAATATCGGCTTGCCAGTTAGAGTGACTGCCTGTGCGTCCGGTTTTACCCATAACAAAATCGTTTTTTCGTGCATAGGTAAAAAACCTGCGGAAATACTCTAGGCCTTCATGCTCGGTTGTTGCTCTCCGGTCTCCGTCTTCATCTTTTGATGTCATCACCCAATTCCACATGCTGCTCAGTGTTCTTTTGCGCTTATCCGTTAAAACCTTTGGCTCTGGTAGTTCTGGTAATAAGGCTTTGAACAATTGAATGATGTCCTCGTATGGGACTTTGACTTTAGGCAAAGTTGAAGCCGTAGGCTCTAATGGTTCTTGGTTTATGGTTATTGTTTTATGGTTATTGGTTATTGGTTCTTGGTTATTGGTTGGTTGAACGTCTGTTGAACGGGCGTTATTCCGTCGTTCAGCGGATGCTTTACCTGCCTTTGACGCCTGTTCAATTTTGGCCTTGTAATGCGCTATTTCCTTATCTGCACGAGCATTAACCCATCCTTCAGTTGTCAGCGAAAAAAATTCATCCAACACTGTTTTTACTTCGCTCTCGAACTCTCGCATATTGATCTGACGTGCAACGGTCGTTAAACACACGTTCAACGGGCGTTCATGCAAATAATAAATGTCCAGCAAACGCCGCAGAGCGATATCTTCAAGCGCTGTTAAATGCCTGGTGTGGCTTGCGTAATCGCCAATGTTGAATTGGTAGTAGTGCATATCAGAACCCCAGCTTTCTGGCGATATCTTTGAACGCCTGCTCGATCTGCTCGGGTGATGCACTTGGGTTAGTTTTTAACCATTCCTCTTTTGCGGCTTTGTATGCCTGATAAATACTCATGGATTGACTCCAAAAAAAAACCCGCGAAAGCTGGTGGGACTAGCACCAGACCTTCACGGGTCAGCCTCGCGGCTTATCAGTCTATGCTTCTAGTCCAAGCAACTGATAAACCGCCAAGATTTCATTTTACTACAGTGGCGCCGGCTCCTCCTGCGTTTCCTTAAATTCAGCGCCAAAAAGCTCAAGCATTTTTATGCGGTACTTGTGTGGCACGCCGTTGTATGCCCACATCTGAACGCTAGAAAAGCTAGGCGCTCCGACCTGCTCGGCCAACGCTCTGTAGCTGCCGGCCTTGCGCTTGGCAAACATGAATAAAAGGTGAAATTCGTTGTTGTTCATGGGGCTCATCATACCACAACATAAAATTATTTTGCAATTGTCTATCTTATAAATAAATTTTATGTTATACTTCATCTATCAGCCCCGCACTAGGGGATTTTTAACCAGCCCGAATGGGCATAACTGGAGACAATGATGACTACCGAGAAACTACTTGCCGCCAACGTAAACGCCCACGTTGAGAGCAAAAACGGCCTTTCTTATCTTAGCTGGGCGTGGGCATGGGCCGAAGTGCTCAAGGCCGACCCGCTGGCAACGTGGGAGCCCATTCTATACGGTGGGTCTATTATGCTCGCCCTGCCAGACGGAACGGGCTTTGTCGGTGTATCCTGCACCGTTCTAGGCGTAACCCGTCAATGTGTTCTACCGGTGATGGATCACCGTAACAAAGCGATCTCTAACCCAGATGCGTTTGCCGTTAACAAGAATTTAATGCGCTGCTTGGCGAAGGCCATTGCTATGCACGGGCTTGGCCTGTACATCTACGCTGGCGAAGATTTGCCCGAAGCGCCGCCGGTCGACACCGAAGCGGAATACGCCGCCTATGAGGCTGCAAACATCGATGCCCTACGTGATGCTGCCCTGTCGGGAGAGCCTGCCCTTGCTGCGGCTTTTAAGGCACTCAGCGGGCCATATAAGGCACGCCTGTGGAAAACCCATGGCAACAGTTTGAAAGTCGCCGCCAAGGCCGCCGGCACTGAGGACGGGGGGGCTAAATAATGGAACAACGCAGCCCAGAATGGTACTCTGCCCGTCTTGGCCGTGTGACTGCATCAGCCGTGTGCAATGTGCTGGCCAAACTCAAAACCGGCAAAGAAGCGCAGGCTCGTGCCGATTACCGCATGCAGCTGGTGGCCGAACGTTTGACCGGTCTACCCGCCGACAAATACCAAACGCCGGCTATGGCGTGGGGTGTTGAGAATGAGGCCGATGCTCGTTTTATGTACGAAGAACTCTCCGGCAACTTGGTGACAGAGGTTGGTTTTATCGACCACCCCACAATTGACTTTTCGGGCGCAAGCCCTGATGGTTTGGTGGGTAATGATGGATTGCTTGAAATAAAGTGTCCAAGCACCAAAACCCACATAGAAACAATGCTTGCCAAGGAGTGTCCTGAGAAGCACTTGCCTCAAATTCAGTGGCAGCTGGCCTGCACTGGCCGGCAATGGTGTGACTTTGTCAGCTTTGATCCACGGATGCCTAAAGGCTTGGAGATGTTTGTCTGTACGGTTGCGCGTGATGATGAGTATATTGCAATGCTCGAAGCGGAAATAACCGCCTTTCTTGCAGAAATTCAACAAATTATTGAGAAATTGGGGGTTTAACCATGAATATATCGTTCAACAACGTGAAAGAAATTAAAGTTCTGAGAGACGAATTGCCAAAACGTGACTTTGTGACCATCATCATTAAATATGGCGATGACCTTGTACAAGAGATTGAACTAACGGGAAATGAATACGACCCGTTGCCTATTGTTTTTGAATAGTGGGCTAATCCAAGGCGCGAAGCCCATCGTGTTACAAAGCCCCTGCTGCCAAAAAACTCGCGCCCATGACATCTCGGGGAATAAGCAGGGGAAACGGGCAACATTGAGAACTTAAAAATGAACGTTGACAACTTAACTGGAGATGATGATGAAAGAGACTGTACTGGAAACGCTTGAGAAAAGCGGGCTAGATAATGCGCTGAGTCGCTTTGACGAACTGGCAGATAAACGGCAGCGTGTGCAGCTAAAAGTTGCATTTGCGAAAGAGGTTGAGCAATTGATGCCAGATGAGTCGAGGGCATCTTTGGCTGTCGCGGATAGATATGCAAACGGCTTGGCGACTGATGTCGAGTTGAGAAATGCTGCTTATGCTGCTGCTGCTGCTCGTGCTGCCGCTGATGCTGCCGATGCTGCTACTGCTTCTCGTGCTACTGCTCGTACTGCTGCTGTTACTGCTCGTGTTGCTGCTGCTGCTAATGCTGCTTATACGAATGTTTCTTATGCTGATGATGCTTGGGTTGCTGCCTCCTCAGAAATGGAAGCCAAGCAAGTGGAAATTCTCAAACAGTTTTTAGAGGACACCCCATGAAAACAACCTTAAACGAGATTAGAAAGATACACCTTAGTAAAGCCAGCTGGAAAAAGCTTCTGCGCCATTTAGGAAAAACCGAACCAGATGACGAATCCTTACCATTGCTTACGGTTCTGGAGTCGAACGGGCTTGAGGACACACTGTTCTGTTTCAGAGCTGTTGATGGGTTTGACAGAGAGAAGCGATTGCTTGCAGTTGCTTTCGCAAGAGAGGTAGAGCACTTGATGCCTGATGCGGCTAAATCAGCCCTTGAGGTCGCCGAGAGGTATGCAAATGGCTTGGCGACGGAGGGGGAGCTAACTCAGGCTTATACTGCTGATTATGCTCCCGCTGCTGACGCTGATGCTGATAATGCTGTTGCTGAGGTTGCTGAGTCTGCTGCTTATGCTTATGCTTATGCTGCTGATCTTTATGCTGCTGATCGTTCTGCTGCTGATCGTTCTGCTACTGTTCGTTCTGCTGCCCGTAAAACCGCCCGTTCAGAAATGCAAGCCAAGCAAGCAGAAATACTCAAACAGTTTTTACGGGATGCAGAATGACTATTGAAACACCTAATCCTTACGGATGGACAATTGAGGGAACTCCTATTATCTGGCGTGGTGAAAACGCTATTGCTGAAGCAAAAGCGTATGCCCGACGCTGGAAAGAAGAACCTGAACCTATCCCACTATACAAGGAGCCGCCAGTTACCGAGGAATCCTCGGCAGCTCAACAAGGTCTGACGGATGAGGAAATTGAAGCGATTATCAATGACATCTGGGGGAATAAGCAGGGGAAACGGGCAATTCTTAACCAACTTTGTAAACTTAAAAATGAACATTGACAACTTAACATTTAGCGAATTAAAACAAATCGCAGCACTCTTTTCTGGCTCTATTCAAAATGGCCAGCCCGACTTGTCCACCAAACCCAGCATACACGCTGAATTTATTAACAAATTCTGCATTGCAAGATGCGGCAACGCTGGAGTTCATGCCGGTGAGGTGGTGAGCGTGGAAGGTGAAACAGTCGTACTAAAAAACAGCCGCCGCTTGTGGAAATGGAAAGCTAAATCAGGTATTGCTTTATCTGGTGTGGCGCAGCATGGCCTTGAATTGTCAGAATCAAAACTTGATGAAGTCAATCCTCAAATTCTGCTGAATGGGGTCTGTGAGTTAATTGTTTGCTCGGCAGAGGCTCAAAGGTCAATATCATGAGCGCAGGTCACGGTTACGGTTACGGTAACGGTTCCGGTGTAGGCTTCGCTGAAGGTTGCGGTTACGGTTCCGGACACGGTTCCGGTAACGGTTCCGGTTTTGGTGACGGTTACGGTGACGGTTGCGGTTGCGGTTACGGTGACGGTAACGGTTTTGGTGACGGTTTCGGTTTCGGTTACGGTAACGGTGACGGTGCTGGTTCCGGTTTTGGTGACGGTGATGGTGACGATTAACTTGCTTTTAAACTTGACAACTTAACTGGAGATGATGATGAAAGAAGCTGTACTTGAAACACTTGAGAAACGCGGTCTATATGATGCACTGAGTTGCTTTGAAAAACTGGCAGATAAACGGCAGCTTGTGAAGCTAAAGGTTGCGTTTGCAAACGAAGTCAAACACTTGATGCCCGAGGCTTCTAAGTCTGCTTTTGAGGTCGTTGAGAGGTATGCAAAAGGCTTGGCGACTGATGAGGAACTTGATAAGGCTAGTGCGGCGGCTGCTCGTGCTTCTGCTGCTGCTGATGCGGCCGCCAATGATGCTGGTACCCACTTGGATGCCGATATTGCCAATGATGTTGATGCTGCTCGTGCTGAACGTGCTGCCAATGCCGCTGCTTATGCTGCCTATGCTGCCTATGCTGTTTATTCTGTTGATGCTGCGTATGCATCTGATGCTGCTGCTTATGATGATGATGCTGCTGTCAGAAAAGAAAGGAAAGCCAAGCAAGTGGAAATACTCAAACAATTTTTAGGGGATGCAGAATGACTATTAAAAAACCTGAGCCCTACTGCTGGGCAGTTGAATGGACTAATTCGATGTGGGCGTGGCGTGGTGAAAACGCTAAGGAGTTGGCGCACCGTTGTAACCCGCAAGATCAACCACCACCTTTTCCCCTATACCGTGAGCCGCCAGCACATCACCCCGACATCCTACAAATGACGCTCGATGCGCTCGAAGGCTTGATAGTAAAACACCGACACACCCACGGGCTAGACGGTGCTTGGGATAAAGAGCTTGTCAAAGGCGAAATGGCAGCAGAGTTGCTGCGGCAACACTTGAAACAAAATGAAGTACCCGACCACTTACACAATGCTTGATGCGCTCCTGGCATCACCCACTGAGCCGATGAAACCTGAGCGAAGGCGGCATCAGCTTACAAAGATTTACGAAGCTCTGCGGGCTATTGAACTAGATCCAGCACCGACCAAATCGGATTGGCAGATACTTTGCTATGCCTGCAATATGGTTGAAGCCTTGATAGAAATCGGCGCATGTAAAGATGCCGACGGCCTTTATGACGACGCTATCAAGTCACTGGCAGATGTGAACCGAAGGGTTCAATCTGGTTTGCCGATGCGTCTTGATGGGGAGGGATTGCGTAACGTGCGGCAGCTCGTGGCGGCCTATGATGAACTACTTGGGATAGTCCCTGAACGAACGATGATAGCTGCGCACCGCCAGCTTGAAAAGCGGGTGTTTGATATTCTGCGTGGCAATGGAAAGCGAAAAGATAATTTAATAGGGTGATATTGCTTTTTTTTATATAAATGTTGTACAATGTTTAACATGAACCAAAATCAAAGAATCGGTTTAAGACTATCCGACGCAATGCGCCAAACTCTTGAGCGCATTGCACTTCGTGAGCAACGCAGCCTTAGTAACATCATAAAAGTGATGATTGACGAAGGTATTAAACGCCGTCTTGATGCGGCATGGGAGAAGAGATGTATGAAGTAGAAGTGGCAGGATACCCCTGCTATGCCCACATTACCCACGTGAGCGGGGAACATGGCTCTGGCAGCTATCACGCTGCAAGTGATTGGGAATACCATGGCTGGTGCGATGTGGAATTTGAACTACGCTGGCACAAAGATGACTCGGTGCGGGCTACGTGGCTGGAAAAGCGCATGACAAAAGAGGATAAAGTTTATATCACCGACTTGCTTGAGCGAGCGATGCGCAAAGCAAAAATTGAGGATGAAGAAGATGCCCAAATTCCATATTAAGTGGTTCTGGAGCGATGAGATATATTTTGGTATCGGCCAAAAGTTCAACGGGTTCTCAATCTGCTGCTGGCCGTTCGAGGTTTTCATTTGGAGGAAATGATGAAAAGATTGATTATTAACGCATTTCAAAGACTCGGGCTAATTTTGGCCTGCGTTTTAACCATGGTGTTTTTGGCTGCCGCGCTCTCGGATTGGGTTATGGGGTGCGGGGAAGGCTACCATTCTGCTAATGGGTATGTTGCGCCCGATAATAAAGGCTGTTTTTTCTCAAAAGAGGTGCATAAATGATTGACCGTGCAACTATTAACGAACTAGCGCAAACGCTGAAATTCCCGTATGACCACTCGAGGCAACATGTCGGAAATCTCGACAAGTTGGTGGAACTGGTGCGCCTTGCACTTGAGCGGCTGAAGAATTAGCTTTTGCCATTAATGCGCTCGTATGAGCGCAACCCACCCAGTCCAAGCATCCCGCCTAGTAATACCATTAATTCATTAACATCGATGCTTGGCGGCACTGGCCAACCGTGTGCCGCACTTGCCCAAGATAATAGCGGCTGAAGCAAGTAGTTATAAAACAATCCAATAGCGCAACACCACCCGGAAGCCGGTCTCCAACCTCCACGGAAGTTATCCTGAGCCGCCTCAATCTTGTTAACCTCGATCTGGCCAATCATCAATTTAACCTGTGCTTCCATTTCCGCCAGTTGCCCCTCTTGTGCCAGTTTCAATGCCTCAAGTTTTGCGGCGTCTTTCGCTTTCTCGTCGGGTAAAATTTTATCGAGTAGCGGCAAAAGTGCTGTTACTATTTGAATCATGGGTAGTATCTCCGGTCTAACTCGAAATGCGGGCCGTCCTTCAACGTTCTCCAGTTGCCGCCCCATAGTATCCTTACGGCGCACTCGTCTGCCGCCTGCTGCATGGCCTTTGCTAGCTCATCGTAAAGTGGCCAGTCCCATCGAACTTCACTACCAACCATAGCCGCCAAGTCAACTGCATGCCCCGTTAAATGTCTGCTGTTCATAACAGTGCTCGCCCCCACTTTCATAAGCTCCGCCTGCCGTTTTTCTGTGCGAAGCCCCTCGGTTACGCAGAAATCAACCTTGGTAATTTGAATCGCTCGCTCAACCACCCTTATTAGGTCTGGATGAACTCCTTTCAAATTGGCGTATGAACGTCCCGAAAGTTTGAACTGTTGCGCAGGTTTGCGGAATATGAATCTATCAAGAATTGACATGATGCCTCCTAATTACCACACCACCCAAGCCTAGTGCCGCCGTTGTACGGCCTGACTAAGCCTGTGCGTATCATCTCAGATGATAAGCTCTTGCCGTCTACCATAACATCGGCAACCACTCGCCCGCTGTACTTGTCATCTTTGACGTTGTGAAGTGTTACGTTCTTTCCCGTTTGCAAAAAATGGGTTAATGCTGCCGTTGCTTCCTCAGCTTTGACTTTTTCAAAATCGCATTTACCCCGCAGCTCGGGTGCATCAATTCCATTGACCCGAACGGATGTAACAATCTCAACACCTTGCCAAACGGGTAGACGTGCTTTGAATGTGTCGCCGTCGGTAACGGCCAAAACAACTGCAATGTAAAAATTTATCACGGTTTCCACCCCTTCATTGCCGCCGCAATTGCTACCGCCACCGCACCGATAAAAAGAAGCGGCTTTGCTACTTTGGCTAAGAATTCTAAAAATATAAAAGCTCCTCGCGCCGCATTGAACGCGCTCACGATGTCTTTCGTGTTTTTATCAATACTTTCGACTTTGCACTCAAGCGCTATCAAACGATTGTAAACCTCTTGCCTAGTAACGGTTTCTACCATTCCATTAACCCCTTTTACTTTTCACGTGGTATTGTCCACCTCACCCATCTCTAGTTTATTTATAACTTCGCAGACCTCGTTATAAGGCCGCATTTTCAAACTTTCGATAAGCAATCTCTTCTGGCTATCAGTCAAATCTACTTGCATAAAACCCTCGCAAGAAACCAAGATTTTTAATATTAAATCCTATAAGTCGTAAACGTATTCGCCGCCGTTTTAATCGTCCTAAAACTTGCACTTGTATTTGCCGCTATCGTTGCATTTCCAACATAAGTGTGACCAGTGCCGCCAGCCATTGTTATGGTGAAACCCGCCAAATTCACTACTGACCATGTGAAACTTCTAAACGTTTCAAGCGATGCCAATACACCCGCATCAGTTAGCGTACCTGTCGGGAGTGTAAATGTTATATTTGCCGCCGGTGTTGATTGAATCACCAGCGTTAATATCTGAGCAATGGTCAGAGTACTGGTCGCGTTAAGCGTCGTGATTGCGCTATTGCCTTGATAAACAACACCGCGCGAACTCGTGCCCGCATCTCCAATTCTGCAAGCAACGTTTGTTCCTGTGTAAAAATTGTGGTATGAACTGGTATTTTGCACCGAGTACCACATTGTATCTGTAGATAAACCGATGGCAAAATCTAAGGTGGATCCGGTCAACGTTTGCCTAAATGCTATCTTCGTCCCTACTGTCCGAGTTGTTAAGGTTGGTAACCCAGAGCCAGACGTATAAAAATCAATTCGGTTTCCGGTGCTATTCGCCAAAAATAACCCACCAGAATTATTGTTGGGACTAAAGGCTTGGTCAATTGCCACCTGCCCTAGCGTAGAAACTGAGTAGAACGTCGGCGTGGAGTAGTTTGACAGCAATCCGTCAAGATACAAAGGAAAATTGTTACCCGTCGGTGCGGTAGTACCAAATACAGTTCCAGAATGCACCCATGTTCCGCCGCTCGTGTTTACAGAATACGACCCGATGCCCGTGTTTTTATTTCCAAGCGCAAGCACATAAAAATCATACTGCGTATTGCTGACTTGCACGGCTAAAGTGCCAGAATTACTCAGTGCTCCGCCTTCACCAAGAATTAAGCCACGCCCCCAAGCGTAAAAATTACCTGTGCTCCCTGCGGTAAAAGTCACGCCATTGCTTGTCGAAAACAAGAACTTATACTCGCACACTCGTCGAGTATCTAGCAATGTCTCATCTTGATAAACTATTGATAAATTCAGTTTTTCTCTGGTTTGTGTAGTAGTCCAGCGACCTAAGTAAATGTAAGTATCCGAAGCACCGTTGTTAGCTGGCAATGTGTTTGTGTATAGTTTCGCATTGCCTACCGAAAGGGTCTCAGCCGAATCTGCGAACCCTGCGGCGATTTTTTTCCAAGAACCAAAAGCGTTGTTTTCATTAAACCGCACGCTCATGTAGTATTTATTTTCACTCACAGCCCCTCGTGGCACAGCAAACATCGCACCGTAGGACCCTGTACCAGTCGCTGGATACGGCGAACCGAGCCCGATATACCACGAATAAAACATATTAAATACGCCGCTACCAGTGCCAGGACCGTTTGTTGCACCTCGAACAAAGCGATAGCCAAAACCATAGCTGGGCGTGGTGGCATCAAATTGTGATCTTAAATTAAAAACCTCACCCGTGCTATTGAAAATCGATTGCACGCTTAAGTTATCAACGTTTCCAAGGCCAATACTTGTTTTGGCTTGCGCGGGCGTTTCCAATACCCAACTTGTGCCATTTCCAACAATAAAATTATCAGCCGTTGGCGTTAAAGCTGCGATAGCTGTTAAATCAGAATCAAGCGGTTGCGCGTCTGTTATCCCGTACCCCCCCAGCGTTGTTGGCTTGTTGGTAATGTCTGAAAAAGCTGGTGTGATGGTGACATTGGTTGAAGACGTTAATCGGCCTTGTGGGTCTACGGTGTACTGCGCTACTTGAGTGGCGTTTCCGTATGTGCCTGCCGTCACTGTCGTATTGGCTAGGGTCGTGGCAAAGCTGCCCGTGCCGCTACCTGTTACGTCACCCGTTAAGGTGATAATCTGATCGCCAGTGTTTGCTCCACTGATCGATGCATTACCTGTAATTGCTAGGGTTGAGTTTGCGTTTGTTAAACCCGTGCCGCCATACGCTGCATCAATAATCCCGCCGTTTGGTATTTGAAAAATCTGCGTCCAAGAAAGTACTAAATCTCCTGCTATTCCTGCTGGGGCAGTAAAAACGGTTAACGCACCGTCATTAGCAAATTCGTATTTTGTTGCTGTACCGTTCTGCAAATATTGCCAAGCGCTCAAAGGCCCGCTTTGCAAATATTGTGCGTTGACAGCCATGTAGCTGCCCTGCGGGTCTAGTGGGCCGAATGACAAGATATTTTCTAAGGTGATGCGGTTTTCAATTTTTAACGCGCCTATGCCCGTGGGCGTGATGAGAATATCTTCGCCGGCTTGAGTGCTGGTGATACCGCTCGGGCTAATGCTTAGGTTGCCCGTGACTAGCTCAGGCACTTCGATTTGTGTTAAAAATTTCTTCGCCATCTATTACCCCGTAACCGTTACTCGTAATGAGTTTAATGCTGGGGCAACCGCAAAAGCTACAGTTACCACGTTGTTGTTTGTGGCCGTAACATCGCACTCCACTTGGAGATTAGTCACAGCATCCCGCACTTGCACAATCACATCTTGCGAGCCAAGTGAATGAGTAACCGCTATCGATGTGGCCGAACCGTCGCCTATGGTCTGAGCATATATTCTGGCTGCTGCTACCGTCGCATTTACAACGCCTGTTAAACGTCCGTAAGAATCAGTGTTTACCGACTGCACAAACGTAATACCTGCCGTTCCTGCGGTGTCCGTGCGGGCGACTGATGCCAAGTCAATCGAATCTGGATTGACTACAATACGTGCACTACTGGCCGTTACAACGTTAAGTGTGTTTCCAGTCTTTGTTAAACCGTCTCCCGCTGTGATCTGGCCTGCGCCGCTGAACTGCTCCCACGTTACTGAGGTAGTGCCAAGCGTCCCACCCGCATCTACTGTGCATACCCAGCCACAATCGCCGTTTACCGTGCCCTCTTCAACAAACGCAAAGGCACTGATCAACTCGTTCCATGTGTTCGCGTCGGCTGTGCGAGTCCATGTTGTCGCTGAAACTGAGTAAATGCCGTTTTCTGCCGGTGCGCTTTGATTCTTAACAATCACCCGATCCCCAGCCACAAGTGATACCCCGTCAACGGTTTGCAGTCCACTCAGAGTAATGTTCACTGTTGTGGCTGCGCGTACACTTGATTTCACATCCAAGCCTTGGGCCACTGAATCCACATACAGTTTATTGGTTGCGTCCGTGTCCAACGTTGGCGTTGCCACATTGGTGATCTTGAACCCGCCAAGCGAAACATCTGCCGTCGCTGCTGATAATGCACTCAACGGGATTGCGCTGTGATCTGCGGCCGCGTGTCTGTGCTGGTGATCGGCTCGTGCGTAGTCTGTGCTTGTGCCGTCGCTCGCAGTGGTTGCAAGGTTTGCAACCGTCCCAAAAGCATTCGATTGAGTCCACCCGCCTGAGCCATTGCCAACATATAACAATTTTGAATCCGTTGCAAAGTACAACGCCCCCGCCGCCGAGGATGTACCTTTTGCGGCCTCCGTGCCCGTGCCCACATTCCCTACTGGGTTCCATGCCGTGCCTGAGTAAACCTTAAGCGTACTCGTGCCAGTGTCATACCATGCCTGCCCCGCGCTAGGGCTCACTGGTGCTACTGCGCTTGGGTGCAACAGTGCATTTAATAAAGAAAGGTTTGATAAATCGATTGGGACTAAAAATTTACGTGACATGGTGCACCCTTATGAAAGATAAGCGTAACCGCTGATCGCCGCGGCGAACGTGATTGTTAATTGGTTTGCGCTGATATGACTTACAGTGCCCTCGACATTCTGACCGCCGTATTCGACCACCAAAACACCGCCCGGGCGATATGTCAGATTGTGCGTAATCGTCCACACCGTCGCTGGTGTCATTTGCTCATAAGCAAAACTGCCGCCGGTTGCTCCGCGTAGGCCAGTAGTTGTTAACGAAAGCTCGACCGTCGTTTGATCTGGCGAAACTACCTCGATCGTGCTCGTCTGGCCGGGTGTAATAACGATCTGGCTGGTCATTGTGTGATGTCCTCGCTCACCGAAATGTTAAACGTCTGGCTTGATCGTGTCACGTTGTCGGGGTCTACAAACTGAATATCACTTCGTAGTTCATCAATCGGCCATGACGTTGTTAAACCACCTGACAAAGTAAATACGCCCGGGTTAGTTGTTTGGTTTGCTTTGGCGGCCGTTAGCTCTGCCACCAATATGCCCGATGAATCCCGCACTTGTGCCCGAATCGTGTAATCCTGCACCGTCGCCGCCGTGCCGTTTTGTTTATACGTGCAAGCCAAAGTGAGTGTATCGCCACGTTTTATGGCTACGGTTGCCGGCTGGTTTTCGCAACAATCAAACACTTTTCGCCCCCCAAAACCAAAACAAACCTAAGTGCCAAATTACAAACGGCATAAGCAAAATCATTTTGCCCTCTTGTCGTAAACCGACCAAACAAAACCAATCAGTGTCAAAACTGCGCCAATGACTGCTTCGAGTGTTGCCCCGTCGATGCCGTAACTAGCCGCCATTGCGCCGCCTGCGGCTGTCAAAATGTGGCGCGTTAAACCTAATGCAATCTCTTTATTCATGCTACCGCAACTCCTGTATCAAATAAAATCTCTGTGTTATTTTCGGTTTCCACCCAAGGTACACCAAGCCTAGTCACTATCATGTTTGATTTGCTTGTAACTTGCAGGATTACGTTTGATTCTATTAAGTTCCTTTGTTGTTCCGTTAAAAACCAACCAAACACCTGATCTTGTCTTAGTTCTTCGTATGGCGTGAAACATTGCGCATGGTCAACTATTAACTTGGCCTCTCCACGTTGCACGCCACCGTATTTAACGCCATTTACTATTTCAAAACCTTCGCATTTCCACCAAACGGAAATCACAACATTTTCGTACTCACCAACTCTCGGCAAAGCATCCATGTGGGTTATCGACCACTTAATCATTTTGCCTCCATTACTGCAATGCGGGCAGTGAGTGATTCGATTAGGGATTGCTGTTTTTCAATCAAGGCTTGCTGTTGTTGTACTGCATTAACTAAAAGCCATGTGATTTCCGTCGCATCAAGTTTCTTAATGTCTGTTTCTAACTCATCTTCTTTGTTTAATTTTGCTTTGTACGTTTCAACGGTGTCCGGCAAAACTAGCATGGCTTCATCTGCAATTAACCCAATGCCATTTGTTCCATCAACTGTGCCGCCTTTACCGTTATAAACCCAAGTTTTAACTTGAACTTGCATCAGCTCGGCAATGCCTTTTTTGTATGGCGCAATATTTCGTTTTAACCGAGCGTCAGAAGGATTTGACCATGTTGTACCTGATGCCTTTTGAGCCGCAGAGCCTAATAAAATGAATGCCCCGCTCGCATCTAGCGTCATCTTCGGATCGCCAAACGGTATAGTGCTTCCTGCCGTGCCTGCGGGGGCTGAGTACCAACCGTAGCTGCCACTTGTTTGCGTAAATCGTGAGGAGCCTACTCCAGTTGTTTGATATTTCCACGTGGTGTCAAAATATGCGTTTGATGCTAAATTAGTATTATTGCTGTCGCAGAATAATAGCCCTGATGCAGGAGGGCCAAACTGTATAGAAGTTCCGGATGGTGCGGAACTCGGGTTAACACCTACGCCAACATTCCCACTTGCATCAACAACTACCCTTTGCGCTCCACCAGTGCTAATAGCCACCTGATTTGCTGCGGGAAAATACAAGCCCGTGTCGGTGTCGCCTGTGGGTGCGATTGAGGGGGCTGCGGCTGTGCCTGCGGCTACCGGCATGGCTTGAATGGCTGCCTCAAGGTAGTCAGAGATGTTAGCCGGCGTCAATCCGTCGGTTACGTTGTTGGCTTGATATTCCGCTATGAACTGGGCTACGCCTGCGCTAATGAGTGAAGATTGACGCAGAGCCTTGTTCACCAGTTTTGAACGTGCTACACCCGGCTGATTTCCGATTAACCTCTGAGCGTCCGCGTCATACTCGGCCTGCGTCAGTAAGTTGGTTGTCGTGTCGGTTTGTGCGAATCTTAAAATCTCATTGGTTGCCATTTTTAATCACCTTTCAAATATCATAGCGCACTTACTTCATAAGCCCATTGCGCTGAATCCCAACCACCCAATGCTGCGTTGTCACAATCCCAACCGAGTAGCTTTCCTTCGCTCGGTGCGATGGCGTAATAGTTAACCCGCACGCCCGCCGGTTTGAGTGGCAAATAGCCTTGCTCTAGCAAAGCCCGCTCGATGGCGTCCAGCGGCTGGCCGCTGATTGCCACAACCATGGTCATGTCCTGGTTGTCCTGAATCACCACAAACGAATCAGCGAACACGCTCGCCCAAATGTCGTAAGCCTTTTCAATTGTGCCGTCCCAGTTGTTGGCTGCTATCTTGGCTTTGAGTAGCGTTCTGAATGAATCGTCCGGTAATCGGGTTAAGCCGCTGGTAGGGTCAAATTCTCCTTGCCATGTTCCCTGCTCCCACCCCTCAGAATCAAGCGAACTGTCCCATGTCAGATATACACCCGTTAGCGGTGTATTAAGGTTCCTAGTGATGCCCGCCCACTGCCCGATAATGTCCAATTGCTGGCCGATTGCGGTGTCTAAATCGTAATCCTGGACCAAACCCTTTAGCGTGTCCTGCAACGCAATTAAGGGGCTAACAGTGGCTTGCACTGTGGCGACAAACTTTGGTTTGTCACGGTGCTGGCTAGTGATTAGGTTTAGATATGTTTCGATGGTCATAAGACAATCACGGCCACATTGATTGACGGATCACACTGCGCCACCTCGTTAAACGTCAGCACGATGTTTGATGTTCCGAAACTGCCGGCGTTTTTCTTAATGCGAATCTGGGTTATGTTGAATGTCGCCCCCGCCGCTACCGTCGGCAAGTTGGCCGGTACGTATAGTTTGTTAAGCAGCACGTCCTCGCCGATCTCGATCGATTCGATTGACCGCGCCACCGCCTCTGAGATGTCCGAAGCAAATGAAGCGGTATAGCCTGCAAACGGTTGAATGGTTATCTCAACCCCAATCGTTGCGACCGTTGGCCGGAAAAAATTGATAGTGTTCGGGATCCCGTAGCTGTCAAACGTGGTTGCGCTGGTGGTTCCATAGGTTGCCGTGCCGGGTGTTTTCTTCAAAGCAATAGCATCGGCAATGGCTTGATTTGTTCCGCCTTCTACGACTAAAGCGATGCTGTGCGCTGGCAGTCCGTCACCGTCCGTGCTGTTGCTGTCGTTTTCGTAGCCTCTGAACCTCGTCACCCCTGCCAAGCTCGCCACCTGCCCGACAATGCCGGCTAGGATTGATTGCGATGGTAGTGCGGTGCTGGTGGTTTGCCGTTTGCGTAATTCTGCATCCGTCTCGACTGCTACCCCAACAGTTGCCGCTGTCGGGTTATTGACACTTTGCCAACCAAGCGTTGGAGTGTTGATCTTGTTGATCGTGCCTGCCTGCGCTGTTACCTCGCCAATCTTCTCAGCAGTGGCAGTCACGGTAATTGAACCGCCGGCGGGTATGGTCACGCTGGCTGGTAATAACCATTTCTGGTCTAATGCGTCCACCGCTTGCCCATTGGTTATGACCGTACCGGCTGCGCCAACCACCAGCAAATCGGCGGTGGAATACGTAGCACTCCGCCTGCGGATTCCGTTGATCTTAACCTGTCTGCTAAGTGCATCAGATTGAGCGGTGGTGGGCGAAAAGCTCGAATAAACCGCCGCGCATACCTGCATCGTTTCAAATATCGCCAACGCGTTAATGGCTATCCATTGCCCGTCTTGACTGTCTGCGGTGATGTAGGTGTCTGCTCCGAAGATGTTTTTATACTCGTCGGTTAAATATTGAAGTACGGTGGGGTAGTCGGGGTAATGAAAACCTGTCGCATCAACGTAAACCAAATCGGCCAATGTCGCCATTAAATCACCTCCGTCAGTACGGCTGGGCCGTATATTGTCTCTATCGTAGCTTCTACTTTTGCCACCCGTGTGTCCGGATCAAATATTAGATCAAACGCCGTGATCTCGGTCACGCCTTCAGTTGTCAAAATACGCTCACGGATTGCCGGTGCTATGGTCTGGCTGGTGTACTTGCCCAACGCTGCTTGCACGTATGGCGTGCCGTCGCTGGTGTCTAAGAACCACTCATCAACCCACAATTTCAAACGGGTAATGACGGCCTGCACCACTGCCGCTGGTGCGTCCCTCAAAAAGTCTTTTTGCTGGCTGCCAAAAGTCATATCGCCATCGTCATCTAATCGTCTGTATCTCATAACGGCCCGCTCGTTTGTGATCCACCCGGGGCTACGCCGCCGTGCTTGTGTGTGCCAAAGACAATCCCGCCAATCGTGAATGTACCGCCCGATTGATTTACTGGCCCGCTAATCTCAATGTTCCCGCTTAGATTGATTGTAGGCGCTTGGATGTCGATTGCTGCCGGTGATACTACCCGTGCTTTTCCGTCCGCTGTGATTTCCACATACGTTGAACCCGCATCGTTTCGCAATTGAACGTTTGAAGAACTGACGCCGCTCAATTTCTTCGGCTGGCTCGTCGGTGCAAGAATAGCGAAACCGTCGCTCAAATCGTGCATGCGTGCCTCAGCTGGTACGCCAACACCTCCGGATTGCCACCATGAATCGATACATCTCGAAGCAAAAACAACCAAGACTTCATCATCCACTTTTATCGGGAATGTTAAAGCAAACCCGCCCGCCCTTGGCCACACAATCGGCACGTCTACTAGTAGCGGTAGATTAACGTATTGCCGCACGCCCGCCGGATTGGTGATGCTGCCCTGAATACTTGGTTGCGCTGATACGGTCTGCCGGCTCAAATCCACGGCCTTGACGATTGCGGGGATTGCCGTCCAAATCTTGCTCTGTGCGTTGTCCAAGGCCAAGCGCAGCGCTTCTTCTGGGTCGTCAAGTAGTTCGTCGCGGTTCATACTGGTTTCACCTGTTTTGATGGCGGTTGTGTCTCGTCAATGTCTAGGCACGTTAATTCACTGTACCAATCGTTGCCACGAGTATCGCCTTTTATCTGTACCGCTAACAACCTGTAAAACCCATCACTTGCCAATGAAGCGGGTTTGTTTGCGCTGTCGTCTGGCCTTGATTCTGGCACTAGGGCACGCTGCACTGATGCCTCATCGATCTTGACCTTGCCGCCGATCTTGAGTAACGGATTGAGCAAAGCCACGGCTGTTATGCCGTCGTTCGTTTGTTCCGGTGTTCCTATCAATCCGGTTTTGCTGTTTAATACTACGGCCTGATTCGGTAAAACTGCCGTCAGCGGTAACACCTGAAGCCGCCCATCTTGCACCGACCAAGACGAATCCGAAGCCTCCGCCGATTGCCTGAGATAGTCACGGCTCATGCCGTGCATAACCTTTCCACGTGATAGCTTGGTGTTGCCCGTGTCTCCGATATAACCCGTTTTAATGTTGCGCTCGCTCATCGGCTGCGCTGCTGCGTTGATCTGGTCTGCTTGCGTTGCGCCGGCTGCCAAAGTCGTGCTCACCACTGCGAAGTTGTAAGCATCATCACCGTCACCCGCTGCAATGTCTAAAAATGTATCTATGCCGTTTTGTTTGCCCGACCGTACTTGCTTAATGTTCCCATCGAAAATCACGCCATAGTTCGATTCGTAGCCTGCCTGAAGTATCACGCGCGTAAACTCTCTTTGTATTTGAGCGATCGTGTTCGGTGCGATGTTGAAAATCCTGATCTGGGCTGTGTTGGGTGTCTGTGCGTCGGTCTTTTTAACCGTGAACTGAACATGAAGCCCCGACAAATCCAAGCCGCTGCCGCTTGCGCCCGCTACGGTTAAGTTGAATTTGCGGATGTACTGCTTCTGACTCATTCAGCCACCACAAAGTAAACATTGGATTCAACACCCAGGCTCGCCTCTGTTGGCGGTGCGAACTCGTCGCCGTCGGTGTAGCAAACCAACGCCCCGCCGATGTTCAAATGCTCGTGCTGCTCCAACAGATTCGAACCCGCCACCAATGGCAAACCGCAAACCAGTGGGCTGGTGTTGGTCTCTTCGAATATGTCAACCATCCACGCTTGCGCCTGCTCGTTCCATCGGTTATTTAGTGTGTAGCTTATCCCGTTCAAAGCGATAACAAACCGCTGCGCCACGTTGGTCAAAGGGATTGTGTAAACAGTCTGTGCCACGTCATCCCCCAAACAAAGTATTTAACGCACTGCGCTGTTTTTCCGGTGCGGGTGTCGCTGCCTTTTGGCCTGCGTTTTCCGTCGCTCCAGTCGTGCCTGGTCTGCGCTGAACTGATCTAGCTGGCACGCTGGTGGTTTCAATCTGAACGATAAAGATTTCCTGAAACTCGCAGCTGATGCTTAAGACGTTCTCAGTTTGTGCGTCAGTGGTCTGCCCCAGCGATTTCAAAAGCATGTTTTTGTAGGCTCGCTTGCCCGTCACCACGTCGAACGGTATCGCCTGCGATTGTAGTTTTCTCAACTTCTCGTAAATCTCTGGCAATGTCCCCGTGCTTGAATCAAACATGATCCGCACTTGCAGTGATGCCGGCTTCATATAGGCATGATCCGTGATCGTTGCTCCCTGCTGAACGGGGTGCTGAGTGATCTCTAAATCGTCGCTTGCCGTTTCCTCGATCGTTAGAAATGCGGTGAAGCTACCAATCATCCTTTTCGGAATGATGGTTGTGGTTTGAGTTGGGTTGAATATGCTCACCGTGCCGCCCCCCTCATGTTGCGCGTCATGTCTGCATTAACCCTGTTTTGCTGCCCCGCCACTGCTCTGGCGGTTGCGTCTGGGTTGCCTGCGCCCTGCACGACAATTTGCGTTTGTTGGCTCACCGTCTGCGCCCCTGCTGTCAGGCTCGCTGCTGCTTGTGGTGATGGCGTTGTGGGTCTGCTCATTGCACCTGTGGCCGCTGCGTCGATCTTAACGGTACCGCCTGTTAGCTTGCTTATTAGTCCGGATAGCTTTGAAAAACCACCTACAAGCCAGTCGAAGAATTGCGTAAACCATCTTTTTACCGTGTCCCAATTTTTAATGAGTGCATAACCTGCCGCACCCAATGCCACCACCGCCGCGATAACAAAAGCGATCGGGTTCGCGTACAGCGCAAGGTTAAAAGTTAATACAGCAACGCGTGCAGCATACATAACGCTGTTTATAAATCCCATGACGGCGGCCCATGCCTGGGTTGCTACGATCATGCCTAATACTGCTGCCTTGCTGGCGGCTAGGTATGTAATGAATCCACCGATCACAACAGTTAACGCGCCAATCACCTGACCCGTTGTGCTGCTCCAATCAATAAAGCTCTGTCCGCCATCTATGAATGTCATGAAGTCATCTGCCAACAAAGCTAGTGTCGATGCCAACGCAATTATTTGGCCAAACGGGGTCGCCAAAAAAGCCAGATTTAAAAACTTCCACGCCGCCGCCGCTGCCAAAATGTAAGATGACCATCCGCCAGTTGCATCGTTGAGTTTAACCAACCAGACAATAATGGTTTCGAGTGCCTGCGCTACCCGTCCCACTATCTTTACAAACGCATCAGCCACCCGCATTACGAGTGAAATGATAGGCGTGATTGCGTTGATGATCTTGGGCATGTTTTCAACCAAGAATTTTCGAACGGTATCGATGCCGTTTTTAAGCTGGTTCATAAAGCGCAAACCGACCGCTTTTTTTATCGCGTCGAATGTCATCCTCAATCTATCCATCGAGTCGTTAAAAGCTCCGGCCTGCTCGGCTGCCTTGTTAGCGTCAACGCCTGCGTTTTTATAAAGACTGTCGAACTCCTCAGCCAACCCGCTTACATCTGAAGTAAGCGCCCCGATCATCGTGGGGTCTAGCCCGAGTTTTGATAACACGGCGACCTGCTCGCCGCGCTCCATGCCCTTGATTTTCTCTCGAATCTCACCAAGCAAAACGCTTGTATCTTTTAGCTTGCCACTCTGGTCTTTTGCAGTAATTCCTAGCTTCTGAAAAGCCATTGCGCCCCGACCAATGCCCAACGCTGCTTCGCCTGCCGTCTTGCTCAAGCCTTCTAATGAACTCTTGGCCGCCTCAACGCTTGAGCCTGTAAGCGTGGCAATGTAGCCAAGTTTCATTATTTCTTCGGCGCTGGTGTTTACGCGATCTGCCAAGTCTCCCACTTGATCAAGGCTGTCGGCGATGGTTGATATGAAGTACGTCAAGCCACCAACCGCAGCGGTTGCAGCTGCACCGATGGCCGATATTTTCAGAGTGGCCGAAGAAATGCCCGAAGTGAACTTATCCAAGCCGCCTTGGTCTATTTGAAAACCCAAGCCGACCAAGAATTGTTTAATCACTTCACCATTCACTTATTAGCCTCCCTGTATCGTTCCTCGTTCTCGTCCTGCACGTCGAGCGCATCATTCATTAGCGCCACGTCTGCCAAGTCTAACGCCCCATTTATAAGGCTCTCATACCTGCACATTCCGCGCAGTACCGGCCTCAACAACCAGTCCTCACCGTCGGGCAAACTCACCCACTTTACTGGGCGTTTTGTTTCTGGGCTGCTACGCTCAAAGCCGACGGTGCGACGGGAAAAAAACCACCTACGTTATATAACAACGCCTCCCACGCTAATCGAAGCATCACCCCCATGTCGATGTCTTCAAACATCAACTGATTGCCCGTGGAAACTGGCGACCATCCCAAGCCCTGCGCCTGCTTGCGTTTTACGCATTGAAGCAAACCAAACAGAACGTAATCCGCATCCGCATCACTCAACCCGCTGATTGCTGTTGCGGCCTTTGGTAGTCCGTTGGCCGTGTCTCCGCTTTGAACGGCCGGGATGATCTCGCCCAGTACTGGCGCGAGTCGGCGCACGATGTGAAACTGCTCACGTGCCCCGATCTTGCTGGCGCTGTACTGCACCCCGTTTATTTCAAACTCTTTCATAACAAGCTAGGCGACCCGCTGCCCAAAACAATAGTTGTTTTGATTGCGTCGAAAGTCCATTCCAGCGTACCGCCCTCTTTGGCGTAGGTCACGCTTGGGCGTTTCTTGAATGCCACGTCGGTTAAGGTGATATTGTCGCCGCGGACTGAATCACGGATCGTGATCGTGTTGCGCCCGTGCGTTGCTGCGCTCTGTACCTGCTGGTTGTACATGGCCGTTAATTGCTGGTTGACGGGTGAAGTCTTAAGCAAACGCACGGTCACGGTACTGGCCTCATTCGCCATCAAATTGTGCATGCCGCTGCCGTCTGCTCCAATAGTCATCACGCTCTTGTCTTCCATGGCCTCGATGGTGATGCCTTCCTCAGCAATGGCCGCACCTGCGCCAAGGTTGATCGAACCGCCAACGCCCGAAAGCGAAGCCACCACGTTTAAGAATGAGTAAGTGCTCATTGTTTAATCTCCTTATTTATCAGCGGTTTACATCAACTATGCAGTCGATTTCATGGATTGCACCTGCCAGTTTCAAAGCGATCTGAATCGGGGGGGCAATGCGCTGCTCTCTGATGCTCTGATTTTGCAACGCCATTGGCTCGGTGTAAATGTAGAAGCCTTCGCTCAGAAAGTCGCCGCGCTCGATCTGGCCGAAGCCGTCTGCGTTCCAAGTGCCTGGAGCTATCAATCCATTATTTACTGCCTCCTTACAAACGTTAGCCGCCACGGTCACCAGTTGGTTTTGGCCTGCGTCGGTTTGGGGTATCTTGGTCTTGCTTTGATAAAGAAGGTTGTATTCCGCATTTTGCAAAGCGTCGGCGAACCAGTCAAGCCCGTGGATTTCATCAAAGTAAGCCTGCCCACTCATTACGCCGTATTGAATGATCGCTGTATCGTTTTGATAGGTAACAAAGACATTACAACGCTTGGCCTTGAGTGTTTGAGCTTGAGTCTCGCTCAGTACCGCAGCGACTACGCCAGGCTCTTGCTTGTACATCAAGGTTATGGTTGAACGGTTAGCGCTGAAATTAACGCTGAATGCTCTACCCATCAATGAACACACGGCATAAGGGTTAGCGCTGAATTGAACACACGTGCGCTTGTAGCTCAAAGCCTTAAATTGGCTGGCCAAGTCGGTCGTATAGGTTGCATCCAGCACGTTCGTATTGGTCTCAGTCACGCCAAAAATGCGGGTGATCGATGCGGCCTCGATGAACGCACCAACAGCGATCAATTCTGAATCAGTAGGCATGACGGATGCCGCAAAGCTCAGGCCATACCAAGCGCCGGAAATGTCGGCCAGCTCGGTTGCAGCGTCAACGGGTGATTCTGCTGCGAACCCACTCACTGCGCCGCTTGCGGTGGTGCTGGTCAGTTTCAACAGTGCGCTGATATTCGTTCCTGTGGCGGCTGCCGAAGCAAATCCAACGGTTGAACTCGTGCCGGTGGTTGCGCTGGTGATGATGAAGCGCGAACCCGTCCAGCTGATCGTTCCTCCTGTCAGTACGGCGTTGATAGCACTTGCCACGCCGTTCAGGTTCGTCACTGCGCTAAAGTTCAAGCCGGTAACGCTGCGCTCTGTGCCGTCGATGGTTACTTTGAATGAACCGGCGGTGATAGCTGTCCAGTTGGCTAATGCTTGCTCGGCGGTGGTCAGGATTGCACCACGCAGAAAGCCAGCGGTTGCGGTGCGTAACCAACGCCCGACCATCAGCGTTTGTGGTCTGGGGGACTGGCCAAAATATAACGATGCTGCCAAGTACTCAGGTGCGGATGTGCCGAAGTCATTGGCTACGCTCTCGATGTCAGTGTATGAGCGGATCCGCTCCTGTCCGTCAATAACGTTGCTATCTCCTGCGATCAGTAAAGTACCGAACCCACGGCGTGCTGCCGCTAGCGGTGCAAGGTTGACGGTTGCACGAACCAACCGCCCTACGTTTAAGCCTTCTGCCATTTTGATGTCTCCTTGATTTTAGGATGTTTGCCACCCTCGTGTAAGGGTTGATTCTGCTCGGTTTGCTTTGATTGTGCCACCGGCTGCTGTGAAATTGAAAATTGAGTAAACCCTATTTAATTCTCTGCGCACAGTCAAAACAATATCGCAGCGGTTGAAGTATCTCTCATTGACTAGCTCAGGTGCGTGCGTTATGTCTGATGCGTCCACAATGGCCATGCCGCTTTGATATAAAACGTCTTGATTTTGCTGGATTAGGATTGCGTCACGCAGCTCGGCGGCGTTGCCTAAACAGTTTGGGCCGTAAAACATCAATCGATATTCCAGCTCTTCATGGCGTTGCTGTGTGGTCTGCGTTCCTGCCGCGTTCATCTTCAAGAATGTATCATTATCGGCCCGCCTTGAAGCTATCCCATAGGCCAACCAGTCCACCGATATATCTGGTGTAGGTGCTGGGTTAGCCTGCCACAATGGGCGCACCAATGCCGCTTCTAAGCCCGTTAAACCGCATAGAACTGCATGAATAAAGCGTTGTAATGCTTGGTCATCGGTCTGGGTGTTTGTAGGCGTTAAATAGCCTCCGGTCGCTGATGTGTTAGTTGGCATTGACTTGCTCCAACACACAAACGGCCTTAGTAAACCCTACGCCAAAGTTTAAGTAATCCTCGATCACCTCTTTGACTTGGTAGCGCTTGCCGCTGTAAACAATAATATCGGCATACCCGCCCTTTCGCTCGGCAGTCAGTGTGCCTTGATAATACACATCCACCATATCGCCAAGCCTTGCGCCCTCGGGTAGTTTGGTCATGGTCTCGGTGTTCGCTCCCTGCACTACTGCAACAATCTGGCATGGGTACTCAGTCAATACGTTCTCGCCGTACTCGTTAACCTCTGATTTCCGTTTGATCAAAGTGATCACGTCCGTAAAATCAGGGTCTCGCAGTAGGTCAGAAACGTCGATCTTAGCCATTACTTCACCACGAATTTAATGCTATTCAAAAGCTGGCCGGTACGGATTAGGGGCTTTGTGCCCTTGTAACCCTTCGATGCCCGTGCGTTTAACGTGGCATTAGATAACCCTGTCATGCCCTCGCTACTCACGATCTGATTCTTAACCGCACTCATGGCCAAAATCCCCGCAGCGGTCAAACCCTTGATGATCGCCTCGGGTTGCTTCATGGCCTGCGCTGCGTAGGTCTTGATTTCCTTCATAGCCTCGGGTGCTGCCTTCTGCATGGCCGGCATGAGAAACGGCCTCGCTGGTATGCCCGCGGCTGGGCTTCCGAACTCGTGTATATAACCAAGCTGGGCGTTGCCGATTCCCTCGCCCTTGCGCTGGTCTTTGTCCTCTGGGATTCCGACCTGTAAGCGCCTTTTAGCCATCGTCTCGATGTTCAGAATGAAGCGTAGTGCCTCGTTCTTTGTGATCTTGATGTTAGCCTTCATAGCTGCACACATCCCCCGCCGAGTAGCCTTGCCAATTGGATGTACTGCCTGCCGTAGCTGGTTTGATTCCAATGGCCTGCGTTTGGCTCCATGATGTTGGTGGTATCGTAGCTAACATTCACCGACCCGACCGCCTTTGATTGAATCAATCCCGCTGCCTGTCCGGGTGTCCCACCCGCTGTGCTCGCTTGTTTGTTCTGCGTTGCGATTACTAGATTGTGGGCTGTGAACAACTCAACGCCACGCTCGTAAAGATTACCCCATCGATCAGCGGAAACCAACTCAGCGCCAACGCTGCTCCATAGCTCTATGGGTTGCGCTGGGTACTTTGCCGGGTCTGCAAATTCGGGGTAATCAATACGAAACTGGGCGATGTTCATCAATCGGCCTTCTTGCTCTTGCGTGCCGGTTTTTCGGCTTCCTGCTCTTGCGCTGCTGGCTCGTCGGCTCGCAACACAATCACATCACCGGATTGAACCAGCGCCTCAAAAAACCACCCCTGCGCGTCATCGGCTGGAATAGCGTGTTGGCCACGCCCGTAGGTGATTCCGTTTAGCGTGATAGGTCTGTTAACTTGTGCTTGCATAGTCTTTCCCTCGGGGGGAATGCTCCCCCCTTTGGTTTAGATGCCGTCGCGGTAAATGACGGTTTCGGGGTATACAAACTCAACTTCACCGAAAGCCCAAATGTAAGGCGCGTTGAACTTGATGCCCAAGTAGTAAGGGGTTTCGCGACGGATAGGAACCATTGGGAAACGCACTTTGTCTTCTTGGTTGGTGTAGGCCACCATACGATCAGTAGCGCCAACGCCACGACCGCTCAAGTATTTGGCGGGCTGGATTTCCAGCTTGCGACCGTTCACACGCAAACTCAGGCTGTTATCTTCCAAGAATTGAAGAATTGACACATTGCCTGCGGTGCTTACTTTCTGGCTTGCAATGTAAGCGAATTGGGTAGGCGGTAACAGTACCTTATCGGGGCAAACTGCATAACCGCTAGCCAACCAAGCGGCGCCGATCATGTCGTTAACATCCTTCAGGATTTCGTCAGGTGTCTTGGTTGTCCAAGCGGGTGTGCCGGCTGCGCCGTTTGCCACGTTGCCAACCGCTACGGCTGAACTATTCACCAAACCAGTAGCACCGACGCTGCTGTCGCCTATGTAAACCATTTCATCGGTTGCCATTTGATACATCGAGTTCAAAGCATTGAACTTCTGTGCGTCAATGGGCTGGCCGATCAATTGGCTGCGCTCTAACTCAACGCTGGTGTAGCTAACCTCTTGGCCGAGTAAGCGCAAGGGCAACACTACACGCTCGCCATTGATGCTGATGCCTGGTAGTGTGGTGGTGTTGGGGCTGATGAATGGCTTGCCGGTTGCGGACTGAGTGCCCACGCCGCCGAACGTTGAGCGGATGAAAGACGTGCTTTCGTTGCTCATTGTGATGCCTGTTCTCAGGTTAATGTCACGGCCCCAAGTGGTGTTGAATAAAGGCTCATAAAGCCTTTTGTCCATGTTGTCCAGTTGGTTGATGTAATAAGCTAGAGTTGAATCAAAAGTTTTCATTTGTGCTGCTCCTTAGGCAATGCGAATTTCTGCAACGTTGCTGGCGTCCTTGCCATCGATTGCCCACGTAACGCCGGTCAATGCTACGTTGTTCACGCCGTCGGCGGTTGCTTCAAAGTCACCCACGGCTTTACCGGTTGCGGCTACCACGCGCATGTAAACAGTGCCATTTCGTGCGGGTGTGCCAATCGTGCAAACTACGTTACAGTAGCCACGGCGAATAATTCCAGCCACCGCTGAAGCGTTGGGCGTGCCGCTTGCAAACGTCTGGGCTGTGTCGCCTGCGATGCTGGGGGCAATGCGTGACAACACTCCGTAAAACACGGTTGCGGCGTCGCTGGCTGCGATCTTCTGAAACTTGCCAGATACGATTTTGACGGGTGCGCCAAATGCGGTGGGCACTGCGGTGCTGTCTAAAATACCGCTTTCGACAACGGTATCATCTGGGCGAGTAATGTCACCGGCTACGCCTGCGCCTGCCCTATATAAAAAGCTAGTCATTTTTGGTTCTCCCTTTGTTATGACTGACGGCCAAAACGTGCCGCGTTGATTTCATTAATGCGCTCGGCCGTCATCGGGCCTGTGCTCTTCTGGTCATTTGTCACCACCGGCGCAAGCGTTGAGCGACGATTAGCTTTAACCATCTCGCTTGCTCCGATAAACAACAAATCTTTGTCTGCGCTGTCAAATGCCTTGCCCCCTAGCAAAACATCAATCACCGCTTTGCCGTCTGCTGTGGCGTAGGCCGCTTTGAGCGCCTTGTCTTTAACGTCCGCAGTCTTAACGATGCCTGGCGCAAGTATTTCAGCGCGTGCGATGGTGTCTGCGTCTTTGCACATGTCCATGCCTTCGCCTTCCTCGCCTTCCTCAGATACTTCAGCCCCTGCGAGTTTGGTTACAAGCTCTTCCAAGCGTGCCAAACGGCTCTCTAGCGTTGCCATTTCCTCGGGCGTGTGATCTTGCTCGGCTGAATCCTCGGGCTTGCCTTCCTCCGGTTTAACCTCGGCCGGCGCGTTCTCTTGTTTTGATTTCTCCAACGCCTCAACTCGCTTTACCAAAGCGTCAAGCATCTGCGAAGCGTCCATCTCTGGCTCTTCTTCCTTCATGTCCTCGTCGAATGCTTTATTAAGCATGCCCATGATCTTGTCTTTTAGCGTCATTTTGCTTTCCTCTTTTTTTGGTGCGTGGTCAAAGATGGCGCACTCAGAACCGCACCGCCCCGCCGCCACTAATGCTACGTGATTTCCAATGATTCCCTCTTGGCGACCCCTCCCGGGGGCCTCCTCGATGTACTCGGCTTCATAACCACAACTAACCTCACGCAGTCGTTTTGATTTCACTGCGCTGATCGCCTCAGCGTCGGTGATGAGTAGGTCTGCTAGTAGTTTGTCGGCGTCATCGCCTTCGCCTGGGCGAACGTTCTGCACCGTACCCACCGCCAGTTCTCGCCAATTTTCAGGGGTTACAAAGTCGTCAGGGTGATTGATGGTTACCGGCTTGCCCTCAAAGCTCGCTATTGTCTCGGGGTCTGTGATGTCCTCGATCGTGCGGCTCACGACCGTTGCACCTTTGCCTGCCGTGATGGGTGTCTCGCTTGGGTTGTAAAGTAAATCACCGGTGCGAGTAATAGGCACGCCCTCGCAAATCAGGAAACCTTCAGGGGTCTCGCTGATGCGCTCACTTAATTTCGCTGTTGAATAGAACCGTTTAGGGCTCACTGAATCACCTGTTTTTCTCTTGGCCACCTCGATGCGTTCAATTATCGCCCGTGCCCATGACTGCCCCGAATCTCCGCCCCACAACGCCCACGCGATACGGCCCGCGCTCGGGTATCCTTCTTCCCCACGGTTGAACCCCTGCCCCTGCTTGTCGACCTCGTGACGGCTGAAGAATGAGTGCATGCGATTGATCGTGTCTAGGCTCAAATTCACCCTGTTCTTTATGTCTCGCGCACGTGCAACGCCCACCTCAGTGCCGCCTCGGTTGAATTCATCACGCCAAGCCAAACCACGTACCGCCTCGGCTGCCATTGCCTCGCTCGGCTTGTTGTCGATCTCGATTCCGTAAATCTTGAGCATGTAGTCAATCCTGTTCAATCCAGTTGAATCCCGCCACAATTTGCGCTGATTGGCTTGATGAATTGGTGATCTTAAATATGTAATCGGTTGACTTTTTAAGCATCCATTCGCCCGCTAAATTCTCGCCGCTCACATCCTTCTGCGTGCCCAACAATTGATCAATAAATAATCTTGTCCCATCGGCTGAAATTGTTGGGTTTGCGTACACCGTAAGCGTCGCCACATTTACCGCCTGCCGATTACGATTAACAGTGGTTTGCGCTGCCCCTGTGCTGGTCACGGTGGGCGATTCAAAGAATTGAATGGTCATTGGCGCTTGGTCTGAATGGATAAAAAAATCATTCATGTGCGCTGTGGTTGTACCTGTGCGCCCGAGAAAATAACCGCTCTGCCCTGCCGGTATGGTTGCGGTGGTGGTGTAAGCGAATGAAGTTCCGGCGTGCACTGAACTGTGCTCGATGCCTACGATCTTCAGCGAACCGAACGGATCCACCACGTTATGAATCTCGTTCTCCTCGTTCACCATGCGCCCAGTCGTTGGGGTCAGGTTGTTAATAAGTGGGGTTGTTGCTTGCATGTTTAATCCTCTCTGCCTGGTAGTATGACTTCAGCAAAACATCGACAGTTCCAAATCTCGCCCGGGTTGTGATTGCCCTCGCCCTCAATGTATGGCGGTTGGTCAAATCTGAACACCTCGCCGTCTAGCTCTGCGTGCTGCTCTCGCACGTCTCCGTCTCCAGCTGTGCGCCAGATGTAATGAGTAGCGCCCACGTACTGCGCTCGGGCTTGGGTAAATGCTGCGTTGGCCTTGGCCGTCTCGGTTCGTGCGATGAGTGTCGCCCGCCTCAGCGTGATGCCTTCGGTTTCTGCGATCTGCTTGGCGATCTCAGGCGCTCTGGCTCCGTTCATAGCCGCTTCTTGGGATAGCTTTTGCGCTCTCAAGCCTGCTTCAATCGGTAGTGACTTGATCAGGTTAACCTGCTCGGTTTGCAACTGTTTCGCCACTAGTCCCAGCCCCGACAATCTGAACTCGTCTCTAAGCGCTTGGGCTAGTTCCTTTGATTCGCCCATAAATGCCCGCTTGTTCCTGCGGCTCACGGATTCGATCATCTCGTTAACGATGCGCTCCGCCCACGGTGTGAGGCTCTCAGAGTACTTGGTTAGCTGCTCCATCATTTGCGCTGGGTTGCGGATAGTCGCCCCGTCTGTGCTCACCTTGATGAGCATGCCGACCGCCCGCGCGATCTGCCGCAGCGATGTGGCAAACCTGCGTTCTATACCCCTCGGGCTCTCAAACTTGGACATTCTCAATGCTCGGTAGTGGTGGTGCTGCCTGTGCTTCTGCTATCGCCTGCTCAGTGATGTTTGTGAATATTCCTGTGTGCTCGGCTGATGCTCGCAGCTCTTGCATGGCTACGTCTTGGGTAATGATGCCAGAATCAAGCGCCTTGATTACTGTGTCCGTAATGCTTGCGCTGATCTCGGCTTTTTCCTTTTGGCTCGCTTGCCACAACGGGTTAAATTCAAAATCAAAATTACTCGGCGCTGGTCTACCAAGAACACTCTTATATAAGACTAGTAGCACACGGGTTAAACCCTCGCGCAGTCGGCTCTCTTGCTGGGCAATGATGTTGTCGTAATAGTTTCGAATGTCGCTCTCGCCAGTGCTGTTTAATCCTGCCGGCGATTGCCCAAATAGTCGAACAAGCGGGATGCCCAACGCCCCGCTGATCTGCTGGCCAAACTGCAAAATCATGTCGCTCAGTCCGCTAAATGCGTAGCTGTGCGTTTGGAATTCGTCCTCTTTGTCGAGTAGCGTGATTCCCTCGTTCGTTTGAAGATAGCGCATGTGGTGGAACATGCTGAGTAGATTCTCTTCCGCCTTCCCGCCCGCTGCCAACACCTCACGCAGTTTATCAATCCGCACCGTTCGCAAATGTGCCTTTTGTAATAGGTTCATTGCCCCACTGGTTGCGCTGTCAAACGCTATTAGCCGATCTTGCAAGCGCTCGATGACTGATTCCCCCCAAAGCTCCTCAGTAATTGCTTGGTACGCTGGTAACTGAATCCCGATCATTCGAATGATGCGGGTGTGGTGGATTCTGAAGCGTGGCGCCGCTCCCGTGGTGATGTCGCTAACAACGTTGTAAAACGCTGGCATGCCGTCATCAATTCCACCTTGTACCAATTGCGTTAAATCTGGCTGAAGCTGCCAACGGTCATAAACCTTCAAGCCTTTGAATTGGTTTAATCCTACCGTCTCCAAATCCAGTGGGGTTGATGTGTCCTGCCCGTCGATCACCATCAAGGCAACTGCACCACCGTAAAGCCTCGACCACTTGATCAAGTCGAGTAGCCCACCCCAAATACCCAGCTTGGTTAGCTTGGATTGCAGCTGCTCCAACTCCTGCGGCTCGTCGCTGCTCTTGATCTGTATGCCCGCCCTTGTCATATCCTCGGCCACGGCGTCAACGGCTGCTCCGACTATCCAGCTACCCCGATACATGGCCTCTAGCTTCATCCGGTTGCGGGTTAATAGGTTAAATGTATAAGTTGAATCGCTGGCCACGTTCTGGGCTCCGAGTCCCATTCGCCCCGTCAGGTTTATGAATCCGTCGTATGTAGCTGTTTTCTCGGTCATATCATGCGCTCCCAAACGCTCAATTTATTCTGCTGCCCCAGCATTTCATTTATCGCATCAATCATCGGGTCAATCTGGTCATCATGCGGGTGTGTGTCGTCGCTCGTGAATGATTCGCATTCGGCGAGAAAATCACTTAGAAACGGCGCCCCTTCTGGTAATGATACTAGGCCGGCCTCGATGTAGCCCAAAACATCTAATAAGCGGGTGTACTTGTCCCGCGTGCGCTCGATGCCTGTGATTGGGATGGCGTGCTTGGTCTTTAGCCCTTGGATCAGTCCTGTGCCGCTTGCTTTATCCTCGACCCGCATCTTCTGAAGTGCCCCCAGTAGTACGCTATCGGCTGCCTTGTGCTTTTGCCAAAATGCCAACGCCCTGCGCTCCAGCTCCGGTGCTTCCCACTTTCCTCGGATTAAATCGATCAAGTACAAATTGCCATCTTCCCCATGCCCCCAGCACTCAAAGACGCTGTAATCATTGCGCTCGGCGGTTTTCTGTGCGGTGTCGGCGAATATCTGGCGGGCTTCGAGTCGTGGTAGTTCCTTGTGCTGCTTGAACCACGTGGTCTTGATCACGTTTCCCCCACGCATGGCTGGCCGCTGCTGAAGCTGTCCGGCTGCTGCTATGGTTAACGACTTCTCCAGCTCCTGCACCTGTCTTTCACTGAACCGCTCGGGAAACATTAGCTCGCCCTCTGTCTTTCGCGGGTCACCTGTACCAACTACCCATTTACTCCTGCCCTTCTCGTACCTCATCGGAATTTGCAAATGCTCATAACCCAATTCAAGCGCAACGTCTGAAACGTCCCCCACTGCTAGGCGCTGCATGATGATGATGATCGCGCTTTGCTCGTTGTTAACTCGGCTCGGTAGTGCTTCTCTGAATGTGGTGATGTCGGTCTTCAGCTTCTGACGGCTGTTCGCATCGTCCACGCTGTGCGGGTCATCCAAAATAACCCGATCGCCACGGGCGCCGGTCATTGAACCAAACGCCATTGACTCTCTGAATCCTGTCCGGCTATTCTCAAACTTGGTTTTAGCGTTCTGGTCTCCAGTCAACTGAATTGGCCATAGCTTTTGATACCAAGCCGACTGAATTAACCGTCGGCTTTTTGTGCTGTCTCGAACCGCCAAATCTTGCTTGTGGGCTGTGGATAAGTAGCGCAGCTCCTGTCGGTCTTTTGCCCCCCATTCCCATGCCGGCCAAATAACCCCCGTTAATAGGCTCTTCATGCTACCCGGTGGAACATTCATCAATAGCCGCTTAATCTCGCCACTGGTGACGGCTTCCAAGTGTTCACATATCGCATCGACCGCCCACCCCCACATCATCGGCGTGGCTGGCTCTAGAAAATGCCAAGCTCGATGCGCAAAATTCCTTAGG
>Ga0209770_10000170_pt1 | contig 38415 bp, 49 predicted proteins | sample LauGreSu1BDMLBDD_2_FD_187572 | JGI IMG/M metagenome (GOLD analysis project Ga0209770, IMG submission 187572) | Freshwater lake microbial communities from Lake Michigan, USA - Su13.BD.MLB.DD (SPAdes) (version 2) | ecosystem: Environmental > Aquatic > Freshwater > Lake | place: Lake Michigan, USA... | reverse complement strand
TCGTTTGCAGCATCAAGGAGACCAACTGCTCTTATATAGTATTCCTGACCAGATGTCAGTACCTTGTCCCAATATAAAGTAAGGGTTCTAGATATACTATTATAATCAGCTAGAGTATTTATTGTTTTAAACGGACTTGTTACTGCAGTTGGAGTGGCGTCTGTAGTCTGTACAATAAATTTATCATTTGTAATAGAACTAACCTTTATTGTTCTACCAAATTTAATTTTTACTTTATCTACACCAACTGAGGCATAGTCTAAAAGGTTAAGTGCCACTACATCTCTCCTCAGAAAATCTTCTACTTATCTAGTAACAAGGTTTGTACAAAAAAATAAGGGGCAGCTTTCGCTGCCCCCTACTTTCTAAGACTGTGTCGTAACTATAACAGTCCTAAGGTTTTATTACAGAGTTACCTGGTTGATAACGCCAACCTCGTAGTTACGGGCAAGTCTGATGTTCTTAGCAACAGTGATACCTTCACCGTCACCCAGCATGATGATGTCATAGCGCTCTTTCATCTTCATGGAACGAATGTCACGTGATGGATCATCAAACTGATCTGTACTCATGTCATCCTTAACCAGAAGAGTTCCGACCTCATTACGGTCGATCAAGAACACGTCCGACTTAGCTGGTGTTGCTCCACTCTTAGCTGTAAAGCTTACGAATGGTGATACCAATACGTTCAAGCCCATAGGAGCTGTCGCGTTAAGAGCACCATCCTTCGACTGTGGGCGGTAGCCCCAGCTGGTATTAACAGCTGATGCAGCGCCACCCATGTGGAAGATGGAGTCCTTAAGGAACACCGACCACATCAGTGGGTGAAGAATGAAGTCTGTTGGTATATGATTTTCGGCCATTAACACAGCTGCCATGTCTACAACGTCGTCCCATGCGAGGGTGTCATTAAATTCACCATCGATGCCACGGCCGATTGTTCTGTCATAGCTTCCTGTATTGTCGTTGTCGTACACAATTGTAGCTGCGTCCTTAAAACGACTCAGAGCAATTTGCTCCTTCAAACGTGCCATTGCACGGCCAGCGGCACGCACATGGAGGCCTACGATGTCCCAAAGAGAATCGGCAATAACTTCCTCTGTGAAAGCCAGCTTAACGCCCTTCTTTGACACCTTACCCTCGATCTGCTTAGCAAATGCGAGAGCTTGTTCTGGGTACTCTTGTCCTTCTGGGATCTCAGCAGCTTGAATTGCGTTTACCGCTGGAAATTCCAAAGAACGACCCTTACCAAGGCGTACTGTAGAAAGAAGCGGAGTTACCAAAAGCTGTGGTTCGGCTGCTTCGCGCAGAGTACGAGAGATAACCTTAGGGAACAAAGCGGCTGCGTCTGACGAGCCGAATGCTTCCTTGATTGTAACTCTGTTGTCTGTGTCGATGTAACCATCCTCAGCAAATGCGGCTTCCCAAGCTGGGAGACCCGAGAGGAGTTCTTGGATTGTCTTACTCATCTTAGGATATATCCTCCTGTTTATTGTTTTCTTTTATTGTTTCTTTTTTTTATTAGAGTGTTAAGTTCACGCGGAATGCGCCAACAACATTCGTAACATCTAGATTTGCACGGATACCAAGTTTACCTGAGTATGTGCCTGATCTTGTGAGCTCATAAACTGTCTTGAGCGCACCTGGATCTGATGGAAGTTGCATGTAGGAAAGCAATCCGTCATCAAAGTTTGTAGCAAACTTCTCAACTTCAATTACTTTACCAACTTGCAACCATGGGTATGTGCCAGCGTCAGATCCTGAGAGCAATCTTGGACGGCCCATGAAGTCTGCCGCAACCAAGTCACCTGCTACTAAATCAGCGTTGACGTTTGTTACCATTGGATACTCAACATAACCTCTAACGATAAAGCCTGCACCTTGCGATGTGCCCTTATCAAATGGTCTGTAGAGATCGTACTGTGCGCAGCCAACTGGCACTGAACGTGCAGCTACTGCCTGTGTGTCTCCAGCTGCACCAGCAACTGGTGTTGCTCCTGCAAGTGGGTTCCAACCTGAAATTGTGTCTCCCCATGTTACTGAAGATCCGCTACCGTTAGCTGGAACGAAACGTGAATCACCGCTTGCATCTGTCACTACCGAAAGGATTGTTCCCTTTGGAATAACAATTTCAAAACGATCATCTTCTGAGTCACTGTACCAAGTTGGAAGAGCAACTGATGGCAGGATGTATGCCGAAGGTGCAATACCCTCTGAAACAACGAAACGACCAGCACCTGTCTTGGTACCTACTTTACGAAATTTTGCTAATGACATTTATTATCTCCTTGTTTATATATATTTGTTTTAAAGTTTGCGACGGCCCATGAGAGTATCAACAAACAGTTCTTCAACTGTATTCACTTTTTCTTCTGGTGCAGTTGTTACTTCTTCGTCTTCAACAATAACGTTGTCTTCTTTTTCTGAAACAACATAATTGTCCATTACGGATTCAACATTGAGCTTTTGAATATTCTTCTTAGCTACTGGGAGCTTAGCTAAATCTCTAAGAGAATCAGCTAAAGAACCTGCTGAACGAGTTACGTGATCTTGAATCAAGTTTTCTCTTTCCTCAATCGGTTCTACTCCTAATGAAATTTTAGTATCAACTACTCTTTCGGCCAAAGTGCGATGTAACGCCTCTCTAAGCTTTGCATTTTCCTGTTGAAGCACTTGAAGTTTATTGTCATTGTCATCTTGCTCAGCAGCTTGTGTACTGTCTGTGAGCTCTGAATTTGACTCTTCTTGTGTTTCATTTTCTGGGGAGGACTCGGCAGTTTCAGAATCAACCACTTCTTCTTTACCTTGTTCTTCTGTTTCCACTTTTTCTCCTTCAGATTCTTCATCGCTAGGAGACTGTTCTGCATTTTCTGCAGCTGGTGTCTCAACCGGCAATGCTTGCTCTTGCGCTTTCTTTAGATCTTCAATCTTTGAAGAAAGAACATCTACCATAGATTGCTCACCAGCTTCTTGCGCTACTTGAAGAGCATCTGACAGCGCAGATATAAGATCTACATTTTTTGCTTCTACATTTACAGAAGCTTCTTCTTGTGAAGAAATTTCTTCTGATTCTTCTTTAGGCGCTGTAGCAATTGCTGACAGGTCTTGGCTCAGATTTTCAACAGTTGCCAAAACATCATCACCTTTAACGATTTCGTCCATTTCAACATTCTCCTCGTCAATAATATTCTTTTCTGATAGTAACGAAGTATTATCAGCCTTTGCAGTTTCGCTTTCTTGAAAGGCTAAAGCCGTAAGAAAAGCTCCTTTAACATGAAGATAAAGTGGTCTAGACTCCTTTTTCTTCATACCCTTTAAAATAGATTCATTCTCTTCTACGGTAGTTATATCTTCTTTATCCATATGTAAAATAAAGGCTGCCGTTTTTGCTGTCCAATTATCTGAATCAGTTACTACTGTTGATCCATCAATTGTCTTAGAAGCTCTTACGCTAGATCTTTGATCTGCCGGTTGATTAACGAATGAATATTCTTTAAATGAAATGTCCTGCATGTCGACAAAAGCAAGTTTACCCTTGTAAACCTGACCACGCTTATACTTTGCCATCTTTGGTCTACCATCTGCTGATTCAGCAGCTAAGTCTTCACCAGAAATTGAGCAAACTGCTTTTCCAGCTCTTCCGCCAACTGACCCAGTCAGGTATCTCTTGTCTGAAATCTTTTGAGCTGCCAATGGATCCGTAATTGCAACCTGCAATCTTACGTAAGGAGCACCATCTTCTTCCTTATCCATTTTAGCTGCAATAACTCTACCAATTGGTTCAGAGTTTAAATCGTGATTTAAAATAATTGGCTTAGGATATGGTTCAACCCAAGACTGAAGAGCTTTTTCTAATTCAATGGCAGAGTAGTTATTGTAGTTAGCAGTTAGTCCGCTCATGTATTGCGGCTACTTCAATAATTAAACCATGGTTCTTGCTAAACGACTCGGAAAAATCATTTTCCAATCCTGAAAGATCAGGAAGTTGAAGTGTGAAACTTTCAACGAAATCAAATGCCATTTTAATGCTCCATTTATTTTAATGTATTGTTTATAGTAAATTAGGTTTTATAAGATTAAACAATCTTATATAAAGATATCATACTTTTATGCTGTTGCAAAAAAATTTTCTCTAGAATCTCCATTTGACAAAAAACTCTGCATCATTTGCTTATGCATTATGTGTGGAGCATAGATGTATGAAGCTGAATAGAGCTTGTAGCCCATTTTTGCTGCGTTTCCAGACCAGCCCAAATCCTCACCCTGTGTATGGAGTGAATAATCAACATTTTTATACACATCTCTTGACATCATTTTTGCTGCCATAATAACATCTGATTCAAAATACTGACCAAGCGGGTATTGCTCTTTTCTATAAGCTTGACCACCAGGTTCTTTTATCCAGTTCATTACACTTGGATACATTGTGTTTGTTGGGGTCATAAACATCAATGGACTAACCGCATCGGCTCCAGAGTTTACATGCGCAATCAGAAGTTGAATTGTATTTTCGTTAGTTATAAGTATGTCAGAATCTAAACTAAAAAAATAATTTGGATTAATATCTCTAACTTTTGACAAAAGAGAGTTTCTTAGATTAACCATGTTTTCGTACTTAGATATGCTCCAAGTTCTTGTTCCTTCTTCGTGAGAAAAATGTGGAACATCTTGTTTTATATCTAAGATAAATTCGGGTATATCTGGTCTGGCGTTTCTATATTTAACTAACATCTCTATCGTTGCTTCATCATCTGGTGAAGCTTCAAATACAAACGCAGTTTTTGAAAAATCAATATTTTGATTTTCTATGCAAGAAATCCAATAAGGAAATATCCAGTCTCTTTTATAGATTGGACAACCAATCACTAACTCAATCATGAATTATTCTGAAATAGAAGTCGTTGTTTCTTTTGCTTTTTTCTTAGCGGGAGCAGTAGCTTCTACAGTTGTAGATTCTACTTTCTCTTCTTTGACTTCAGCAATTGTTGCAGTCTTGAGATCAGGTGCAACAACGACTTCCTCTGCAGTCTCGTCTTCTGGTTCTGAGGTAATAAAATCAATTATAGAATCAACAACGTCAACTAAAGCTTCAAGAGCTAATCTGGTTTGACCATTGTTAACAGCCTTCTTAAAAACATCAAGCGCATTTGCTTCTGTGTCATCGCTACTTGTAATCTTATCGTTTACATTAAACATTATCTTTATCCTTTTCAACATCTGATTCTATAACAGTATACTCGTTATCTAACAATGATTCAATTACTGTTAGGAAATTATTATCATATCTTTTAATGTCTGGAGAATTCTTTCTTCCATTTTGATTTGTTGGCCTCATTGCATTGCCAACGCCTTTTCTCTTTGAAGGAAGATTTCTTTGTCCAGCTGGAGCAGATTTTTGACCATCAGCTGTTTTTGGATCTGGTGGTTGATTAGCTGCCTGTGCTTTTGCTTGTGCTTTAGTTGTTGCTGTTGCAATGTCAACCTGAATATCACCTTGTATAGCAGCGTACATACTGCTTGTGTCTATGTCAGAGTCATAGCCTAGTCCTAAACGAGCTTCTTCAAGTGTAATTAAGTTATTTACATACTTTTGAACAATGTGGTTTTCTTTCTTAACCTGAGTATCAACATCTATTTCCTTGAACTTAAAATAGCACCTGTCGGACTCCCCACTTTCCATTGGGTTAGAGATTGGATCAAATCCACCCTCAAATAAGAGTTCATTAAATATATTCAATCTTATCATCTCAGAAAAAAGCTTTTGCATTTGCTTAATTCTGTCATATAGAGCGACGTCTAATCTTTCAGTAACAGATCTGTTACCGCCATTCATTGACATTCCCAAATGATGTGGTGCAACACCTAGTCCAATTGCAACACGTTCTTTGAAGTGATTTAAGTATTGACTTGCGTCAAGTGCTGAACCCTGTGATCCAATCACTTCTACGTCATGCCTAAATGGAAGAATCAAACCACCTTCAGCTCTTAGATTTTCTATCTCTATGGCTGCTTGTGTAATTTCTTCTGGTTCTGCTGGTTGTTCTGCGGTTCCAATCTTGTACTTATAAAGTGGAAACAATTCTCTATGAACAAGATTCTGAATATCTTCTTCAATTTGACGAAGCGCAATCACATCATCTAAAACGTTAATCAAAAACGGAGTACCAAATGCTCTTCCAGTTTTTCTATCAAAGTGTAAATGAATTACCTTTTCTGCAGTCCAAGTTGGATTGCCTTCAAGCGGCATGTAGGTAAGAGGATCTGTCTCTTGCCTATAAGATTTTGGTCTATTATGCTTATCTCTAAAAATTCTTACTTGCTCAGTAGGAATTAGATAATAACCGATTACTGGAAGATCACCAGTCATAGGTGTTAATTTATCTGGGAAGTATTCGCTTAAGTCTCCTCTTGCCTTAACGATAAAGGCATTTGAGAACTTGAAGAGTTGGTCTGAAACTTCAATTAAGAATTCGACAAATGGTCTCTTCATTGCTATTTCCATAAAATCTATTCTTTGGTGAAGATAAGAAATAGCTTCTGGGTTTTCAGAAACTATTTCCCAACCTTCTTTCCAAAAAAGATCTTTATATTTAGACATAGCTTGTTTTACATAAGAGTCCGTATCAACAGCCTGCATTAATCTTTCGAAGTCGTATGCTGGTCTTTCAAACGTTGCTCTATTATTGAAATAATAATTAGTACCCTGGAAGCCAAGAGCCAGCGATGCTATTTTCATAGCCTTAGATAAACCCTTTACTTGCTCTGGCGCTAAAGCCTTGTCAGAGAAAGTAAGATCTTTATCTACTCTTTGAAACGGTAAATAATCTTTAATTGCCATGGTACGTCCTTATTTAAGCCTATGTCTAATAGTAGACTAAATTTGTCTAGGCTGTAATTTATTGTTTTTCAGCCATTCCTGCGGCTTCAAAAGTCTTCTTGATAATAAGATCCTTTACAGCTTCAAGCCAAAAGATTGTTTCAGCTTCTGTAAAATCACTCTTGTAAGAAAGATTCTTGTCGCTAATCTTGATCTCTACAACAAATTCTGTTTTCTGTTCTACTTGTGGTGTATCGCTCATATTGTATTTTCCTTTTTATAATTTTTTAATTTGACTTCCATTATACATGATTTACAATGATAATGCGCGCTGTAGAATATATTAAGAATTTAATCTACTTTCAAGTTCTTCTACTTTAGCTGACAATTCTTGAACAGCCTTAACTAAAAGCGGTATAAAGTCCATTTCTTTCCACATTTTTGGTTTCCACGCTGAAAAGTCAAATGCTCCACCAGGTTGGTCTTTTGGCAAAGATGCGTCGGGTGATTCATACACAGTAAGTAACGGTTGATCTTCTGCCATCTCTTCTGCTATAAAACCATATGATTTATTAAATTCATTTATAGCTTTAGCTTCTTCAGTCCAAGGTTCTCCAGTCCAAGGATCAACTTTATCAAAATTATCTATTTTCCAATTAAATATTCTTGGTCTTACTGTTTTTAATATATTTAATGCATCGGGTATATCTTCTATATTATACTTATATTCTCTTTTTGAAGATGGAGAACATAATGCTTCTACCGAACCTGGATTGTGTACTCTTGCAGTTGTGCTGCTTCCAGTAGAGTTAAACACACCACTACATCTATATCTAAAACCCGCAGCTATTTCAACATTGGTGGCTTGAATAAAGCCACCAGTATCTACATATAAGCTACCTAACAAAATAGCCGATCCTGATATTGTTCCACCAAAAATATAATCTGCGCTAAGGGTTCCGGTCGTAATTAAATTAGCATTTATACTTCCTGTTGTAATTTTTCCACCGCTAATATTAGTTACGCTGTCATTTATTCTAGCCTCTAATTCTCCTGGAAGTATTCTAGTAACAGCTTCTGAATAAGCGTCGTTTGCGGTTGATTGAGCTGACACAGCAATAGAGTTTGCAGAGATGGCAACGCTATACGCAGTATCTGCATCTGATTGAGCATCGTTGATCAACGTTAGGGTATTGCCACCAGTTATGTTAACGTTACCAGTTATCGTGAGTGTTGATCCATCCCAAGTTAGTTTGTTACCTAAAGAGAATTGGCTATCATCATCTACATAAAATGGAGTATTAGTGTTGCTATAAACACCTGTTCCAAGAAAAATTTTTGAATTATTCGACATTACTGTATTTCCAGTTAATGTTAAGTTCTTAGTGGTTATTGTATTGGCTGTAACATCGCCTTCTTTAAGAACCTTGAATGGGGCATTGACTAGCGTTCCAGAACCTAGCCAAAGGTTTCCTTCGCTATCAACGTGAAAAGAACCAGAGTCAAATCCACCAATGTCGATACTTCCAGCAATTGTTGCGTCATAGAAATATGCTCTACCACTACCATTAATTAACCAACCTGTTGTAGCATTTGCATAGCTTCCGCCACCAACATCAACTCCATTAAATGTAGAAGATTTAATAACAGAAGTTCCACCAGCCAAAGTAATAGTGTGTGCACCGATTGTTCCAGCTGTAATTTTTGATGCTGTGAGATCTACGATATGAGCAGAGTCTATAAGCGTAGTAGCAGTAGATGCAACAATTGGCGTCCATGCAGATTTATTCGCAGAGGTGTCTATTGATTGCACTCTTGCAAAATAAAGTTTTTCGGTTGTCACTACAGTTGTGACACCAGTATTAGAATCAACATTATTTGTTGTTTCTGAGTTTTGAGGAACATCAACAGCTATAACATTGGAGGCAGAAAAACCAGAAAGAAATGGAGTTGCCCCACTAATAATTACATATGTTGAACCACTTTGTGCTATATCTTCAGGAAGGTAAACTTCGTAGTTATATCCTCTTAGGTCAGCTTCGTTAGATGGGTTAAAGCTAATCATTATAGATTTGTAGTTTCCAACTATTGTCAAGTCGCCAAGTTCAGCTGGCTGAGTAAGGTCAGCTGGAATAGTGAATCTAACAGCTGAAGCTGGATCTAAGAGAACGTTTAGTTCTGCATCTTTTGGTTTAACCGTTAAAAGATATTGTTTTCCAGGTTTTAGATTTTGTATAGTTTTTTTAATTGTAGCCATTATCTCAATCCTCCTATTGACTTAAAGGTCAAATCTGGATTTATTTCTTGATCATCTAAAGAAAAATAAAAGTTTCTTAAAAAGCTTATTTTACTTATAAAAATTTGATTATTAGCCGATAATATATTTTTATCTGATAGAGTTTCAATCTCTAAAGTATAATCAAGATATTCTAAATCGTTCTTTTGAAAAATTATTGATTCCTTTTCTTCAGTCGAATAACAATCAATTTCATACCAATCTAAAATTATATTTTCAGTTTCTGCTGAAGACTCAGATTTTGTAGTTATTCTAACTTTACACTTACCATATGCTGGACCAACTACGCCTGTTATCCTAATGTTTGGACCACTAAAAGTTCCAACTATCTTAGACCCAACTTTTTTTGAAAGATTATTTACCCAATCTGTTCCATCATTAAAATATGCCAATCTATAGTATCCAACAGAATTTTTATTAATGTCAGTGTCATACAGATCTATACTTGGTGGAGTAGCACTATAGTAAATGCTATAACCAGGACTTGCCTCAAGTGAGGCGATTCTACTATTTGGGTATTCTATATATTCATAGGAAGTTACTGAGTTTGAAGTAACCGGTGTTGCGTGAATATACTTAATGTAGTCAGAACCATAATACACACTATATGTTCCATCTGGAAGAGTATTTGCTTCGTGGTTTTTTGCAGCTTTGAAATATATTATCCCGTCAACAATTTTTGTAACTACAGGTGTCGAAGCTTCGTTGACTAAAACATTTGAATTTTCATAAACGACCAAATATGAATGATCTTGTTCAACCTTAAGTAGGCTAGAATTATATACATAATTTAATTCGTTATTTCCTATGTCAGTAAATAACCAATCATTAGCAGTTATGTAATCTTTTACTTGATCTATTATTATTCCGTCTTTTTAGGGGCGGAGTATTGTAGACCTTTTGCTGAGGACTTGCCAAGTTGCTTGTGTTGTCTAAATATTTAAACCAGCTCATATCACAACTCTATATATAATATTTCAAAATCGTATTTATCCTTATATTCATCCGGAATATCAATACTGATATTAACATCTGCAACCGGAACTCCACCTATTAGTATATCAGGTGTAATGGAATCAATTTTGATAACCACCTCTTTTGCAGCTGAGCTAATCTGTTGTAAATTAATCTCATTTCTCACTGATTCATAATCTATGTCTATAGATCTTATTCTTTTAGATCCATCCGATCCAGAATGAGAATGCTCACCTATTTGAACTCCATCTATTTTTGCACCGTTATCTACTGTTATATCTCCAGTTATTACACCACCAGATTTCATCAAATACTGAGGGTGGCTATCTTCGTTAAGATCATCTAAAAGTGAATGGCTAGATTTCAATGAGTTTATTTGAGATTCATCTACTGATAAACTAGAAAGTAGCGCGGCGTAATTTGTATCCGTTTCTATTGTAACAATTTTTTCCCTGCTTACAGCCTTTATAGATAATTGAGATATAAAGCTTGTATACTTCCTTCTTTGTAAGATAGATTGATACAACGAATCGATCTTTGCTGATGTATTGTTTCTTCTCTCTAATAAGTCTGTTAAAACAGATTTAAAATTTCCTTCTGCGGCCAATAAAGCTATTGCTGCTTCTTCTGACAAAGAAGGTAATTCTGTTTTCATATTTGTAGTTCTTATATCTAAAGCGAAGTCGGAAACAACTTTTGTCTTAAACCTTAATGAAGGACTTAGATATTTGCTGTAAAATACATTACAGTTAGTCACTAGATCTTTATGAAGAGTATCTAGTTGACTGTCTATGAGAGTTGTTAAAGAATTTACTTTGATAGAAAAAAATGCTTGAAATTGAGCGGCTTGTTTTTTAGTTGTTTTATCCACTTCGGTTTCTGGCAAACCTGTTGGCGACGATTTGATTGATTGGGCAAAGAGTTCCTTATAGTGGATTGCCATTTTGAGCCAGTATAGGTAGTACGATGCGACTTGCTGTTGTGAGTCATCTTCATAATTATCTCCAAAATCTGCACCTAAAGAATCTATGATGCAATTAGTTTCGTTTACTAAATACTTAATGATTTCTCTAAAATCGTAAATGTGACCAAACGTAGTGTTTGATATTAAATTATCGTATTCTTTTACAAATTTTCTATAGCCTCTTGTTTGAACTCCTTCCGCATAAAGATATTGGTCGAAGCATATGAAGGGCGGTCTTGGATATTTTAGACTGCCTGCATATCCTTCTATTTCTATTTTTGGATATGGGTGATCTACTTTATTAATCTCATTCCAAACATAGGCGTGTGCTTCTTCTAGGTTTGGATTATTTAATGGGTCTAATTTTACTTGTCTTAATAAATCTTCTAAATCTTTTAAGAACTTAACTAAATCTGCAAGACTATTTTTTGCCTCTTGTCTAAGCGATTGTAAAGGAACTGAATATGGTTGATCATTGCCATATGAAACCCCAGACTGAAGAAGTGCTGAATTTACTCCATTCCTAGAAAACGATGATTCAGTTGAACTACGAGAAGATGATTCAGCAGATGAGTAATCCAGTGTTACTTTTTGTTCTGTTGAAATTTGATTATCTATATTGTTGATTAATGACATATCTTACCTAAAACATTTTTCTAGAAACGCGTTTTACTGGTTTTCTTTTACCAAAACTTGGCATCAGTGGCGCATTTCTTTGTGTAGTCACCATGATACCAGAAGCAGGTGTTTCTTTATCTCCTTCATCAGATGCACTACTTGACTTTGGCATAAAGAAAGTGTTGGAAAAGCTTTCTGTGTTTTTTGCTACTTTTAATTTGCTAAAATCTCCATAATTTTGAGTTATAGCAAGAAGGGCTAACATTAAAGCATCGTGCGCGTGATCCATAGCTGAACCACCAGCTTCAAATATAGGTCTTCCCATCTGTGTGGTTCTAACAACGACATATGAAATTAATTGCATATAAAGCTCTTCGTCTGAAGCTGGAAATAGAATTGCTTCTCTTTCAAGATATTGAGTTAGATTATCTACCATGTATGGTTTAATTTCTTTTTTAATTGGCAGCTTGGTATATGGATCTCTTATCTCTATCGTTTCACCAAAACCTATTCCCTTAACTCTGTCTCTAAGATTTGATTTTGGATTTTCCGTTCCATACTTTCTCAAAAGCTCAACTTGAACTTCTCCGTATCCACGGTCAACGTAAATGTGTTTTGGGTGAAAAGATTCGTTTAATTCAACAATTCTATTGACTCCATTAGTTAGAGTATATTCAGACTTAGGAATTTCTTCTCTATATACAACTCTAACTTTATTTCTGAATTTTTCATCCTCATAATTATCATTGCATGTTTCTAATACAACTATATTTGTTCCAGCACCGTATTTGTCCCAGTCAACTCCAATTGTATAAAAAGATCTAGCTGATTGTATTTCAGGAGTATATTCCCAAGATGGTTCTATGAAAGCTTTATCTATAAACTTTCTAGGATAAACACCTTCTGAGTCTTCGCCCCAATCTGCTTCAATTTCATGACGATAACCCATCTCTGAGTATTGCTCTCTAAATTCATCTTCTTGTTCTTTAGAGAAATAAGGGTTGCAGTATGAAGGAAACCAAAACTCTTGGAATCTAGCACTTCTGCACCATTCCCAGAATCTTTCTCTTCTACCAGTTGGCGTTGAAGCTCCAATTAGTATTTTATCTGGTTGATCTTCTGCTGTTTTCTGTAACATTGCGTAAAGCGCGTCAAGGTCGTCTGCGTGCATGTAGTCCATTTCGTCTAACACAATCACGTGCGCTTCCTGACCACGGGCTACGTCTGATTTTCCACCTGAACGCATACCAGACGTAAAGAATCTAATTGTAGAACCATTAGAAAATTGAATCATAAACTGAGGGCTAGTTACTTTTCTTGTAATTGAATTCATAACTATTTCATTCTTAGAAGCTAGTCTAAGAATTTCTTGGTAAATTAATTCAACGTGTGATTTCATTGGAGCAATAACTAAACATCTTCCATCTTTATGTGTATAGCTATAATGAAGCAAAGCGATAGCCATACTGAAGGTTTTTCCTAAACGACGACCTGCTCTTAATACTTTTCTCAGTGCTGGATCGCGCAAAATCAAAGTTTGGTAAACTCTTGTTTCTGCTTGAAGAAAATGTTTTGCCCACCTACATGGATCTTTAGATATGTGTATTTGCCTTTGTTGATCAGCTGATATTCCGCATGTCCAACAAACTATTATCGACATCAAAAGGTTCGTCAATCAATAGAGCTAGTTCTCTATTTGTAAACTCTCTACCTTCAACTGGCGTACCATCAGCCCAGTTTATGTGACTTAATTTATTTTTAAAAACCCATTCAATTCTATTAACCTGTTTTAGATATTCTGGATCTTGCGCTTTAATAATTTCTAAAAGATCTTCCCTAGAAAGACCTTCTAATCTTTTACGAAATTCTTTAGTTTTGTCCATAGTATATTCTACCCGAAATGCGAAGCCATCATCGCACCTTCTGAACCTAGTAGTGATCTAGCATTTAATCTACTGTTTTGGATTGCGGCAACGCCTCTAGCTCTAGATGTTGCTCTAACCTCATCGTCTTTATAAGATCCAAACATTCCACTATTCATATTACCTTGCATTGACTTCATGCCATCTTTACCAAAATTAATTCCAGCTTTAACGGCTAATCCACCAAGCTTAGCAAGTTGATAAGCCATGTCTGCTGCAAATATTAAATTAAGACCAGGAACAGCTCTAGCTACTGCTTGTGCGCCAACTGCCATTCCGACTCTTGCTCCACCAGCTTTTACAGCTTGTAGTGTTCCCCTAGTTCCTAGAGTCTTATAGATTCCTTCTCCCAAGAGTTTTTGACCCATTTTTGCTGCACCATACTCAGTCATTGGCATAGCCATGCCAAGTCTATTGGCAACTGTTACTCCAAATTGACCATTTGAATGAATGCCTTTTGCTAGCCCTCTAACTACTTTTTCTGCGTTATCCGTTAAGGTAAGCGTTCCTGTTCCAAATGTTTTAGCAGTAGCACCTAAAGCTTGAGATCCCATGAAATCAAGTCCACCCCCAGACATAAAGGCATATTCCATAAACGATCTGCTTGCCGTTCCCCTTACACCAGCTGCAGTCATAGCTCTACGTTCACCAATTGACAAAGCCTCACCTGCAGCAGCTTTATTTACCAATGTGCCTAATGGAGTTGCTTGAGTTGAGTAGTTTAATGGATTTCTCGTAAATCTACCCGTAGCAGGATCCCTAACAGCCGGTAAGCGACTTCCTGCTGCGGCGTAAACTTGCGTTGATACAGCGCCGTTCATTTTAGCTATTCTTGCAAGATTTAAATCTCCACGGGCAACAGCTCGACTGGTAGCTGATTTTCTTTCTAATTTAGTAACAGCTCCTAATCTTCCAACAATTCCACCGCTAAATGTTGGTGTATCGCTTTTAGTTGTTCTTGTCAACATATTGCCAAGTGACGCTAGCGCTCCACCGGCATTTGGTGCCATAAATCCTCTATTGTATCCAGCGCCAAATCGAGAAAGGTTTGGATCCCTAAAGAATGCTCTAGGATCTAATGTTAGGTTTCCTCTTCTAAATCTTTTAAAGTTAGATCCTACTTTATTTAAGTCGTCTACACCAGATCTAACTGCAGCTCTTCCGCCCTCTTGCTAAACGCTCTCCTCTTCTAGTCGTTCTACCAAATATATTTCTTCCACCAACAAATTGGTTAGCACCCTGAGGTCCAAGCGGGTCTAGGGAGTCTCCTATAAAAGGTCTAAATTTTGCTCTAGACCTAGCTGCAAGGTTAGGACTAAATCTTCCGTCCAACACCTCTTTTATTATCTAAGAAACCACCTTTAAGGATTGTGTTTTGAGCTCTATAGCCACCATAACCAAATAATAAAAGTGGATTTTGTATTCCCGCAGTTGCTTCAGCCGCACCTAGTATATTGCCCATTGCTCCTGGGATTTGAGCTGCTCCATCAACCATTCCGCTCATGTCACTCATGGTTAACCACCTCTTCTTAGGTTATGCATACCGAGCACTATGTTTCCATCTGCATTAAGCTCTTGTGCTGTTTCTAGTGACGTGTTTCTTTGTCCATACAAATTTCCACCATAAGTCATGTCTCTGTTTAATCTTCTATTTCCAACGTATGGTGATTCATTTATAAATCTTTCATTTCTGTTTATATATCCAATCCCCATTGCAGCGCTTCCCGCTAGTCCAGCTGTTGCCCCAAATGCTGCTCCTAATGCTCCGCCTTTAAAACCTTTAGCCATACCACCAACAACACCTCCCAGCGCTGCACCTAAGCCCATACCGGCAATCGTATTTCTACCTGTATGTGAACCTGGCACTGCTGCATCAAAAACTGCTCCTGGTGTTAATTTTCTTCCAAGAAAAGTTTCATCTGCATTAGGGTCACCAAAAGCTACATCCATGGCAGCGTCTCTTGCAGCTGGTGCGGCGTTCTTAGCAAGGCCTGCTGTAGCTGCACCACCTATTATTGCGGCTGCACCGACTTTAGTCGTAGCTCCTTTATATAAGGTTTTGCCTATACTTGATAAAAGTGACATTTATCTATCTCCAAATAAGTGACTATGCTTATTAGAACCCATTGATGTGTGACCTATTTTTTGTCTATCTAAATTTCCCACAACACCAGCTGTAAATAAAGGATCTCTTCTCCTTGAAGTTTGACCATTACCCATTAAAGCTTCTTGTATTCCGTAAGGCCTTTGTCCCTCTTCAATTGGTGCTGGTCCCATAGTAGCGTCATAAAGATCATTTTCGTTTCCTCTTTTAGCCATTTTATATCCAGTGACCGCCCCAGCTAATGCTAAAGCTCCTAAGGCTAATTTTCCTTTATTGGATTCATATATTTTTCTACCTACAGCTATAGCTTCACTGGCAAATTTTTCACCCTCATTTACACCTGCAGCCGTTGGCGTAATAGCGTCTGCAAGTGAACCAGCATTTATAAGTGCCGTATGAGCTGCAGCGTCTTCTGCTGCTCTTGCTACTCCAGCGTCTACTGTTTCACCCAAGAGTGTTCTAGCGGCCATATCCATATCATCAGTTACTGATCCAGACATTTCGTAACCAATTACTCCATCATCTGCTGTTTGTATAGTATTTATAAGCCTATGTGTCCTACCCTTTAATGCTACGTCAGTATCTCTTACTCCAGTAATACCTTGAGTTAATCTTGCTTCATTTATTGTTTCTACTGCGGCATCTCCAGTTATTTTCATTCCTATGACGCCAGTTTTTTCTATTTCATTTGCTACAGTGCCAACTGTTTTTCTATAATTTTGAACAAATAGTTTTTCCTCTTCTTCATTTTTTGCAAAACCCCTTAAAGCGGCCAGTCTAGCTTCTTGCGTTGATTCCCTAGACATTTCAGTTAGTTGTTGAATTCTTCCTGTTAATTCAGTTGGAGTTAGTTCTTGTTGGCCAAATATATTTTTAGCTAGAGCTTGAGCCTCTTCTTGCATTTGTGTATTTATAAATGAACCCGGTACTGACTTAAGTCTATCGTATGCTCTTATGTTTCCAGATAGAACTTGTTCAGCTAAATCTTCAACAGTTGCTCTAGATAAATTTTTTGGAACAAAAGCTCTGTTTATTGTAGCTCCTAATTCTGCGTCTGCTGCTTGAACTGTTGAATCTACAAATCTATTCAAATTTGCATTTTCTATAAATTCTTTACTTCCAAATTTAGTTACATTTTTTATTGTTCCGTCTTCATTAAATTCTCTTATCATAAGTTGAGATAAATCATCGGCATTAACAATAACTCTGCTAGCTTTTTTGGTAGTTCCAGAAACTGGAGTTCTAAAATATGAGTTTGGATCTATGGGAAAAGTATCCCCAGTTTTTGTTCTTCTCGCTAACCCAAAAATATCTTCTTTACCTTGAGCGATAGTGAATTGTATTCCTACATCAGATAATTTACTTAAATCTTTTCCTACTAGTGTTGAATAGGTAGTATCTCCTGCAGCTGATGCTCTATTTATTAAAGTTCTACCTATTCCTGATGTAGCTTTAGCTTCTACTGAAGCTAATATTCTACTTCTAACATCATAAGTAGCATATGGTAGTCCTCTATCTATTAAGGCCTGTGAATACCTAGCGGTTTCTTTACCAACAATTGCTGGAGCATACCCGCCACCTTTTAGCCCATAAAGTTCTGATGTAGTACCCAATGCTTCAGATAGACCAGCTACGTCAGTTGGTAATGACCTTGGTGTTCCCAGCGAACCAAGTCCTTTTCTGGCTCTCATCATTTGATCGAGCTCAGTTGCCTCTATCTCTGTTATTCCAATATTGGATAAAGCTTCTGTGCTTGGGTTTACTGAAATTGATCCACCAGCACCAATATTTATTCTTTCTGATAAAGCTTTTCCTTGTTTGGATTCACGTAATGCAAAATCAAATGCTGATTTAACATTTGCAGTATCAAGTTCCTGAAATCCTGCTCCTGCTCCTGCAACTCCTCTAGATTCGAAATTTGAAAACACATATTTACCACGTTCAGAATCAAAATAAATTCTTCCCGCTGATGCTTCGTCGGGTATATTTTCTGCTCTAATACCAAGATTAATTCCTTGACTTTCAAGTCTTGCTAAATAATCAGGATTAACTGACATTGATATTTTTTGCATTCCTGGTTCTGTTTTAAGGAAATTAAAAACATCATCAGATACTCTAGTCATATCTGATATATTTGTTATTGGAGTTACAGCGCTGCTTCGCCTAATTCTTGCTCTCATGAATTTTTCAAAAGCGGTCATTGACCTATTTTCTTTCATAAAACCATGAGATTTAAATAATTTTTCTAATTCAGCGTGCTTGCTTGTGTATTCAGCTGCTGCCTCTTCAGTAAGTCCAGCTGGTGGCATGCCTGCTGTTGGAAGTCTTCTAATTCTAAGTTCGTTGTTATTAATAAAATCACTTATGTATGCATTTAACATCGTGTCAACTTCTGCGGTGTGAGTACCACGAGTTTCCATCAAACCAGTTAAAGTATCTAATCCTTCTTTTCCAGCTCTTTGTTCTAATAATTCAAAAAAATTAGTATTTAAAAATAAATTTTCTAATGATTCAGTACCTTTAGCTCCACCAAACATTTCTGGAGAGATGCTAAAAGAAGATAATAATCCGTGTTGTAAATCTTCAGATAATTCCAATCCACTTTCTCGCATTATTCTTTGAAGCTCTGCTTGTTGCATTCCAATCGCAATTTTTGCGCTATCCAATGTATCTAGCATGTAGCTTGATTCTGATGATCTTAAATTTAAGAAATTTTTTAATAACCCTTTTGCTTCATCATCTTCTTGAAAAGCTGGTAGTCTTTGCAAAGTTCCTATGAGTTTATCCAAGTCGAAAGCCTCAGCGTTATGACCTTCTATTCTTAGATTTCCAACACCTGGACCTATTCCTAGTACATCATCTTGATTTGTAAAAAGCTTTAAGATTTCTTTAAAGTCTGCAACGGCTCCAACTCCTCCATCTTTATATGCTTTTTCAAATTTAGCTAATTCATCAGTTGAAACAATTCCACCTCTTTCAGAAAGGAATGCTGCTTTTGACAAAGGAATCGTTTCTCCTCTTTCGTCTATCATTCCAGCTATATCCATTAAATCAGAAGCAAAACTTTTACTTGTTAATACTTCTGGTGCAGAAGACACCATTTTCCCATCTGCATCGAAACTCACTGTTCTTTTTACTAATGCTATTTCTCGTATTTGTGATTCTGGAGTTAATCCGGTTGTTTCAGTGTCCCATGTTATTACAGTGTAAGTTCTTCCTCTGTCAAATGCTAAATGATTCATCGGCTTATTAGAACTTAAAGAATCAGCATATGATGTTGGCACTCCTTCTGGAAAAAATTTTTTACTTCTTTCATGTAATCTTTGTAAAGACCAAGGTGATCTCATTCTGTTTCTACCAGTTGCAAAATCTTCTGTACTTACAGCGTCATGTGTTGGGTTGTAAGAAGTTCTCATTAGATTTAAAGTCATTGGATGAATTCCATTTTTAGGATCACCATTAGCAAATGGGTCAACTATGTATCTTAAAAAATGTCTATACGGGCTTTCTGATGGCAATGACATTGATGGCATTCCGAGTTGAGTAAATGTTTGATCTAAATCCAGTACCGTTTCCCTATATCGTCTATATACTAAATCTGCGGCGGATTTATTCAATAAAGACAAATCTAAGTTTTCTGATTGAACAAGAAATTCAAGATTATCCCTAAGAGCTTGATCTGTTAATCCCCTAAATCTGGCGTTTCCAGAGGCGCTTCTGTTTTTGGGATCAATGATATTGTCTAAATATAAATCTACAACACCTTTTGCTCTTTCCAAATAACCTCTTGCAGAACCAACAGTATACGTTTGACCTACCGCAAGAACATCTCCGCAACATCTCTTCTACAGCTTGATTACTAACTGGTGTTAATTGAGGTATTGGATTAAAACCTTTTGTGCCAATACTAACTCTTGTTCCCAGATCCCTTAACTGAGTATTGCTTAATCTATGATTTTTCATATTTTTACTCTAGTTCTTTAGTTTGAGCTTCTATATAATCATCTACTTCGTATGTGCCAAGTTTTTTGCGAATAAGTTTATTATTCTCTATTTCAATCTTTTGAACTTTATGAATAATTTCAGAAATAGCTTGAGCTGTATCAAGTTGAGTTTGACCAGTTTTTGCTCTAGCTTCTCTAGTAGCTAATAACTGATTACGTAAATCTTTTCTTCTTTTATGAAGTCTATCTTCAAGCTCAACTGCAAGGTGTAATTCTTTTTTGAGAATTGGTTCACCATCTTTATCTACTCCAATAATATTTTCTTGAATAAAGTGTTCTTTTGCAAGAAGTTTTGTTTTACGCAAATATTGAACTTCTTGATCAACTAAGTCTCTTACCATTGAAACTTCGACTAAGTTATTTGGACTTACATCTAGTTGCTCCATGTATTCACCCGTAAATTGAGAAACCATTCCCATTTCTATAGGACATGGTTTTCCCTTTGGTGCAAGATTTTGTTGATGAAGCGGGCATGTTTCGGCAAAAATACAACGCGATGCTTCACATCTCATTGGTATTGACGAAAACATTGATGTTCTTGTTTTTTGTGGTCGGACTAAGTCAACAGCTTTTTCTTTTTGTTCATCTGTCCATTCATCTGGAAAAAACAAATCAGGACGAAGTGATTCAAACTTATCCATAAAAGAATTTTTATCTTCAAATTTTTCTATGTTATTTTCCATTAAAGTCAATCCATTCAGATTTAACAATACCCTCTTGGGCATATGTTTGTATCAGGCAGCTTTTGCATCCGGGGGCAATAATATTCCTGAACGTGTAACACTTGTTCGGCTTGAATTACATCTTCATAAACAAAGTTTAAATCGTAATTACATCTAACACATTTCATTTGTGTTCCGAAAGAACTTTCATTAAACTTTTTTGAAGCTTTTCTGCTACCTCTGCATTTTGTGCCGCATTAACAAACATGCTAACTTCACGCATTTCATCAGGAGTGAGCGCAGAACTGATAATAAATCTAGCACCTTTACATATATCACAGTAAACATCTTTTCCGCCGTTTGCTTCTAATCTTGCTGATGAGCATGAACATTGTTCTATTATTTCAAAAAATTCTAAAGCTTGGGCTAAATCGTACCATTTATTTTTAAATAATTTTTTTGTTTGCTCTTTGTAAGCTCTTAGCTTATATGGGTCATCTGAAAGCAATGTACCCATATCTAAAGCTTGCTTCATTAAATCATTTATTGTTCGGTACAAAAAATTTGGTAATTCAAAATCACCATTTATATTAATAAAATTCTTCCAGTCACTCATTATAACATCCTTACATTTAGATATATAACATTATATCACTTTATATTACATTCCTGACATTCCACCACTTGACCTTGCTTGCAAACCGTTTGCTCCAGATGATCTGCCACTTATTGCAGCCATTCCACCTAAACCAATTCCTGCGCCAATCCCAAATTTTCCACTTCTTGTTTTAGACATGTTTACTGCACCTCTGGCCATAGCACCAGCGCCTCGGCCTAAACCTCTAGCCATTCTTAACATTGCTTACTCCAAGCCAATCAATGGATTGTTTTGACTACCTCTTCTATTTCTATACCCAGCGTAGCCAATTCCACCTGCAGCTGCTCCCATTGCTGTTTTTGGATATTTAGAAGCTGTTGTTAAACCAGTTCCAATTGCTCCAGTAGCCCTTCTAGTGAAAGAAGAGTGAGCGGTTGATGACATTCCGGCTCATAAAAGCTCCTCCACCAGCAAGGCCTTTATGTACACCCATTGTCGCTCTTCCCCCTGTGCTTTTAGCCCTACCTGCAAGGCCACGTGCTCCAGTTGATAATCCAGATAAGCGCGGGAATTTCATATCTTATCCCCTTTAATACATTGGGTAGTTTTGGCTACCCCTACGACGATTAACTCCGTAAGCTCCAGCTCCAGTTACACCAGCTGCAATACCCATTGCTTGTCTTGGATTTGAATTTGTATATCTTCCCGCTCTACCAATTGCCGATCCAGCCATTGCAGTAGCTTGACCTCTTCTAGTTCCCAAGTCGGCACCCCTAAGTAATTTGCCTCCATATGAGTCTGCTCGTCGACCATAATTGGCTACACTTCTAGCCATGCCAGCTGTAGCCTTACTAGCTCTTGCCCCTAGTGATCCGTACATACTTTCTCCTACAATTAGAATCTAATTATATAGTAATTAAACTAAGCGATAGTTGCTGCTTTTGAAGGTTTCTTAAGGGTAAATATAAAATCATCATTTTCGTCTTTATAAGATATCTCAAATATGGTTCCACGTGGTGGAGCTGACTTAATTAAAATATCAGCTAGTTGATCTTCCATTTTTTCTCTGCGAATTTGAGCTAAACCTCTAGCTCCCTTCACTGTATCTACACCTTTGTCTAAAAGTGCTGAGATAACTTCATCAGTGTAGTTTATACTATAACCTTTTTTAGAAAGTTTATCCATGATAATAGACATTTCTAATTCTGCTATTTTTTCTAAATTACTTCTATTTAAATGATTAAATACAATAATTTTATCTAATCTATTTATAAATTCTGGTCTAAAATGCTTGCGCACTGCATCTAAAGTATTTTTTTCAACCATTTCTTTTTCTGGCATTTGTGTGGTTGATGTTTTAAAGTTTATATTTTTAGCAAATCCAGTTCCGCCACTAAGTAGGTAATCAACTGTTTTTTCATTGCCTAAATTAGTGGTCATTATTATAACAGTATTAAGAAAGCTTACTTCTTCGCCCTTGCCATCCGTAAGTACGCCATCTTCAAACACTCTAAGAAACGTATTCCACATATCGGCGTGTGCTTTTTCGACTTCGTCCAACAATACGACTGTATGAGGATTTTTTTTAACTAGATTTACCAACTGACCACCTTCATCGTGGCCAACATAACCGGGAGGAGAACCAATTAATTTTTGGTTTTCATGTTTATGCTGAAATTCTCCACAGTCTATTCTCACCATTGGATACTCTTCACTAAATAAATATTTATGCAATGTGCTTGCTAGGTGAGTTTTTCCAACTCCAGAGGATCCGGCAAATAAGAAAATACCCAAAGGTCTGTTTTTATCATTTAAGCCAACCTGAGATCTTTTTAGTGCTGACACTACAGAAGTTACAGCTTCTTCCTGACCTATAACATTACTTAGTAAATGATCTTCTAAACCAAGAAATTTTTGTCTAGAAATTTTTTTATACTTATTTCTACTGGAACTGTTTCTCTTTGAATCTTTATTTAAGATAGTATCTTTATATCTTTTAGCTAATTCAGATTCTATAGCAGAAAAATCTTTATCGAAAGAATTAGACGGCGGAAGTTTGGCATAAGCTAAATCTATCCAAAGATCTATATCTAATCCGGGGGTTAAGCATTACGCATCCGTTGTACATTGCGTCTATACAGCGTTCTGCTGAATCACGAGACATCTGACGCAGGGCATCAGTTACATCTGATTTAACATTATAAATTACATGTTCCAGTACAGCAAGTTTAAAATCCTTAGGAGATTTTACATCTAGCTCTTCAACTAATGATTCAATATCTTCTGGATTCAAAACCTTATATTTTATATAAGTTGCTAACTCAGGAACATAGATTTGATAAACTTTCATCATCACCCCCTTAACTTTACATATGGTGATGCATTATATAGTAACCTATTTATGCTTCGTTCAGCAAGTTCTTGGAGAAACTGGTAGGAGATTCTCTTCACTAAGAGAAGCAGATAATAATGTTCTCTAATTTCTGTTTTCCCCTTAGAGACATTATAACCAGATCTGTCAAAAAAAATCAAGAAATTTTTCTACTTTCTTGAAATTTTTTCTATTGATGGACAGTTTTCAGAACAAGGCCCTGCATATGACCATATTTTTACTAAATCAGCTGCAGTGTTAATTTTTTCCTTTAACAAATATGCTGCTCTTCTGTAATCGTTATCTACGTCAATATTTCTTGCCACAATGACTCACTTTCAATGCTTAACTTCTGTATAATGTACCGTCCAAGTATATCAGCAAGCAGAAACGAAACGTGTATATGAATATTGTCAATCAAAGTTATTTACTCAAACTATATGCAACGCTTGAAAAAGTAAAGCAAGCGCAGTTAGGTTTGGATAATGAATCAAGAATTGAATACAGAAAACTGCAAAAAGCATTAATTGAAAAGATCAAAGAAGTTGAGTCGGCGTTAAGAAAACCCTTAAAAGAAACTATGGTATAATACACATATGGAAGAATCAAAAGCGTTAGATATGGCCATCGCTTTGCTTGATAAGCAATTTGGTGTTGGCACAGTAATGAAATTAGGTAATGCTCAAACACAAACTTGGCCAGCAATATCGACTGGAGCACCAACCCTAGATAGAATTTTAGGAATTGGTGGATTACCAAGAGGTAGAATTGTTGAAATATATGGACCAGAATCATCTGGTAAGTCAACAATTTCGCTATCACTTGTTGCACAAGCTCAGAGAATGGGTTTACGTTGCGCATATATTGATGCTGAGCATGCACTAGATCCCGCTTACATGATGGATTTAGGTATTAATTTAGATGATTTACTACTTGCTCAACCAAATTATGGTGAAGAAGCACTAGAAATTGTTGATAAGTTAGTAAAAACTGGAGAACTCGGTCTCATTATTGTTGACTCAGTTGCTGCACTAGTTCCAAAAGCGGAATTAGAAGGTGAAATGGATGCTAATCAAATGGGTTTGCAAGCTCGAATGATGGCAAAAGCACTGCGCAAGATTACTGCATTGGCAAATGATAATAAAACACTCATTGTTTTTATCAATCAGATTAGAATGAAGATTGGTGTGATGTTTGGAAATCCAGAAACAACACCAGGTGGGCGCGCATTACCATATGCTGCCTCTGTTCGAATCGATCTTCGTAAGAAGGAAGATATTAAGAACAAAGAAGGTGACTCAATTGGCATTAAGGTAAAGGCTAAAGTTATCAAGAATAAGATGGCTCCACCTTTAAAGATTGCTGAGTTTGATATTTATTATGGAAAAGGTGTTGATCAGTACGGATCAATCATGGATCTAGCATTATCAATGGGTATCTTTACTCAAAAAGGTGCATGGATCTTCCTTGATGGTGAAAACTTTGCTCAAGGTAGAGAGAATGCAATTGGTAAACTCAAAGATGACCAGAAGTTATTCGAACAACTTAAGTTAAGGGTAGAAAATGAAAGCAAGATTACCCAAGATTGAGCCGTGCATCGAATGCCCGTACCCAACAAATTTTACAGTTAATACATTAGCGGTAAATGGAGCCCAAGAAAAATATGCTGTTCACTGCAGAGAGTGCGGTGACAGCTGGATCGAAGAAGTGGATACAAAAAATGGAAATTAATCTAAAAGATATAGAGAATTACTACAATCATGACGATTGGCGTTTGTTTAATCCTAATGATTTCAATACAATCACTACCTTAAACGTAAAAGATTTTCATAATCCTGATAATGATCATTTAGATCAGGTTGATCTTTACGTACAAAAGATAAAGAATCGTTCATTCTAACCCTTCAAACGTTCCGCGCAAAAATTATTTTTTATTTTTTAACAAATTAGATAGCTGTACCCTATAAAATATGGGTACTATCTATGCTAGATAAAGATATGGAGACACCATGAACTTTTGGGAAATGATTCAGAAGATAATACGTGGTGATGATGTTGAGCCGGAAACAATGGATCAGCTCATGGAATATGATCCAGACATGATAGAGATGTATAACTATGTTATTACAGCTCACGCAGAAGACGATGAGAGTAAATTGACCATTAGCTTCTTTAAGCCAGAACAATGGGAAATGGTACTAGAAACTGCAGAGATGATGGGAACTGACGCAGAAGCCATAGTAAGAGGACTTAGTCCTGAAGATGTTAAACAAATGATCATCTCAGCCGAAGACTGGAACCCAGAAGACGGCTTAGATGACCTTTTGTAGTATCTAGCTTACTAGAAGAAACTCATCTTGAATCATTTTGTATTCACTTGGTGTGTCTTGGGTCATTTGTAACAAGCCATAAGTGTCATAGGTTAACACTCCAGCTGTCTCAAGTGCAAAGCGTCTGCTAAAAGACGGAGACAATCTTGTTGGAATACTCTGATTTACATGAGCTAACTTACTGTCTGTAAAGTTTTTATTATTATTGTAAAAATTATATATCTTTGTATGATCTTTTATATCTTTTTTGATATTTACGCTGTTTAAATCAAAATTGATTAAAACCGCCGCATCAAAAGTAATTCCATGGTTAGTATAGAGATCAAACAAGTAGGAACAATCCTGCTCAAGCCCAACAAAAACCCTAGACTTGTATTTAATATCCCAATGTATAGCTAAATTCCTGTTATAGCGCTTAGTCTTAACTCTAATCTCTTCTTCAGTCATGGTATTTCTATCATGTGACTCGATAAGGATAATAGAGTGATCATATTTAAATTGATTACTGAAATTATTCATTGGGTTAATGAATAACTTTTCTGATCCTAGTAAGAAGTGTGAGTTTATTGTTGTTATAGACTTAAATTCTGTCATTTCATTTATATTCATATCAAATCCTTTTATATGTTTGGCATTGTTAGGGTGTAAAGAGATAATTTTAGTAGCCTTCGTAAGCATAGTTGTCTACGTCGAAGTCTACATAGTCGTAATCAGCATCTTTTGAGCCATATGAGCTGAAAGCTGATTGATAGATATCTTCTATATCAGACATATCGTAGAGTTCCTCTGAATTTATATCTTTGGCGGGACCTATTTTCCTGTTTGTCATATGTTTTCTCCTTGTTGTGTGTATCGGTTGTTTATGACGAACAGAAACCTATCAGAGTGTTTGTCTCTTTGCAACTCGTAGAGCAATATTTCTTGGATTTTTTTTGGTAACCTCTATAAACGTATAAAAGTTTATATGTGTTTTTATTGGGGGGAAAATTTTTTGACCTGAACGATATGTGAACATATATAAGGGTATATAAATTCTTAAATAAGTGAAATATGGGAAAAAATATAAGGGGGTAATGATTATTATACCCTGTAGTGTTATATTTTTAACACGCCCACCAGGGTATACCCTATAAATATTTCTATGCCACATTCCCAACACGAACTGGAGGTTCGATCATGGCAACAAAGAAAGTAAGCAAGTACGCAGCAACACCAGAGTTCCTCAACGCATGCCGCAATAAGGGCAAGCAAGTAGGTACACTCACGGGTAAGGCTGAATTTGCAGTAGCAAAGGCTACCTATGTCACTGTGACAGGTACAGTCGCTGCTGCGAAAGGTCTTGCAGAAGGCCACAAGGCAAGCCGCTAGTCATAGCAGGCTCGTCCCATAGCTCAGGGTCCCCTTCGGGGGACCTTGGGCGAATTAACTTTATATTGATATATATTATTATATTAGAAATATATCTATGCCATTTCCCTACACAACCTTAAGGAGGTTTATCATGGCACGCTTTCGTAAGAAGGCCCTTAATCAGATGTCCGTTTGGGAGCTTAGCATCCAACTGGACAAGTTGACCAACAAGCGTCATGCGCTTGATGTGCAGATCACTGAGATCATGGGTTACATCCGTGACAGTGAGATTGCTGCACAGGTCCACCTTCGTGATGCGAAGGAAAACACTGGTCTGGCTCCGTACCAGCACCAGCACGACGACTTGCTCGTCTAATTAAAGTAAGTGTGGTCCCCTTCGGGGGACTACGCTTACCTACCTTATATCTATATAAATATCTCTGTGCCTTTATTCCTGTCTTGAAAGGAGACATTATGTCGTATTGGCAGGCATACAAAAAGGTTCTTTCCATGAACCTTAAGGTCACTGGCGTGGTGGCCTTGATCGTGGCCTTGATGGTCGCGGTCGATTACACCCGCAAACACCGCTAGTCAGTTCCCCCCTCTTCCCCCTGGAGGGGGGTGCTGCTAGTTGGTTTATATAAATATATCTTTGCCGTATTATTCTCGTGAAAGGAGACTGGCATGTGTGTTTATCTTGAAGAAGTAGGAAATTGGGTTTCTTGTGAACCCGAATTCCATTATGTCAATGGTGACATTCAGGATTATTTGGATTCTACCGGTTTTGTTTCGGTAGACTTTGAACCTAAGATTGTCCTTGATGACAATTTTAACGTTTGGGGAGATGAGCCCTTTTAGGGCTCTTCTTCCATTTTTTTTATACTTTATAAATATATCTTTGCCTTATTACTCTTTGAAAGGAGGCTTTCATGTGCGAATCACATGATTTCATTAAACAGCAACTCGAACAAAAGCAACACCCTTCTCATGAAGAGTGGTGCGATTGTTATGATTGCACTGTTGAATTTACTCTCTTAGGAGAGTAGATTTAACTACATTTATACTTTATAAATATCTCTATGGACTGTATTACCGTACAGTTTCTCGATGGTGTCGCGCATCAAATCACTATCTACTACTCACCTTGTGTGGGTAGTAGATTAATTACATTTATATCCTATAAATATCTCTATGCCAGATGTATGCACACCCTGCCTATTGGGTTTACATTTGAGTTCCTAGAACGCTACAACGTTTCCCTGACGGGATTGATCTAGGAACGGCTGCCCTGAATAGGCTAAGTTTGATTACTCCTCATTACCCCTTGTAGAGGGTTTTGTAGGAGTTTTCATTCCGATTATTATATTTATATAAATATCTCTATGCTCCATTTCCTACACAACCTAAGGAGGTTGACATGAAACATGAAGAGCTGCACATTCGTGCACACAATGCTGGTACCAACACTCGACTCGCAATGAGTCGTTTTACCAGCAAGTCAAGTGTAATCGCTAAGCGAGCTGCACTTAAGACTGCTGACGCCACATTGGCTGGAATCACAGTTGTAACTGCGTTTACAGCTGCTGTTACACCAAGGCGTAAGCGCTAGTTTTTAGCGCCTCCAGCTCCCACATCTACCACCTTCGGGTGGTAGCTCTGTGGATTTTATATTATATAAATATGTCTATGTAGACAATCCTGTCTGCTCTTAAGTCTCGTGAAAGGAGACTGCTATGTTAGATTCTTACGATTGGGATAAGACTGCTGCACTTAAGCATGTCAGTGAACTCATGTCTTTGGACTTGAATCCTTCTGATTCCATTAGCTCTTATGAACAAGAATTCTTGTTTGGAGCTATTGTGGAACTCTGCGGCGCAGAGGCAATTGCTAAGGGCGTTTCGCCTCAGCATGCCTTTTCCATCGTTAGTCTTGTTGCAAACACTTGTTTTGCCGTTCTTGCTCAAGAGCGTGTAAATCCGTTTGTACTTCCAGTAATGCCTGCTCCCTTTGGGGAGTAGGTGTTACTTACGTTATATTATATAAATATGCCCGTGACTCTATTCACACTACAACTCCTGGAAGGAGGTGAACATGACCGACTCAGAGCTTCAGGAGTTCATCCGTATGGCTGAACTTCACACAGAAGCTGCTCCTGACGAAGCTATCGACGGTTGCAATTGCAAGCGTTGCTTCGAGGCGCAGAAGATGTATGACGGCATCAGCTGACTTAGTCTCGGGGGAGTAACGCACCCTGGCAACAGAACAAGCGTTTAACTTTGCTGCTCACCTTCGGGTGAGTAGTTTAGTTTACGTTATATATTATATAAATATTACTTTGCAGACAATACTGTTTGCTTTTACGTCTCATGAAAGGAGACTCATGAAGAATGCAATTCTCTTCTTCAAGAACCTTGGCAATCCTCACAACATGGAATGGCGCAAGATTGGATTTTTCAATCTTTGGGCTTTCGATGATTGGTCTCTTTATGCAGGCACTGGCTTGCATTGGAGCACTTGTGATCGCACTTTGATTCTTGCATGGCAACATGCTGGAGAATTCAAGAGCAAGACATTGCTCCGTCTTAAGCCCGTAAGGGCTTGAGGCGTTTTACGTTATACATTTATAAATATGTCTGTGCAGACAATCCTGTCTGTCTTTGAGTCTCGTGAAAGGAGACCACCATGTCAGCTTCTATTGCTGCGTTAGTAAAGAAACAGCGTGTTCTTACTGAAGACATTTCTCAGGGTAAGTACAAGATTGATGCACTTGATGCAGCTATCTTTGATCTTTGCACTAAGAAGTCTCTTCAGGAAGACGAACGTAAAGCACTTTGGAAGTCTCTTCGTGAGACTGACTTTGCTTTGATTGCAATGATCTGTCCTACTGAGAAAGATCGTGCACGTTTTGCTGGTTCGCTTCACATGTATTGCCAGAAGTTAAAGGAAGAGCCTGCCTCTTAGGAGGTAGGTTTTTTCCATTTTATATACCTATAAATATATCTGTGCCCTAATCATCTACACGACTGGAGGTCGTATGAGGCTAAATGACACCGCTTGCTTTTGTTGCAAGTGCCACACGCAATTACGTGCTATGGAAGGCCGAGTCCTATGGGATGAGGGTTTCTTCCGCACATTCTGCAAGCCCCATGCAGAAGAATTGCTTAGTGCGCGCAAGCAACGCAAGCTCAAGAAGAAGAACGCTGGCATTACGCCAATGTTCTGACCTTTGTGGACCACCTTAGGGTGGTTCACTTAGGCACTCTTATATATTTATAAATTATCCTATGAACCTTTAGTGACAGGTCCAAGTCACAGAGAGTAGGTAATTATGTCCAAGTTCCATGTAAATTGGATTTCCGACAAGGCAAGTAAGCACAACACTTACCAGATGTTGCTGCAGCCACTCGAGTCTCACACAGTTGAGCGCGATGTAACTGCTAAGCCCGTCTGGTGTGTCTGGCTTCCTGCTGCGGCACTTCCTACCTACATTCAGCTCTTCGAACAGGCTAAGGCCGCTTCGATGAAGTTTGTAGTGGAAGCAGATGTCCTTGACATCAAGTCGGCTCCTGTGTTTACCAAACAGGACGGGTCCAAGCAACAGGACCTCGTAATCAAGTTCAGTGGCAAGGTCTCCAAGTCAGTGGAGGCCGACGCTTCCGTTGAGTGGTAGAACACACTCAACTCTCGTAGACCACGCCCCCCTTCGGGGGGGCTGGTTGAACGAACATTATACATATATAATTTATATATATTTAATTAAGTTATATTTCTTACTGCTTACATTTATATTTATTCTAAATGTTTCTAGGCGATATCCGTCGCAAATCCTATTCAAGCCAATACAAGTCAGGAGACTATCATGGCAAAATTCCAAATCTCTGGTGTTACAGACAGTGTAGCAACAGATCCAACAACAGGCGAAGTTCTTCGTCGCAAGTTCCTCTGCCAACGCCCAGTTGACGCAGATGGGCTACTCGTTCCAGCCTTTGCACCACAAGTCGTAGCAAGTCGTGGTCAGGCATTTGCAGTTTGGTTTGAGACCAAATCTGTCAACGAGGCAACTAAGCAGGCTATCAACCCAGCAGAAGCCATTCTGGGTCGGTTGAATTCTGCTAAGGCATCAGGCAAGCAATTGTTTATTGAGTGCAAACTCAGCAACATTGAACAGTCTGAGCCAGTTGCAGGCGACGCTTCAAAGGGTAATGGTAGCAAGTTCTACCAGACTATCACTTTGCAGGTAGACAGGGCTCACCCACGCCGACTGGTAGAAGTCGAGCCAGCTGGTTGGGAACTCTAGTTCGCACTGGAAGTTCTTTGGAGTTAGTGAGGGCAGGGGGTAACACCTCTGTCTTCACTACTCTACCATTATACATCATCAAAACCCAGTTATACACATCTATCTCATACAAAGGAGAGATATATGACAACACCGTCCACATCCAACACAGCTTTGTTTGCCGCCGCAAATCAAGCACTCATCAATCACTCTAAGGCATTCATTGCCTACTCTCATACTCTAGTTCAATGGACTGCACCAGATGGTGTAGTATACATTGACATATATCCTGTAATCCTTCAGTTGAAGGCTGATTACGAGATATAACAAATGTCTTGTTCGGTTTGGGCGCCGCATCAAGCAAAAACAATAGCAGATACATATCAGGACTAGTAACTAGGTTACATATAGTCATTGTGCTTATGCACTGCTTACCCCAGCGTTTCCCACTATCGCATAGAACAAGTGGCTCATCTCTATACAACTATATATTCATATAGTTTATAAAATATAGAAATATTGTTAGAATAGCGACTAATACAGGCGCTTGCAGGGGGGTACCCATATGCTAGAGGCATACTATGGATTGTTGGACCATCATAGGCCAATCAATGCTAGGTTATGGGTACTCCTCCATCTTGTTCAGTAATACCAACTAATGCCAAACTAATCAAAGGAGATAATATGGCTATCAAAGATGACTCATTCGATGTCATTCTCATAGACACCAAAAATGGTCTTAGGACCACAAAACAGATAACCTTAGCAGAAACAGCAGAAGAGATGCAGCTTCGTTCTATACAACAGCTAGAAATCTCTGAAAGCCATCAAAAGCTCATTGAGCAAATGTCTGATAAGATTATCAAACAAGAAGACCGTATAGATGCTCTTGAGCAGGCTATGGACAAGGTCTTCGCTTATCTTGATGACGACTCCATCGATAAGCTTATCCTAGATAGGCTTAAGAAATGATTACATCTATCTATGAAGCTACATTCCTTGTAGATTTAGAGAATGATGTCATTATTAATTGGGGGCGGCCAGCACAGATGGCAAGCTTACTAGAACAGTCACATGGTGGTCTCACCCTCTGTGACTTCTCTAGTCTTTCAGAATATATGTTACATTCAATCGAATTCTACACAGGAGGAAAAGCATTATGACAATCATCCGTCAAGTAGGCACATTAGCCTACTCTATCTTTCTATTAGGTATGATATGGATTGTTGGGCCCCTTCACAAACTAACCAGTTTTGTGATGCGGGTCATAGCAAAACAGCACAACAGGGTTCATGGGGGTAACCTATGAGCCTTGTTGATCTAATTCAATATATAAAGTCAAAGACTTATCACAAATGTAAGCGTCACGAAATGTACTTCGAAGAGTATAATGAGAGAGGCACTTACTGTGATATCTGTCTTAAGACTATTTCACACGAAGTAATCTTTCCACCAGACCTTCCACCATCACAGGATCTAGGTTCCACATATTATCGTGGGGCCTAGACCTAAGTCTGTGTAAATAATCATAGGACACATATAAAAGCCTATGTACTGGTAGCTTGTCACCAATGGATGTCGGAACAAGCTGGGCAGTCAACGCCTATATACATTCACGGTAGTCCTACCGGTATAAAGTTGATAACGGACAGTGGAGCTATAGCCACTTTTAAACATTTAGGATAGCCTAGGCCACTGGTACAAGGGCGACATTATCGTACTCTCTGACATATGGAGGAAAAGCGTTGTATCAATATGTCATTTATTCTTATAAACTCACGAAAGGAAGTTTCACATGGAACTTATCTCAGCAATATCAATGATGATCACTATGTCAGTAGTATTTTCCCTACTTACAGCTAGGTATGTTCGTAAACAAGAACGCCGTCTAGCTGTCAAAGCAATTGACACACTCATAGACTCTTTACAAGAGGCTCTTCCTGAGTTTGTTATTCGTAAAAACTCTATACCAGCTAATAACCCTACCAATTATCCTTATGATTGGAGAGCTGAAGAGGCTTTCGATAACATTATCAAGCACTTTGATAAGTAAAAAATCAAAAAATCGCGGACCGCGAAAAGGAGATATCAGGCTATGATCAGTTTGGCTCTGTTCATAGTATTAGTGTCATGGTTAATCAAAACATTTCTTCATTTCTTTAAACATAAAGACTATGGAGATATCCGTAACACTAAGCTATTTAACAAACTTCAAACCAAGTGGGAAGCGTTATGACCTTCCCGCTTAATATTATCAAATAAAGCCATCACTTTCCCTCGAAAGGGGTTTATGTCAAAACAAAATCATCCTGCGTATGGGGACTTAGCTTCTAAGCCTCATACAAAGACAAAAATCACATATAGCGAAGCTTATAAAATGTTGAATCTTTGTATTCAAACCGTACTTTGGGACCGAGCCTTTGGCGATAAGGAATACAGATGGTTTGATAACAACGACAAACAAGTAGCTGAAGCTTATCAAGGTAGTAGATTAATAGACATATATTTTATGGACTATGAAATTGATTGGCCTATGTCTGAAGAAGACAAACGCATTCTATTAAAACAATCACAAATAACTAATATCGTATTCAACGATTCAGGAGAACAATAATGCAAATCGAAAGATTCAATGAGGAGTATTCTGACTCTAAAGTCTATGGCTTTTTAGTCTATAACCGCAGTGGTAACTCACTACCTAAGGGTATGATTACTTCTTACAAGGTTATACAATACGACAACAGTGCAGTCCATGTTCAATGGAGTGTTCAAAGCGGAAGTCAGGGAGCTGATTCGTCAGATCACTATAACTTCAGCATGCCTGTGGATACATTCGAGCGTGGCAAAGCTATGGTCGATATGTATGCAACAATGGTTCACGATTACATTTATCAACAGGATAATGTTCTGTGAACAAAACAATGAAAATATCTATCATTGTAACAACCTTAGCCTTCGTAGCCCTTGGCCTGTACAGGGGCACGAAGACTTGGTTATCATACAAAAAGTAAGATATAAACAATATAAGCCCATTATAAGTTAATATCAACCCTATCATTATCTTCTGAAAGGAGATAATTATGTATACAATTGCATTGCTCGTACTCTTCGGCTTTATTGCTGCAGGAGTAGCTGACATTGTACATGCCGTAGTCCCTGCTATTGAGAAGGTGCCAGTTCTTGGCAAGGCACAAGTGTTCTTCACTTTGGTCTGCACCCTTCTTGTATGGTTGGCAGATGTGTCTATTCTTGGCACATTCGGCATTGGCTCATCAGCTCAATGGATTGATATCGTCGGTTCAGGCTTTGCAGTAGCTGGTGTTTACACCATCTCTCAAGGCGTAGCCGATTATCTTAATCGCTAACTAAAACAATAATATCTATCTGGCATATGTAGATATTCTAAATATTACTTTATATGCCATTTAAAATATCCAAAACCTAATCTCTTGAAAGGGGATTATCATGAGTAAGACGAAATATCGTCTCAAGAATGTAGCAGACACAACTGTGTATTACACAGGTAAGTTTGCTATTACACCTATCGTTGCTGTAGTCGATACGACTGTAGCAGCTGGACAAGCAACCATTGGTCTTACTAAGACCCTTGGTTCAGCAGCTAAGCACATCATTAAGGCACCTATTGCAGGATTTATCCGTGGCAATGAGTTCCATAAGCATCGCTTTGCTGCAGCCCATGAAATGCGTGTTGACCGTAACAAGAAGCTTGCTTCAGGTGAATACGTAGAAGTAATCATGGCAGCAGATACTGATGTATAAATTGATGCAATTAATTCAAGGAACCAAAGCATTTATGCAAGGTTTCCTTGAAGGCTATCGTAGTACTCGGGGTTAACAGCCCCGAGTGCATACAAAAAATATGAGATCAACCATCTCTGTTTTACAACTTAATCAAATAAACCCATATATCCTATACCTAAACTAACAATTGGAGTAATATCATGTCACAATTAGACACCGTATTCGATCTCTTTGCCGGTGGCGAAGACTTTAGTATTCTTGCCACTGATCCAGGCATTCTATCATCGGCAGGCCGTACAACCACTTTGGTTAAAGGCCGTCGTGTTCCATTCAACGCAAGCATTGCAGGCGTTGAGTTTCCAGGCTATGTGACTCTTGAGTCAGCACGCCTACACCGAGTTTCGGTTATCGATCACGAATCACGCAAGCAGGGTACAACCTCTAAGCTTGTTACTGGCATCTTTAAGCCAGTTAAGATGAACGTGGAAGTCGTTGTCGATGGCGAAATCCTTACTCTTCCAGGCTTGCTTCGCAAGATTGCAATGCGTAATGTCGCTGCTGATAAGCAGGTTTCTGAGGAGCAATTCATTGCTACTTTGGAACAACTCGGCATGCGCTTTGCTTCTGGTATGAACTTGTTCTGGCAGCAATTTGGTGCCAGCCAAGAAGGTATCACTCAGCTTGTAGACGCATTCAAGTCTGCTGGAGCAGTCGATGCGATGGGTTCAATGACGAACCCAGGTCGTATCAAGGAATGCTATCAGATGCCTCGTGTAAACGATGCAGATGTTGATGGCCCAGAAATCACCAGCTTTGAGCTTGGTCGTTCTGACCGTACCCAGTCTATGACTGGTCAGGGTTACCTCGACTTGGTTGATGCTTCAACCGAAAACTTCAAGCGTATCTATACACTGCGTAAGCAGGCTGCTCTTATGAAGCAGCAGATTCGTGAGAAGTCTGTAGCTGAAAGCTGGAGCCAAGAGCGTACCCAGCAAGCTAATAAGGAAGCCAATGAATTGGTTCGCCTTAGCCAGCAATGGGCTACGGTCTGGTCTGGTGCTCAACAGCGTATTGCTGTAGACCCTAAAGATCCAAGCATCAAGAATGCTCTTGACATCTATGATCCTACATCCGCACCTTGCGGTCGGTTCAAGATGAATGTCAAGGGTAACGAAGTTGCTATTGACCTTTGGACTAACAGCGCTCGTGCCAATACCTCTGACAACTCAGTCAAGGTTTCGGCTAATGCTGACACAGCAGTCGAAAGCGAAATCCTTAACTGGGGTTAAGCTTTAGCTGATTAATAGATTTGGGTTAGAGATGCACGCACTCCTGACGCGTGTGTCTCTAACCCATTCTAATGTTATATTTATATAAACTTTTTTTTATTCATACAAAGACTAACAATGATTGGGGTAATACATGTTATTGTCAATGATGCTTATTCTAGCGGTAACTTCATGTGCTCTCGAGCTCATGATTGCTGCTAAAATTCCAGCTTGGCGTAGACTAAGTGCAAGAAGTCCATTATTTAATTTACTTAATTCACTAGCAATTTCATTTGCAATGGGTATGGCTTTCGGTGGCAATGGCTTGGTAGCCATGGGTGCTGGTGTCATATCAACTATCTTATCTGTTCCTGGTTATCAGTTCCTTCATTGGAACTATGATACTCCTACAGCTAAGGCTCAAGGTGGAAACCGTGCTATTTATTATTGGAAGAATTTCCATGTACATTGGGCCAGATGGCGCAAAGTGCTTGGTGAATTCAATCAATTGATTTATACAATCTTTAGAATTATAACTATTCCAGTTAGAGTTATCAATTCTATTTATAAATTTATAAGGCCATATATCCTTAAATACAACGCTTATGTGGAAGCTAAGCGTGCAAGTACAGTAACACCATAATCAAATCAATCGGAAAGATCAGGAGGGGCGCATGCCAATCACACCAAAAATGCGGGCTATTGGGTATTCCAATGGACCGCTTCGTAGCGTAAATAACTATCAATATGGGTTCTATGAGATTGGTGCTATGCGCCAAGCTCTTGCTCATTCTGGAGAGGATTACTTTCGTGTCGGGGCTCTTCCACTGCCCAAGAACGAATTCGAATTTAATCAAATCCAAGCTATTATCAATCACCCTAGCATTCAATATGCTTTGGTGGACAAGACTAAGATTGTAATCACTCAGGTTGGCAACAATACTGAGTGGTTATCTATCTTTAATGATATGGGATTTAAAGTTAAAGGTGGCGGTAAAACATCAAAGCGGTTGAAAGCATTTCACCGACCTACTTTGATCAATGCCACATTTAAACTTGGTGACGTATTTGTTCAATACGTAAACTCTGCTGACTATAGTCGATATGAATTCCTTAATGATTTCACTGAGGAAGAAATAGATCGACTCTTAGACGGTGGTTTCATTATTAGCCCAAGTCTTGTTAAAGCTGGCGTAGACAACATCCCTGCATTTGAAGCTGGATCAACTAATGATCCTAACGAGTATTATTACAATCCTCGTATGCGTCAAAATGCAATCAAAGACTTGCTTAATACTAAAGCTTTCAATGGCCGTCTTATCGGCCCTGATGGCTTTCTTAAAGGCAATTGCTTTGTTTCGGATAAACTTCCTGAAGGGGTTGACGTGCTTTCTTGGCACGGCAATCTTAAATCAGAAATTGTTTATGAAGAAGGTTGGATGTTCCAAGCAGAACCACAAAATGCTAAATCTCGTGTTCATACAGATGATCAGACTATGATCAATCTTCCACAGCTTTTCACTAAAAGCGAAATGGAATATTGGCTTTCCGAAGAGTACGAAAAGATGTTCCAAGAGGCGCTCAATGGTAAGCTATTGAGCAACTGGAAGAACATCTATCAGCGTACTTGGAAGGATAAAGTCGATCCTGAAGACGAAGAAGCCCAAGCCCGCATGCAATATGTGGGTTATCGTTGGGTAGCTATGGGAATGAAGGTAACTGAATCCCCGTGGATGTTTGAAACATTGGCTACTAGCCACGCTAAGCCGTTGAAAACTAAAATCCCTATACCTTGTGCTGTTTATGAACAGATTATTTCAGAGTCTTTAGCCCGCATGGCTGGCTATGACATTGAAGTTGAAGAGGGAACTATTCAACGCCTAAGTGAACTAGAGGTTCACGTAGTAAACGATCAAGACTGGATTGAGATGTATGCATCTCATGGTGGCTGTGATCAAGACGACTTCTTTAAACTCTTCTATCGTGAGTTTGAAGGTGGCGATCTTGATGGCCAAAAGTCTGTAGTCGTTGTCCGTTCACCAAACGGAATTGGTGAGTATTCAATCTTTAAATATGTAGAAGGAGCTTGGCATCCGCA
>Ga0209770_10000168_pt1 | contig 38688 bp, 24 predicted proteins | sample LauGreSu1BDMLBDD_2_FD_187572 | JGI IMG/M metagenome (GOLD analysis project Ga0209770, IMG submission 187572) | Freshwater lake microbial communities from Lake Michigan, USA - Su13.BD.MLB.DD (SPAdes) (version 2) | ecosystem: Environmental > Aquatic > Freshwater > Lake | place: Lake Michigan, USA... | reverse complement strand
TTACTATATCAGAAAAGGCAGTTGCTGGAACAGCTTCCCAATTTCTATAAAAATCAATTCTTATACTTGATCCGCCAGCCAAATTCTGACCATATACAATTAATTTAATCCATGAAGGTAACCCTTGCGCTGATAATTGACTTGTTGCTGTATCTGCTGGTATTCTATACATATTTAAATCAGCATAATCTTTTGGGAAATAGTTAAGTTTTAAACCATTGAAGGGGATACTTTGATAACTAAACATTTTATCGTCAACATTAGAAAAATTGGTTAAAGAAGTATCATCACTACCACTACTAGTAGCTATATTTATATCGATTCCACCACCTAGAATACCAGAATGAGCGTCAACTGAACCAATATAAGTTACAATCATAGTTGCAGAGACTAATCTATAAGCGTTTAAAGTATTTTGAACGTTTAAAAAATTAGCTCTTGAAGAAGTAGAAGCAACTCCTGTTGTTGCTCCAGTTAAAGTTGCAGCAACATTCAACCATAAGTCAGAATAAGTAGGTGTAGCAGTTGTATTATCGAATAGACTTTGAACGTTCCATTGTACTAAAAAATTACCATTTGTATTTGGTGATATAGTTAATTGATTTTTTTGAGTAAATGTTAATGTTGGAATAGGGAATTTTGTAGGTACTCTAACACCTCTAGTTTTTTCTGGAAATATTAAAGAATGAAGATATGATCTTTTAATTTCTTTATGATATTCATCAAAAAATTCAAGAGCATCGCTTATTTGAGATAGATTAACTTTATCTTTCATAACAGCGTTATGAATTTGTAATATCTTTTGTAAATAAGCCCTACCAAAACCTTCAACTGCTCTATTATATAATTCTCTATTAGGTCTTAATTCTCTTCTACCAAATATAGCAATAGGTGTTTTATTTTCATTATTATTTTGGTTTGCAAAAAGTTGAATCATTATTTAAAATTATAATCTTTTTTTATAATATTATATATGGATTTAGAAGCAAAATTGAAAAAGAGTGCTGAAATTAAAATGATCTTTGAAAGTGAAACTTATAAAAGAGATTATGAAAAAATGGATACTGAAGAATTTTTTAGAAAATATTATAGTTTTATGCCAGATATATTTTTAGATAATATTAATAGTATATTAAAAGAATATTATGAAAATATAAAAAATTAATTAGGCCAGAATAAAGCTGGTGTAAAAGTTGAACTATTTCTTGTTGTTACAGTAAAATTAAAACTAGCTAACGGTGAAGTTTTTTCTAAATAAAAATAAAAATATATTTTTTCATTTACATTATTAGTTTTAAAGGTTCTTATCCATTTAGTTTGAGTTAGATTTTCATATTCGGTAATTGTGTCAGTAGTTGTTAAACCAATCCAAACATAAGTACCATCGTAAATAAATACAATACTTCTGTTAATTGATGCTGTTGTAACATATGGTAGTAACAAATCGCCTCTATTTATAAAAGTATTTGCATTAAAATTTGCTCCATTTTGAACAGTAGCAAAATAAGCAGTATAGTCAAATCCACTTGTTATAATAGTGTTTAAATCTAAATAACAAGCAGAATAATTTGAAAGTTGACCAACTCTTGATGCCTGAGAGTCTATCAAAGTATTAGCTATAGTACTTGAAACAACATTTATTATTTCTCCAAATACATTCGAATTATTTATAAATGGTTGATTTTGAAGTAAAATTCCAAATTTATTCATTCCACTTATTGCACTAGCTTGTAAACCAAAACAAAAATTATTCGAATTAAAATAAGTATGTCTTGTTAAATTATCAGCAGCTGACAAATTTATAAATACAGGTGTGTTTAGTTGTAATGATGATATATTTGATTGAGTATATGAACCGCTTGGCCAGACAGGAGCTACACCAAATGAATTAGCTAAAATAAGAGGGTTCCATATATTATTTTTTAAATATTTTCTCCAATCAGGTCTTACCGATCTGGTATCATAAACATTTACTGGATAACATAAAGATAAATTTATTAGACTTTTTTTATCATTTTCATTTAATTCGTCAATGAAATCGTCAACAGTTAAATCTGATTTTTCAATATAATTATAAATTATTTTATTTTTAGGATGGTTTTTATTTAAAGTGTTTAAATTAATAATTGCTTTACTTTTTAAAAAATCTAAGGTTTCTTTTTGCATTATAAATATTTATTATTTTATTTAAAATAGTCAGTTTTTTGTACACACTTATTATTTATCAGCGTTTGAAGAAGTTCTATTAATTCTTCATAATCATATAATTTCAAAATTTCTATTTCCTTTTTATCAAGTTCTTCTAGAAGAGTTTTATAAAAAGTAGAATTTAATAGACTTTGTTTTTTATAATCATTTATAAGAGAGTTGTTCATTTATTTTATAATGTTTTCAAATATAGGGTTTGAATATAATTATCAAAGAAGAGGAGTACCTCTATTTAGAAGAGTTGAAGCTAAGAGTGATATAAGTTTACCTGTTTCAGGTATACAAATTCCAACATTAGATTTAAATGAAACAAATAATAATATAAATAAATTACCAGTTAATCAATTTTCTAAAATAATTGAAGATAAAGTATTAAAATTAGAAGAGCAATTATTATCAATTAAGAAAACAAATGAAGATTTTCAAACAGAAGTTACAGAAAAAGTATTAAATAAGAAAAAGAATACTAAAAGTAAAGCTAAAAAAGAAAAAGTTAATAAAAATAAAGAGGATAAATTATCGTATTATTAATTATGTTTACTATAAAAATCTTTTATTTTATTAAGTCTAGATCTAGTATTATTATCTTGTTTAATTTCTTTAATTGAATTAATTGAATTTACATTTTTATAAAAAGGTTTACAAAAATGATGATTATTTTTAAGATAAGAATTGATAATCTTCTCCATTTCTGGTAAAGAGTAATATTCTGTTATATATTCTTGATTTATCATACCTGTTGAAAATGGTGAATAATTAGCTCTTGTACATTCATAAATAAAAGTAAAATTAACTTTTTGAGTTGATGCTAATCCTCCAGATTTAAAAATAGATCTACAACCAAATATTAACCAAGTTGAATAAAATCCATTTGTTTGTGTAATTTTATCTGCGTAAACTGGGAGTAATTTGTAATTATTTAAAAAATCTGGTGGTATAAAAATATTCATTCCTTCAAGCGATTGTGTTTCATTAAAATATAACAAATTTTTAATATTAGAATATTTATCTATTTCTGAATTTGGTGCTGTATTGATAGTTTTCCAAGCATTCCCATTAAATGTTTCGTTATAAGGTAAAAAACCGCCAAAATAATTTCCATTACTGTTTAAATCTAAATTTCCGTCAAGTGTTTGAATATTTAAATAACCTTTTATTAATCTAGATTGTAAAATATAACCAGGATTTATATATGATTGAAAATTTGAATTAGCTAATGAACTATTTATAGTCATAGTTGCTGCCGATAAAAAATTTAAGTCTGCTGCATTAGCAAATTGAAATGGATAACAATTATTTGAAACTAATCTTGCATAAGTATTAAAACTCCATAAGATATAAGGATTAATTGCTATAAATAAATTACCTAAAGCATTAGTTGGAATATTAAAAGTAACTGAACGAGATACGATAAAAGTATCGCTAGCGTTTAAAATCTTTGGTAATCCTTTAACAAAGTAAAAATTATTATAAAATTCATCATTATTTTCTTGACAGTTACATTTTTCAATCGGGGTAAATTTATCTTGATAATTCATTATAGAATTGCTAGTTAAATCATGATTTATAATACAATTGTTAATATATTCTTGAACAATTGTAGAATTTAAAGAAATATTTTGTTTTGGAAAAAAAGGTTCTAAAGCAGTTATAATTTCTATATTTTGATGAACAGTAAAATGTATTTTTAAATAATTATTTTGCAAAGTAGTAAATTGAGGTAGAGCAAATGCTGAATTTAAAAAAGTATTTGTTATTAATGTATCATTAACTTCAGCAGCATTATATTTTTTAAAAGGAATTGGTAAAGTTTTTGGAATATAAATAATTTTATTTGGTTTATCTAATTCTTTAAAACTATTTCTATTTGCAGAATTTGAAAAGAAAAAACTAGAAGATATATTATTTGGGACAGTATGTTCATAACTAAAACAATAAAATAAAGGTTTAATATCTATATTTAAAGAGCCAGCTAATACAGCATCAATTCTTCCACAATGTGAATAATTTGTTTCTAATGAACCTGAAGTAACTCTATATTTAGTATCAGAATTAAAATAAAATTGAAAGTATGTTGAATCAATCGATAATGCATCTCTTGTTACTGTTGGAGTGCCTGTTCCGTTTAAATTAAAAGCTCCGTCTAGTAAATAAATATGACCAGTTGCAGCAACATTTGAAATAGTATCAATTCCAATTACAAAACCTATAGCTCCTGTATCATTACTTCCCATATTTTTATAGTTAAAATATTTTATATTAAGAGTTGTAGATAAGGCACCATCTCCTATTGAATAAGAAGATTTATCTGGAAAAATTAAAGATTGTATATATTTTTTATAGTTTAAATCATTGCATTTAGAACAATTAGTTCTTTTTAAATAATTGTCGATAAGTAGACTTTCCATAATTTTTTATAATAATATGGGTAAAAGTAATAAAATAGAAAAGAAGAACCAAAAAGATAAAAAAATTAAAAAAAATGATGTAAAAAAGTCTAATAAAAATACTATTAAAAAACCAGTTAAAAAGGATATAAAGAGAGAAGACATTAAATGTAATCAAAATATTAATGACATGGGTTTAAATCAATATTTGAATAAATATCCAACAAATTATAATAGTTTATTTAATTAAGTTTATAGAATAAAACTATTTTATTTATATTAACATAGTCGTTATTTTCATCAAGTATTTCTAAATAACTATTATAATCTACTTTAAACGGAGCTAGTTCTTCAGGTTTAATATAAAAAACATCAGATTTTTCTATATCGTCAATAAACAAAAAGCCAATCAGATTTGTTTCATTCGAATATAATTTATTAAAAGTTGTTGTTGTAACATTACAATTTCTTGCATATATGTATAAAATCTTAGCTAGATTAATATTTATTATTATAGGATTATTGAAAGAATTTCTTCCAACTCTAAAACTGATTTGGTTTACATACTTATTGTTAGCAATTATTTCAACATCGTGAGGAGTAAATATTTGATTTATATCGTCCTCTGGTGGTTTTAGATCTAATCTACGAGTTCCCATGTTATATTCTTTCAATAAATTTTTATCTTGAGCTAGTAATTGTTGAAAAACTTCTAAAGTTTGTAAATTTTCAGAAATTTTATATACTTTAAATTCTTGAAATTCAAAACTAGCTGTATTCATATCTATTAAATTAAAAATACATTCAATTTCAATAATATAATCTTTAGTGTGTATAAAATCCGAATAAAGATTTATTTGTCTTGGGGAAAAATTTGATTTATTAACATTGATAGAAAATACAAACAAGAATCTAGAATATTCGAAAGGAGCAGGGATAAAGTTTTCAAAATTTTGAATTCCAAGATCGTTATCAAAAAGTTTCGATATTTGGAAGTTAAAATTTAAAGAAAATGTTAGTGTTGGTCTTTCTAATTTAATAAGAAATTTTTTAATTGTAATATTTTGTTGAGTAGAATCGAAATTACTAAAAGTTAAGGGTAAAATGTTTGAATTGTTATTTTCGTTATAAATCATACAGGTTATTTTTTATAATATTATATGAAAGATATTGATATAGTTCAAAATATTAATGAGATGAATATGGAAGCTAAACAACAAAAGGAAATTTTAATTCCACCATCTTTTATGAATCATCCTGAAAAACCAGGAACAATTATCCCATACATTAAAGAAATTAAATATAGTCCGAATAGTGGTCTCATATATTCAGACAAAAGTCAAATAAGATTTTTAATAAATTCTACAGGATTTTTAGACCCGTATGGTATATATTTAAAATTTAAATTACAAAATGATAGTGATTATCCTATATTTATTGACAAGTCTTATCATAATTTGATTGATAGATTTCAAGTTAATACAAATGGTAATATTATTGAAGAGTATAATGAATTTGATATCATAAATGATATATTATTTGATCAGAGTTTAAGAAAAGAAACTTTGGAAACATTAAGACCGTTTGGATTTTATTCAAAAAATCCAGATGTTATTTTACCTAGAAATAAAACATTTAATACTGATGGAGGAGTTGTTGATATGACAAAGGTATCAACAAATGAGCCACTAATAATTCAAAAAGGTAAGCCAAGTATTTATTATGATTCAAATACAAGAGAAATTATGATACCGGTAATGAGTAAAGTTTTTGGATTTGGAGTTGATTTTAATTATTACAGATTTATACCATTGGAAAGATTTCCGAATTTAGAAATAAATTTTTGTATTAATTTTGAAGCAATTAGATTAGCTTGTGGTAATTTAGAAGATATATTTGTTAAATACAATAATAGGGAAATGACTACTAATATTAGAAATTCGATAAAGATTAAAGATGTTTGTTTAGTTACAAGACAATTATATTTTGATTCGCAAATGTTAAGCAGTATTAGATCTAATATGAGTGGTGATCTAGTATTTGATTTTGTAATGACTCAAATATTACACAAAAAAAGCGAGACTAGAGAAGCGTTAATAAAAGATCATTATGAATCATTTAATATTCCTAGACTTTCAATAAGAAGATTTAATATGGCATTTTATTCTGACAAAAGTACTAATTTACAATACGCAAATTATGCAACAAGTAAGTATAATAGGTATAATGGAAGTTTAAAATATCTACAACTTAAAGTAGGAGATGAGAATTATCCTAATTGTCCGCTTGAAGGAGATAGTTCTAGTATCTGTGGAGAATTTAATAATTTTACTTATTGGACAAATTATTTACAAACGTTAAGTAAAGGACTTGGTAATTTTTCTAATAGTTTAGTTACTCCATTTACATATTCGTTAAATTATGACTTACATAGCGATTTATTAGACATGTCAGCGCTTATGAGCTTAAATAATAGGATAAATGATGTTGTAAAATTTGACGATAAATTTATAGATAATGGAAATGTTCTTTTAGCTGATCCAAATCCAGCAGATAAGAGATTTTCAATGTTGAGATTTTACAAAGACTATGTAGCTAATTATAGCTGGAGAAGTTATGGTAGATGTATACATCAGATTAATTTAGAAAGTATACCATTTTCTTGTGGAAGTTTTAGATGTGGTATAGATACTAGATATAATAGAGCTATGACATTGACTTATAAATTTCAATTATATAACGAAGAAGATAGACAACGATTTTTTTATGTTGATTCATTATCTACTAGAAATACGATAACTTATTATATGATTGATTTTGATTATACATTAAGAATTAGTGCAAATGGTCAAATAACAAAAGAATTTTAATAAAGAATTTTATTTTTAAATAAGTCATTAAACCATAATAAGTCATTACTAAGTAAAATTAAAGTATTATTATTTATTTGTTCTAAAACTTCTATAAGATCACGTTTTTGCATTATATCTGATGTTAAATAATTAAAAATTGTGCTAGGTTGAGGATCTTTAATGTTTAAAAATTTTAAATTGAGTAATAAAATTCTATATTTATAACAGGGATGATCGATAGAGATATCTGGAACGTCATTATATTGTAAATAATATTTTATCAAATCAAATATATCAAATTTTAAATCGTTTGTAGTTATAACAATTTCTTTTTTATTATAATACCTATCAAGACTTTGGAATTCTAAATCAGAATTTGTTTCTTTGTAATTGATTTGATCTTCTAATTCAGCATCTAATTCGTTTTTATAAATAAGGTATGATTGAATTGAGTTATGTAAATATGTATCTTCAGAGTTTCTATCATGTATTCTTTTTGAAAATGAGTTTGTTATATTTTTTTGAATAAGTTTAATTAAAATATTAGAATCAGGAGTTCTGATGAATTGTCTATTTAGAATTAAAATATTAGATCCAAAGTTTTGACTTAATTTTTTAATAGCTTCATGATTAAATTGTTGTTTATTATCCAAGTATTGTTTGGCGGATTTAATTTTACAGACTTCTGTAAAATCAGGATATTTTAAATAGGTATATAATTTTGGAGCTACTGCATAAAATTGGTTAAATTTAGTTTCTAATTTAAATTTACCAAGTTCTGTTTGACTTAAATAGCGGTCTGGCAATTGACAATTTAAAAATAAACTATCTGTGTCGCAATAAAATATATTTTGAGTAGTAATAGCTCCTTCAATGAGGGGTTTAAATAGATTGACTCTGCTTCTTGCGGTAACAAAACTAGCGATTCTAACCAATGAACCTATCCAATCAAATTCTTTAAGTAGGTTAGTTTGTTTAACAAGATAGTAATCAGAATTTAGAGTTTCGACAGATATAACGTTATGGATAAAATTTTTATGTATTTTAGATTTATGAATAATTGTAGATATTGGAAATCTACGTTGTCCCATTTTTCCATAAATAGAATTTAGTATTAATTTATAAGTTTCAGCTAATACTTTATTAGGTTGTTGTTTATTTTTTTCATCTAGTCTTAAATTATAGAAAGAATTAATGAAATTTTTTAAAAAAGCTTTAGGTTTATATCTTAAAACATTATGGAATTTAATTTCGTATTTAGAATCAAAAGCAAATTTGATTTCAATACCCCAAAACCAATGCGGTTTATCAGAAGATTTAACATATATTAAACTTCCATCATCAGTTTTGATTGGAAAAATAGAAAAGTATTGATTTGTTGTTGAAGAAAAAGTAATTTGACATAAATCAAACTCGCTAAAAATATAATTAGTTGGATCAAAAACAAAGTCAACATCGCGTTCATAAGGAAGTTCTAAGCTTAATGAATAGGGATAACTACTATTAATATCATAAATGTATCCATAATCACAAAATTTTTTAAATAATAAAGTGTAACCGCCATGATAAGAAGACTTTTCAATTTCATAGATATCGTTCATTGAGCCGTAAATTTTCTGATCAGTTTCAGCTAAGTAGTTTTTTAGAATAAATAAAGCAAAGCTGCTTGCTGTAGCTATTTTTTGGAAACTGTAGTCAAAGTTTGGTATATTTAATTTTTTTATAACTTCTACAAATTTTTCAACACAAAGATATAAAATATAAGCATCGTTTTGACAATATTCAATGATTTTAGATTTATTATCTTCATAGTTTTCTTGAGTTATAATATTTAAATCAATTTTAAGTTTAGTTGGTAATTGGAAATTATTACATATATTATCTAAACTATTTTGGAAGAAGCAACAGAAATCGTTAAAAACTATATTATATTGTTTTATTCTGATTTGTTTTTTATCGTTTATATTTCCTATAAGTTCTAAATCTTCACCAAACAATTCTAAAAGATAAGGGAAAATAAATTGATTATCGAATTTTGAGCCGTTATGAGCCCAAAACACTAATTTAATATTTTTCATGTTATTATTTTGAGTAAAATTAAAAATAGATTCTATAAATTCTTTAATACAATTAGTGCCCCACAAATTTAAATTAAAGTATTCAAAAGAAGAGTAAGAACATAAACAATAAGGCTGTTGATTACCATATAAATAATTTGAGGAAGCATAGGTTTCTATATCCCAAGCTATATAAATAATTTGAGGTTCTGTTTGTTTGATATCAAAATTTTTAGAAAGTTGATAGGGTCTAATTTTAAATTTACCATAATATAGATAGGCGTGAGCGTTAATAAAAAGAATGTAATATTGAGAATCTTTCATTTGCTGAAACAAAGTTTGAGTAATAGATGTTGCCAAATTACAATTTATATAATTGATGTTTCTTTTGTAATGATTTTCAATATCAGGTATAACAGTTATATCTCCCATGATTAATTTTGACTGTATTTCTGAATCGAATTTAAGAAGAAAAGTATGTACATCTTTATATTTATATGGATTAAGATTTTTTTCAAATGAAGTAGTTGGTTTAGTTTTAATTAGATAATTCATGATAGCTCTTATTAAACAGTAACTTTGATTTAAGTTATTTTTCATAGCACCATAGACATATTTACCAACTTTTGTAATATCGAATTTATAAAATTCAATCTCTAATCGAACTAGTTTGATTTCTACTATATCAGTATCAGCTCCATATCTATCTTCACTATCTTTAAAATAGTTATTAATATCTTGGAAGAATTTGTGGGAGAAGATTGACCAAGTTTTAGGGTTTTTAAAATAAGCAGTTTCAAGAGGTAATAATAAATTAAAATTATGTTTGAATAAATTACGATCAATATTAAACTCAACTTTTAATTGAGCAAAGTTTGAAGTAGAATTTTCTAATATGGCATAGCCAAAGGATAGAGCTAGAGAATCTTTTAGTATTTTTAAATCCTTTAAATATCTTTCAATAGAAGCGTAATTAGATAAAAAGTTATTTTTAACTATGATTTTTTTGATTTTTTGATAATCAATAAGATTATCGTTATTAATAAGAGAAATATTATTTGGAATAGCACTAGATAATATATAGTTATCAATTGTCCAATTACTAAGTTGTTTGTTTTGATTACTATAATTTATACCTTTTAATAAAATCTGACTACTAGTTAAATTTAGATTTTTAAATTGTTCTGTAAATAATTTTAAACTTTTAAATACGATATTTTCTAAATTATCCTTAAAATATTCTAATTGTTGTTTAAATATATTTTCATAGGATCTACCGATCAAGTTAAAATTATTATCGTTAAGATTTTTTTCTAATTTAAAACCAGGTACTAATTTTTGTTTAATAGAAATAAACTTATTAAAATCTTGAACTAAGAAATTATAAGCTTCTTTATCTTTAACGTGAGATGGATTAGATAAATCTAATAAGAAATAATATCGCTGGCAAAAATTATCAAAGTTTACTAGGAAGATTTCTCTAATTTCTTTATAATTTTCAGGGTTAATTTGGGATTGTTGTAATTGGACGGGTTGGAAATCATCAACTAAATAACCAAATATAATATTTCTAAAATCAAATAGAGTTGAATTTAAATTTTTAAGACCGCTTAATTGAGGTTTAAAAATCTGTTCATTTTCTAACTGATCAAAAAATTTAATTAGATCATATTTAAATTCGTCTTCATCGTTATTAGTTAATCTAGTAAGCGTTAATAATTGATCCATACTTTTATTTTTGTCGATTAAAGTTTTTTTAAATTTGTCATAATTTAGAGCCAAAATTTCTCTGTCAGAAAAATTGAAGTATTTTTTTAAAAAGAGGACTAGTTTTTGAGGTTGTTTATTTTTAATGGTAGGGAGTTCGATGATTCTTTTAAAATAACTAGTTATTTCATCTTTATTAAATAAGTCTTTAAATAAAAGAGACATTTTAAAAGTATAAAAAAATCGTAATTAAATATTGTATTATTAAATATTCTAGAATTTTCTAAAATTAAGAATTGGTCATCTCATTAGCTTGTACTAATGGGTAGTCGTTACTTAACGCCTAGAACAAATACGTGTGATCAATTCTTTTTATAATTAATTTATGATAAGTTTGGAAAATTTGAATATACCAGATTTAGCTGTAGTAACTAAAAAAGAAGATTTACAAGAAATAAATTTACGAGTTTATCAAGATGTAGTTGAAGATGCAACATATTATTTTAGACTAACATGTGAAGATAATGATTTAATATATTGTGAATTTGTAAGTAAAGATGCTATTATTGATGAGAAATCAAGTGTAAGTTTTATTTTAAATAGTTTTGGAGAAACGTATAGCATTCCAGAAATAGATAAGATCGTAACATTTAAATGGGAAGTGTTAGTTTTAAAAGATTATGATGTTACAAAGAGTTATAATTATTATTTAGATATAAATAAGAAATTAAGAGGTTTTAGTATTTACTTTGTAGACTTTAATTAGTTTATTCAATTTTATGAAATTTATATTTTAAGTATTTATCTCTATTATAAGAATTAAAATTTTGGCTTTTTTTAAGAGCGTCTTGAATAATTAAACTAATTTTTTCAGAAGTTTTAGAATCGATTTGTTGTTCTGATTCTAATTCGTTTAAAGTAAACAACAACTTTTCTTCAATTTCAATAGGATTTTCTTCCAAGTGTTTGATTTTCTTATTTAATTCTTCAGCGTCTTCAATCTCCTTTTTTAAAAAGTTGATTCTTCTAGTTTTTCTAAAATAGCGATAACATTTTAAATATTCAATTAGAATAATTGGAAAGTTACGCCATTGACATTGGAGTTCAATAAATTTTGAGAGCATCCTTTTAAAAGTATAAAGACTTTTATAACCTTCTTCCATTTAATTTTATAATGTTAAAACGAGAGGGTATTTATAATAAAAATTTACCGCAATTTACTGATAAAAATTTAATTGGAATTATTAAAAAAGGAAGAAAGCAAGATATGATGCCAACAAATTTAAATAGAAATCCAAAAATAAAAACAAACGCAGTATCTACTAGTAAAGAAAAAATATATATAACTAATTTTGCTGTAACACCATTAGCTAAAAATTTAGATGAAGAGCATAGAAGAAATACATTAAAACAACAGAGTATTGATTTTAGACAAGTACCAAGTATAATAAAAACTAATACATTATTAAAGAAGAAGAAGCTTAGATAAAATATAGTTTTTGATTATTAAAATAGTTTATTAAAATATTACTAAGTAAAAATTTATTGTTAAAATATTTTTCCAAGTCGATTAGCTTGTCGTGAATTATTAATTTATTTTCTGGCGTATTTTCTTCATCATTTAATCTGAAGCATTTAAATTCAGAGTTCATATTAATTAACTCGTTTTTCAACTTTAAAATAGAGTAGTAATTCTTATTCTTCAAATTGAACAGGTTTGCCAGATGAATAAAAGTAGTTTTAATAATTTTAATATTATCTGGGAATTTTTGGAAAGAATTATCTGGCATTTTACCAAGGGAATGATTGATGGTCATAAAAGCATAATTGAAATTAGTTAGTACAAGCTGGCTATATGGTCTTTTAAAAAAGAGTTGATGTTTATTGTCAAAGAAATTAAAAATATTTTTATAAATAATAAGAGGATTTGAATATTTTGTTAGAGCGGCAAAAAAAATTTCAACAAAATTTTGATTTGAAAAATAATAAATTCTTTCAAATGCTGCAGAAAACAATCCAGCTACATTATTAACTCCAAAATCAGAATTAGATCTAACTGGTTTATTTAGATAGGTCAGATAAATTTCGCTATCATAATTTGGAATGAGTTTTCCTTTGATTTGATGTGGTTGTAAAGTTGAATTTAAAAGATAAAATTCTAAAAACAATTGGAAATCGAAAAAGATATCATCGTTTGTCTTGTATAATTTAAGTAATTGAATTGACACCATATCTCCAAACAGTTCAGCATCTCCTATAAAGTATTCAAACATTTCTGAAAAGTCTTTAAGGACAAAATATTCTAAATCAAAATTAGTAAAAAGTTCATCTTTGTTTTCTTTAAAAATATAAAAATGGAATTTAAAATCTTTGACGTTTCTAAACTTTCTAACATAAATGAACTGTTCATTTTTACAGGTTACAAAGTATACAGCTATTAAAGCGTGTTTACCTTCTTGAAAGTATGATAATTCTATTTCTGGTGGTGCTTTTATATTAGTCAAATCAGTATAAATATTAAAACATTCTATGGAAAAATTATTAAGCTTATTTTCTAAAATTTCATAATTACAGTCAAAGTGACTGGTAAAATAATCTAAAAATTCTTCTCTAGTTGTCATATCTTTTTAATAATTTATTTAAAGCGTACTTATATATATTATACAATTTAATATTATTTTTCGAATTTTTTGGAAATCTTGCTTTCAAATAATTTTTGGCTTTGTTGTAAAAGTAAAAAAAATGTCCGGCATAGTTATAGTTCATTGTAGCTTCAAAAATATACTCAACTAGATCTAAACTCATATCTTCTATTCTTATCCTTTTTAAAATTTCAAACATGTTATCCATTTTTTTTATAAAATTTTCAAAGTAAATTTTTTTAACCCCAGCAGAATATAAAAGGGGATTATAAAAGAGAAAAAATTATTATAATAAAAATTAAAAATAATTAGATTTTTGTCTTTGCCTAAGCTATAGGACACCGGAAATATCAAAATCCCCACTTTATTCTTGATACTGATATCTTATAAAATTTATTCCGGAGAATTGTCAGGAAAATAAAATAAACTATAGTATAAAAAATAATTAAAAAATTATACTATATTTTATTTTATTTTCCTGACAATTCTCCGGAATAAATTTTATAAGATATGGGGATTATAGATATAGTGGGGATTATGATATATTCCTCATCTTATATCTTAGGCAAAGACAAATATCCAATTTTTAAATTTTTTTATTTTTATAAATTTTTTTCTATTTTTCGAAAAAATCTATTTTTTGTAAAAATTAAAATAAAAATGGGGATCGTATATTTTTGATATGGGGATTCAAAATAGAATCATATTTTATAAAAATTTTAAAAAAATAAAATATTTTTAAAAAAATAGTATATTTCATTCTAAATTGTCCGGAATAATTTTTTTAATTAAATTAATAATTTTTTAATTAATTAAAATATCCGGAATAAATTTAATTAAAAAAATGTTTACTTGGAAATCAAAATATCAAGATTTTATTAGCAAATTCATGACAATTCCAGAAGAAAAGGACGAAGAAGAATTAGATCCTGAAGATCATGATGATAAGATCCATATCGCCCTTTATATCCGGAATTTGATTGAGAAAAGGAATAAAGAAACAGAATTAAAACCTTGTACCAAAAAATTTCAATCAATAGCAAGAAGTTTTAATTCGGAATTAGCGACAAAGTAATTATTTTTTACCCCAGCAGAATAATTTTTTTAACCCCAGCAGAATAATTTTTGATTTTATTTAAAATAAAAAAAATAGCTTTCATTCGACAATTTACAGCTGTTGCGATGTTCCCAAGGTTATATATGACGCTGACAAAGGAGAGAAGGTTTTGGAAGAAAACACTTCAGTCAGTGAATATATAAATTTCAATTCAGTTATAAATAATGTAAATGATGTAAATAATCCTATTGATATTAATAAAAATATAACTGATAATGATGATGTACATATTAATAAATTAATAAACGATTTAAAAAAATGTGAAAAGACAACTCTACAAGCAGAAATCGATCAGAAAATCAATTTAAATAGTTTACACTATTTAATTGATTTAGATAGAAAAGAAAATCTATCAATTTGTTCTTTTGAGTCAAATGACATACCAGAAGAAAATAAAATGATTTTTAAATTATTAAAACCGACAACTTTATTAGAACAAATTCAAAAAAAACATAATGATAAAATTAAAGAAATTAAAAAACAGAAAGAAGAAAAGCTATTAAAAAAGATAGATGAATGTAAGACAGAGGAAGAGAAAGAAAAATTAAAATTAAAATATTTATATAATAATATTCTTAATAAAAATTCAATTGATATTAATAAACAAAAAGTAAAAGAAATTGTAAAAAATCAAAACAAGACATCTGAAGAATTAATTAAAAGAGTTAAAATAACTCAAAAAAATTTAATCGATGTTGCCAACTTGATGGAGACTTACCCTGAATTGAAGAACAAAATCATGAATTTAAATAATACCGTTTCTGAATGCATTGAAACAGCTAAGAATTTTCATGATAATATAAAGATAATTCAAAATTCTTTGTCATCTGAATCATGGGTAGAAACATTAACGAAAGATTACATTTACAACCGCCCAAACGAAAGAGTTATCAATCTTCTGGTAAGATCAAAATGTCCTGAAGCCAAAGAATTCCTAAAGAAGCATAAGATCTTCAGTACTGATAACGATAATAAAAAAGAAGATAAAATTATTAATGAGGAAATTAAAAACGATATTGAAAATGTTATGGTTTGCGACGAAGAAGTAATTCCAGACATGAAAAAAATAGTTGAAGACAATGAAAAGATGGAAGTGGAGCCAGAAATTTACAAAGAAAAGGACTGTCAAGTTGTAGAATTCAACGAAGAAAGGATGGCTCAAATCGAAGTAGAACAAAGGGAAGATATGATGAAAAAATACCAAGAATTTAAAAAGACTAAACAAAATATATATAAATTTAACAAAAAATTAGATGATGAAAATCTTTTACTAGAAGAATATGATTCGGATTTAGAAAGGAAATTAAAATATAAAAAAAAATATTCTAATAAATATAATACTGATCATCTAAGAGCTAAAGAAGAATGTCCTTATTGTAAGAAAATGCTTACAAAAAAATCATTGCTATATGACCATAAATGTAGCAATAAATTAAAAGCATTAAAAGAAGATGACAGGAAAATATGCTCTGTATGTTTTGAAACATTTAAGAAAAGCTATTTCTTAAAACATATCAAAAAATGTCTCGGAGAAACAAATTGTATATATTGTTTCAAACCTGTGAAAAAAGATATGATTGAAAGACACATAAAACATTTCAATTGTCAATTCACAAACACTGACAAATTCACAGAGAAATATAGAGAAGATAAACATATCAGATTGAGTGTCAAAGAAAGTTTCCTGTGGAAAAAGATTTTAGATGCAGATAGAAAAAATATCAAATGCGATTTTTGTAAATTTAAAATAAATAAATCACAAATTGCTAGACATTTAATAAGTTGTTATAATTTTAAATTCTATTTAATAAATCCGGCAATTTTCCAGAAGCACTTGCAAATACTTAATAATCCTGTTGTATTCAAAGACAATAGAAAAAAAAGAAAAGAATATCAAGAAAAAGTTAATAACATCTTAAATTCTAATACTGATTTTGTTTTAATAATGAAGAAAATAAATGAAATTAAAAGAGAAGAAATGGACAAACAAGAAGAATTAATGAAAAAAATACCTGAAATAATAGAAAATAATAAAAATAATTCAGATGTTGATTTTAATTTTAAATTTAAAACAGATTTATTTAATATTTATAAAACACTTAAAGACGATAATTTAGACAAAGTCCTTACAGAGAAAGAAAAAAATCTATTTAAAGTAACATTTAAAAGCCAGAGATATACGGTCAGAGATGCTTTAAGATATAATATCAATAAATTTTATCATAAAAAATTAGCTATTTTCCCTATTGAAAATTTCAAAGCTTGCATAGGAAAATCTAGAGAGTTAGAACTATTGGACCAAGAACTTAATAAGAAATACGCCAGAGTTACAGTTCCTCTTAATATGAAAGATAAATATAGAGATGATATTTTTATTTCTGAGAAAAATTTAATTCATCTTACTGATGAATTTCAAAGAATTAAAAAAATTACAAATGAAATTAATAACGAAAAAATTGTAGAAATAATCAATAAAATTTTCCCTACCGACGAAGATAGAAATATATTAATGAGACATATTTCTAAAACTTTAAGAGTGTGGGAACTCAGATTAGATATAGAAATCAAATTGAGGGAGAATTTCGATATGAAATTAATATTAGAATCAAAATTGGACAAAAAGAATTTCAATGATCTTATCGAAGAAGAATTTAAAAATCATATAAGGACAAAATTGAAAGAGATTGAAACAAATTTAAATATTTACAATAAATATAAAAATCTATTACAATCTAAATACCCAAAACTATCTATTGCCATATTCTCAACTTATGAAGAAGATGAAGAGTCAATAGAAAGGACATTCAAAAAGATCCGAAATGTTCTAATTGACAAAAATATTAAATATATGCAAGATATTTCAAATGGAATTAATTCAGATTACCAGAACATAATTAAATGTAATGAATTTAACCATCTTATGACCACCAAAGATTCAGTTGATTTCTTATTGAAATATAAAATCAAAAATTTATTTAAAAACAATTCCCAATTTAATATCAATAAGATTAAGTGTTTCCAAAATGCTAATAATACTAATTTAAAAATAATTCAAGATAATATTAAAAGTATTTTTACAGAAAGAAAACTAAACTTTATTACTGATTATATATTCGATAACGATAAAGTTGAAAAGGTTTATAACGATTTCGAATGGCCAGCTAGTCCTGACCATATCCAAATAGCTTATAAAGACTATTTGAATAATATTAATAACAAGATTTACCCTCCTGTAATTATTAGAGAAAGTTTCGGCAAAGGGTATGGTTTATTTGCTATCGAAAAAATACCGGCAAACACATTACTATTTACATATGTCGGTAAATTAATTTTCCATTCTTCTGTTTACAATAGCAAATATAATGGCTTTTTTACTCTTAACAATTCTAAAAAGGAAGATGAAATACTAATCGATCCAAGAGAAAACTCAAACTGGGGCTATTTTGTCAATGGAATTACCAGATGTACTAAGACTGGAAAAATTAAAGATCGAAAAGAAATCAAAACCAAAAACATTGAAGCTAGAACTGAAAGAATCATTACTCCGACTGGCAAAATTCAAAGCATGATCCTATACTATACTTCTAAAGATGTCGATATAGCTGAAGAACTTCTCGTTGACTATGGGAAACAATACTGGACTGGATTTTCTGAATAATTTTATTTCTTCTTATTTTCAAAAAATAATCATTAAAAAATAATTTATAATAAAATTCATAAAAATAAAACATTATAATTTAATTAAAAAATTTTTTCAAATTAAAATTTTTTACCCCAGCAGAATAAAAAAGGGGATTATAAAAAGAGAAAAATTTATTATAATAAAAATAAAAAATAATTAGATTTTTGTCTTTCTCTAAGATATAGGACACCAGAAATATCAAAATCCCCTCTTTATTCTTGATACTGATATCTTATAAAATTTATTCCGGATAATTGTCAGGAAAATAAAATAAACTATAGTATAAAAAATAATTAAAAAATTATACTATATTTTATTTTATTTTCCTGACAATTCTCCGGAATAAAATTTATAAGATATGGGGATTATAGATATAGTGGGGATTATAATATATTCATCATTCTATATCTTAGACAATGACAAATATCTAATTTTTAAATTTTTTATTTTATAAAAATTTTTCTCTTTTTTGGAAAAATCTATTTTTCGTAAAAATCAAAATGAAAATGGGGATTGTATATTTTGGATATGGGGATTCTATATATAATCATATTTTATAAAATCCCCAATTTTATCTCGATCTTTAAAAAATAGATTTAAAATCCCCATTTTTTATTCTGCATTAAAAAATAATTTATAATAAATTCGTAAAAATAAAACATTATAAAATATTTTAAATGAGGATTCTAAAATCTATTTTTTAAAGATCGATATAAAATTGGGGATTTTATAAAATATGATTATATATAGAATCCCCATATCCAAAATATACAATCCCCATTTTCATTTTGATTTTTGTGGAAAATAGATTTTTCCAAAAAAGAGAAAAATTTTTATAAAATAAAAAATTTAAAAATTGGATATTTGTCTTTGCCCAAGATATAAGATGAGGAATATATCATAATCCCCACTATATCTATAATCCCCATATCTTATAAAATTTATTCCGGAGAATTGTCAGGAAAATAAAATAAAATATAGTATAATTTTTTAATTATTTTTTATACTATAGTTTATTTTATTTTCCTGACAATTGTCCGGAATAAATTTTATATCATATCAAAAAAGATAAAGAAGTGGGGATTATGATATATTCATCATCTTCTATATAAGAAGATGACATATTTCTAATTATTTTTAATTTTTATTATAATAATTTTTTCTCTTTTATAATCCCCTTTTTTATTCTGCTGGGGTTAAAAAAATTTACTATTAAAATTTTTTTAAAAATTTAATTAAAATGAAAATTAAAAATTAAATTAAATGGAAGAAAAATTAAATCAGATTGAAAATGACTATAATACCTTTGTCAAATTCTTTTCAGAGACACCAATAGAAGAATTAATAGATCTATTAAAGTCACCAGAAGAAGAGATTTTATTTAATTATAATTTTGCTGATTTTATTAAGTTATTATATTATAGAGCAAATTCAATTAATGATCAAATTTAATAATGATTTCGTCTCCTATTTTTATATCTCTTATGGTAACTATTAAAATATGCGGATACTTATCTTTAAATATTGCGGTTAACGCCCTACAATTGCAAAGGGCTAAAACTGTTGAAAATCTTGCCATACCAAAAATATTATACTTTTCGCTTCTAACTACTGCTACCTTATTATTAAGTTTATAATAAACATCATTTGGTTTTATTTTTTCTATAATTACTTCATCTCCAATAAACTCGCCTAATAATAAATTTGCCTTCAAATCTTTTAAAGCGTAAATTTTTGTCGAACTACTATCATAATTACAAAACATTGGAGTTATGTGGTCACGTAATTCAAATCTTTTAATTGTAGTAAACTGTTCCCTTATTTTACCCTCTAAAATAATATCAAATTTGAAATTAGAATTATCTAACAACTTTTTACGTTCTAGCAATGGATAGTCAATTTCTTCTGGATGTTCAATTTTAAATCTCATATAAGCTTTTGAAAATGATGTCATACAAAAATCTCTTATATATGGTTCAACTGACTTTATATCATAAATTTCAATATTTTCTGTATTAAAGTTTGTTTGACTCAACATATTCAAATTAATTTCTTCGAATTTTTTATCTAGTTCACTTTGTTTAACTACATCAACTTTCTCAATTACTTCAACTTGCTTAACCGGTTCAGCTTGCTTAATTTCCACAGCTTCATCTATCCTATTAATATCAACAATATCTTCATCTTCCTCCATTCTCACAACATTTTCATTATTTACAGGTTCAGCAGATTTAACAACTATACCATTGCTGGCTGGCCGTTTCCCTAATTTTCTTACTGGGCGTGGTTTTTTAAAGTTTTCTTTTTCATCCCTAATTTCCTTCAATACTTTTTCTTCAATCTCTCTTTGAGCTGGTTGTTGCATTTGAATCGATCTAAAAAGCCCTTGCTCATTAATAAGTTCGTTCCGTTTTTTTATTTTTTCATAAGCTTTATCTGGATACTTTTTTATTTCAATTTCATTACTTTTTAGAAATTTATCTTTAGCTTCTACTACAGTCCCATCCTTTTTCTTAACTGCTACCGGAACAGCTCTAGCTATTTTTGACTCAACACTTTCTTCGCTTATACTTTTGTAATAAGTAATAGCTTTTCTGTATTGATAACCCCAATCAATAACTATTTCAGTTCCTTTCGCTATATCTTCTTTACTCCATACTGTTAAATATAAATCCAAATTCTTAGGATTTACTATTATTTGTACAAAAACATTCGGCTCTTCTAACAGATCATAAGTAACAGGATCAAACTTGGCTTGTCTGAATAAAACTGTATAATTAGCATATATGCTCATATCAACTATTACTTCTCTATCTTTATGCTTTCCCAAATAAACAAATGGCTTATTTATGTTTGGATAAATATATCTTACCTGTCCACCTATAAATCCTAGTAGTGTCCCTTTATAAATCGTAGTAACAAAAGTAATGAAATAACTCTTTATAGTAAACCCAATTATTACTAAAAATGGTGGGAAGTCTTCTTCATTTAATAAACTTACCATATAACTCTTTATTGATCTTAATACACTAACATCAGTAAAAAAATCATCATCATTCAATAATTCAGATATTTCTTCTTTAGCTAACAAATATGGCTCTTCTAGTAATGATCTTTTCTGTATTTTAGTATATCTTACTATTTTATCTGCAGCTTCCTCAAATGTACTTACGTTTTTCTTATTTATCTTATTGTATTTAGTTTCTTGTGTTAGATTATATTTGAATAAAACTTTATATGATAAAATATAGTCTTGTAATAAATCCCAAAAATAAGTAGTAACAGAAAGAGCAACTTGACCTAATTGTTCTTGTGTTAACCCTAAATTTACTTCATTTAAAAATAAAAGATTATCTGATTTTTCATACTTTGACCTTTTAAATTCCTCAACTTCAATTTCCATTCTATTATCATCATTTATACTTTCATTTTCTACGCTTCTTAATTTATTTATATCTGTAATATCGCTATTACTCATCATTGATGATGGTAAAGATTCTTTAATTTGATTATTTTTCCTTATTGGCGTGTTCTCAACTGATGAAAAATCTTCTACAATTTTATTTCTTTTTAATGGTTTTTCAACCTTTTCAAATTTTTCTATATTTTTACTTCTTTTTATTATCGGTTCCTCTTCAACTGATGAAAAATCTTCTACTATTTTATTTCTTTTTATTATTGGTGTATCTTCAACTGATGAAAAATCTTCTACAATTTTACTTATTCTTTCCTTCTTATTTGGACCTCTTTTAATTCCGCTTCCAGCAAGCTCAATATTTTTTGCTTCTTCAACACCAAAAAAATCTTCTGCTAACTTTTTCCTAGTAATTGTGTCCTTTTTTTTCTTAGGATTTCTCCCTTTCTTTTCCGCTTGTTTATTTTTTCTATTTAATTCCTTTTCTTTTTTCTTTTCAAGAGCTGCTAACTTTTTCTCGTTTTTAAGTTTTTCCTTTTGAATTCTTTCTAAATTTCTAGCATATTCCTTTTCTTCCTTTTCCTTTAATTTTTTATCTTTTTGACTTTGCATAAACTCTTTATGTTTTATTTGAATTTGTCGTCTAATTTCTTTTTGCTCGTTTAGTCGTTCTCTAAGTTCTGTAATTTTATTGTTATCTGATCTTTCTTTTAAAATTTTTCTTCTAAAATCTAACCCGTTATTTTCATTACTATTATCAAACATTACCACATCATTTGTTAAATCGATCACATCAATATCTTTATTTTTCATTTCCTTTTTCGCTTTAATATCATGGTAAAATGTTGAGTATTCATTTGACTTTCCTAATTCATGATATAAATAAACTGCACCGTAATTATAAATTAATTCATCACCTGCTTTAACATCTTGTATTGTTACAAACATAATAAATGGCACCGCTCCAAATCGTGTTTCAACTGCCACTACATTAGTTTTTTTAATTTCTTCTTTAGTAAAAGCTCCATTCATAAAATACGTCCAATTTCTACCATTTCTATTATCAACAACCACTACCATAGAATTACTATATATCGGAATCTCTGGAAACTTATTCTTGTAAATTCCAGGTGTATACACATCATTTAACGCAAAAAAACCATCATATGTATTATCTGGTTCAACAGTTTCAAATGGTATTAAATCCCCTGCATAAAATCCTAGTAAAGTAAATTTAGGATAATCTATCGATGCAAATACTCCATATCCTTTTTCCTTGTCTATATATTTAATTTCAATTAACGGATATACACCAGATTCTTGTACTCTAATTAAAGAAGCCATAATCTTTGAATTGTCAACAGGAAATGGCACGACGTTTTTTAATTCTATTTTAAAAATATCTCTATTATACGTCATATCATCCTGAAGTTTTATGTTTTTTTCATTAAAAAAATCTCTAATCTTTTTATTACTTTCTTCATATAATCTCTTATCCAAATCAGTTCTTAAATGTAAACTCCACCTATTTTTTGCAACTAATTCTACACCTTGTTTTGTTGTCATTTAAATATTATCTTATCTCTTCAAAAACTCTTATATATTTTTTAAAATATTATTATAATTTAAATGGATTTTAAAATCAAACTATATCAAAACGAAGGTATTCAAGATTTTGAAACTGATATTTTCCCCAATCATTTCCTCCTAGCTATTTGCGGTAAACCAGGTAGTGGAAAGACTTCTCTTTTGAAGCATCTAATGAAATCAGAAACCTTTTTCTTTAAAAAATTCGATTTTGTATTTATTATCAGCCCTAGCGTTCAAGAATTCAAATCATTCTTTTTGCCGCCAGAAAATTTATTTACCAAATTAGATCTAACTTTCTTAGAAGATTCCATTAAAAGAGTTAAAAAACATATGGCTGAACATAATTACCCTTATACTAACGTTTTATTTATATTAGACGATTGTATAACCGATTTATATGCTTTAAAGAATGATAAAGATATTCTAGCTTTTATTTTTAATCGCCGTCATTTATTAGAAATTGATGGAAAAGACAAAGGAATGGTTTCAATTATTATAACTAGTCAAAAATTTAATAAAATGAGTACTAGTATTAGAACATGCTTATCTAGTTTTATCTTTTTTAAATTAAACCCAATTGATTATAAGATTCTTTTTGAAGACCTTATTTATGGCGATAAATTAGAATTTGAACAAATTGTTTCTTTATTAAATAATACTTCAGATTATTCTAACTTTATAATATATCGAGTTGATAAAAATAAATACTATTTTAATTTTAAACCTATTAATTAATTATTTGCGGAACATCTCTATTTAATTCTACCTCAACATCATAATTACAAAATATTAACTGAAATAAACTCTGATTTTTATATTGTACATAAATTTCTCTATAATGTTGTATTTTATAAACCACATCCCCCATATTTTTACAATTTGTTCCAATTAATTCATTTTCATTTTGCTGTCCATGTCTAGTATTAATTAAATAAACTGCTTTTCCAACTAATTCACCTCCAAGCTCAAAATTATATATCAAATCGTTTGGTAAATAATTTTCTATATATTCCCCGTTAGATAAATCAATATTTAACGCAAAATTCTTCTCGTTTATTACTCCTGTTTCTTCATCTAGTTTCATTTCATTTGCCTTTTTAATACCGTAAACAAATTCAATATTACTCAGCTCGCCAACATCATTTCCTGAATTACCAACAATCGGTAACTCTGGATATAATATATTATTAACCGCTATTTGAAATGAAGCTATATTATTTGAAAATCTAAAATTTGCATTTGAATAAAAATCTTCTGCCGCTATATTCTTGTAAAAACTCATTCCCATAAAATTAATACTTGAAAATGGAAAACTTAATAAAATTGAATCGTTACATTCATTCTTATTATTTAATGCGAGTTTTCTTGAATAATACATTTTTGTTCTTATCCTATAATTTGGTGTTCTATTTTTAATAATATTATGTAAACTACATTCAAAAAATAATTGTCTTGTAGTCAAATACACATTATCTTTATTAATACAGAATAAAGTATTTTTATTTTTAACATCATTTTCTTCTCTTCTTATTACCGCATTTTTTATACTGTTTACATACTCCCTTTTTCTATTATTATTCATTCCTGAATATTCAGCATTTATCAAGCTATGTATTTCTAAATAATACTTTTCTACAAATTTATATAATTGTTCTTTTTCATAACTAAACATTTTGATAATAAGATTTGAAACATCTAACTGACTAAAAATTCTTGACATATCAAATAGTTTTGTAGCTAAATCTAATTCATTTCGTACTTGACTCATTCTAATATCATCACCGTTCATAATTGTCTGATAATCTAATAATGTTAAATTCTGATACACATCTTTTAAAACCTTATTTCGCTGAACTTCAATACCAAAAAAATACTCGTTAAAAACTTCATAAACAAATTCAATTCTATCTTTAAATGAGTCAAGATTTAAAAAACTTTTAAAAATAAAATCATATTTTAATAACTCATCTACTAGACTAGTACAAACTAGTTTCTGTATACTTTCTTTACTTATACCAGGCAAACAACTATTAAATACAGGCATATATCTAAATGCCTTATTATTTACTGTTAAAGTTATCTCAATTATTCTACATAAAAATAATGGAATCACTTTATTGCTTGGATTTAAAATACCTAATATTTGACTTGATAGTGGTAATTTAATCCTTAATTTCTTAAAACTTTCCTCGTTCTTAATCTTTCTAGTATAGGGAATCCCGTTTTCTACATGAGTTTTTAAATACTTGTTGTAACATTTAGAAAACTCCTCTAATCTATTGTCTTCTTTCTTATAAAAATGAGTATATGAATTACTTCCATTATAAATACTATCTTTATTATTTGTCTTTGCAAAACCTAAATGTTCTAAATTACCACGATTATCTTCTGTTAAATTTATATCGCTAATAATTGTCATAATTTTATCCATATTTTCTATTATTTCTACATCTTTCCCATCTATAGAAATTTTTAAACAACTAAAAATATTAAAAAATGAATTATCCACTTTGTAAAAACCTTCATTATAAAACTCTACATCAAATTCAATCACAGTTGAATAAGGATCTAAAAATCCTTGTCCATCATTTATTTGAAATACTAATTTTTCATGATCCATATAAATAGGATAATACCTCTTTTCTAAAAATACAGACGGGTTACTATTTTTTGGCATATCTAATGTAGCCCCGCTATCTACCAATGTTGGAAGTGAGTAATTCAAATTTTCAGTAATGTTCATATTTAATTATAATATATTTGATTTTCTTCTTAAAATCTATAAATACCTCTCTTTAATATTAATTTTTAAATTAAATGGACCAACTCCAAGCAGATCTAAAAACCAGAGATGTTAAGTTTACAAATATCAAAGACACTGTTTTCCAAGCTATTATTAAAGCAGCATGTAAAATAGATTTAACTCAATATCCAAAAATTACTTTTGTTTCTTGGAATAGAACTAACCCAAACCCCGCTCTAGGTTTTACTATGAAAGTATTTCCCGATAAAACTTATGGAACCCAACATTTGTATAAATTCTCCTGGAATGATAACGGCACCCAATTAGAACCACTATCTGCAGAATCCTGCAATCCAATTGGTGGAAATGAATATATTACGCTCATCAATCACTATAAAAACGAAATGAACAAATAATTATAATTATGGAACAAACAACAATAATAAAAACAAAATCTAAGATTAGAAACAATTATGTACCTATTTGCCAAAAACAATTTGAATATTTAAAAATTGAATTTGATTTTATTTCTGATTACGAAGTTGATTCTAGTGATTTTAAGATGACAAAGGATAATTTATTATTGTTAAAAAATAAAAAACCAATTAATCTATTTAATTATAATAACTATATAAACATCAAAAATAAAAAAAAATAAATAAAAATGTTTCTATTATTAAGAAAATATATCAAAAAGCTAAGAACTTATAAAATTATCGGAAGAAAATTCATTAACAGTTACAAGCGCGACATCTTTTTATATTATTTAAGAGCTACTTTCAAACATAGAACACTTACATTTGCCCAATGGGTTGACTATACAATTGAATTCTATTTTGAAATTATCACTGATTTACTTGGTATTAAAGAAGCTATAAAATGGCGCCGAATATTTTTATATATTACAAATAAATATTTTTTATAATTTAAAACTCATGAACTTGTTTGATAATAAACAAAATTTAAACTTGTCAATATTCCCAAAATATACTTTCTATTCTAAACTTGATGTTTTAGAACAATTAAACTATTCTATACATTTTAAAACTTATCATGAAAATCTTTTTGTTAATTTTATAGCTTTTATAAAATTAAGAAAAAAATTAAACATAAATTTCCATCTAACTAGCCTATTTGAAACATTACAAACTATTCTTAATGATTTTAAAGAGTATGACTATTTAATAAACTTTCTCCGATTGTTTTTACTAGATAAAAATATAGTTTTAAAACAACAATTTGATAATTTGATTAATAATATTCAAAATCAAAATCATTTTTACTCTATTTTCCAAATTTTTAAAATAGAAATATCTAAATTAGAGTTACAAGTCAATAGATTATTATCATATAAAGAGCTTTATCCTAATGAAGCTAATTATACTTCAGATTTCCAAATTTTATCTACCGAACAGTTAAACGATCTCAATTTTGATTATACAAATTTAAATTTAAATTTAAATTCCTTAAATTTAAATAATATCGAATACTTATATCCTTATCTTGTCAGAAATCAAGATCTATTTACAGAATTCAATAATAATTATAATATAACAGAAAATCTATTCTATTCATTAGTATCTTTTAGACAGATTGATTCTATTTTCGATAAACTTTTACAATTTATAAATAAAACTCCTGATTTTGAAAAATTATTTAATACTTATTCACCTATAGTTAATGTTATTGAAAAATATAATTTTATTATACAAACAGAAAATATAAAATACGGTCATAGTTTATTAGCTACTGTAACTAATTTAGACTCACCTATTAATTTGGAAAAGGTCCAAGAAATGTTTGGATTACATACAATTAATATTTTCCAAAAATATTTTTATAATGATTTTCTAATTCAATTTTTCTTTAAGATTCAAGAATATTCTTTATTTACTTCTAAGATTAACTATAATAATGTAAATCAAATAACATTTCAGTTATTCCAAAAAAACGTAATATTCTCTTCCAAAGAAAATTTTTATGTTAAAATAGAAGAATTTTTAAAAATCAATTCAAAATCTTTCTTAAATGTTATGTTCAATTCAAATAAATCTCTTACACAAACTTTTGCTATTTTATTTGAAGATTTATATCACAACATCTATAATTCTTTAAATTCTTTCTTTAAAACTATTCTATTTCAATATGTTGGAGAACCACATTTCAAAATTAAACCAGAATTAGTTCAAAAATTACAAACTTTAACACCAGTTAAAATCCCCAAAAAAATGCTACAATTAATTACAATTTTCGATTCTTCGTTACAATTTACTGAAGACTTTACTAATCAATATACTTATATTTATAAAATAGATACACTCGTTGGAGTTGATTTAAATCAATTATATATCTCTCTAGATTATTTCGAAAAAATTTTTACTTCTTATGATAACATTTATTTTACAAATAAATTTAAAAATATAGAATTTGTAGTTCAAGATTCTATTTTCTTTACTTCTTTTCAAAACATATCTAACAGAATTAAAAACGAAACATCCTTTAATTTAAATTCAGAAGAAGATATAGCTAATTTATATTTTAAATTAATTATATATAAATTCTTAGTCTATACTTTTATACTTATCGAAAAACAATTGTCAACTTTAAATTTACTACAATCTGATATTTTAAAACTCAACCTTCTAGAAAATTCTACAGATTTACAAAACTTATACAATTTAAATGAACTTAGCTTACTCAATAACATTGAAAATGTAAATACAACCGAATTTGAAATACTTGATTCGTTATTTGATTTTTACGACTTTTTTAAACTCAATCAATTCATCTATTATACTCAAATCAATTCTAAACTAATTACTACTATTGCTATAATTACAAAATCACAACTAAATAGTTTTGATCTAAAAAAATATCTACAAACTTTTCTTTATCTTATTTGCAATGATATAATTTTAGAAAAATGTAATACTAAATTTATCCTAGATAATCTAACTATTATAACCACTTATTTAAAAGAAACTAATAAAATTGAAGACTTGGATATTTTTATTAGTCAAACTTATAATCAAATTCTCAATAAAAAGAAAAATTTCTATAAACTAAATCAAAATTCAATCATAAATTTATATAATGATACTTATATAAAAATTGAAAATATGAAAAATATTATCAATGATATTAATTTAGAATTAGTAGATTCTTATAACAAAATATCTATTCCAGAAATAACTACTGATATATCTTACGATGAATTTAATCAAATTAAAAATAATAACATCTCTGTTTTTAAAGATCTTATTTTTAACAACTTTAATACAATAGATAATTCAATTTTCAATTCATATAATAATTTTATAACTGATTTAGAAGTTCAAAATAATAAAATAGCTTCAACTAATAAAGAACTTAAAATTATATCAGATTTATTTACTAATAATCCAACTCAAAATAAATATAAAATTAAAATCCTTGAAATTGAATCTAGATTAAATAATACTATTTTAGCTAAAGAAGAATTAGAAAAAAAACTTAAATTTACCCTCGATGAAAGCTTTTCTAATTTTAAATTCATTTCTAAATACTTTTTAGAAATCATTAATTATGCTGAACAGAATAATTTAAAACCTCAATTCTTAAACTCTATTAAGCAAATTAAAGACTTTTTTGATAAGTCTTTACCTAATAATTTAACTAATAGATTTAATTTTGAATTTTTTAAAACCTTTTCCCATAATTTCCAACAAACTATTAACGTACAAACTAATTTATTACAAAAAATTTTTCTAGATAACTATGTAGATCAAATTAAAGCTATCCCGCAAATTAGTTTCAATAATATAACTAAAAATAACAGTCAAAACATTTATCATAACTTGTTAAACTTTCTATTTATAGAAAAATTATATAATTCAATAGAAGATAAAACCCTCTTTCAAAACCAAGATGATTTAATAGCATATGTTGATTCGTATATTAAAAAAAATCTAAACTCATTAGAAATATCAGAAGAATTAAAGTTAAATATAATAAATGCTCTAGTTAAAGAAAACTTAATCGATGAAATTAGCGGTTTCAAAAAATATTTAATAGAAATTACATCCTTTAAGTTTAACGATTTAAATTTAAAAATTGAATTTCTTGGAAATAGCTTATTATTCTTAATTAAAGCTTTAATCAAAAACTCATTCTTCAACAAAACAGACCAACAATTTTCAGAAAACGACTTTTATGTTTTAAAGTCAAAAGTCGATTCTATAATATTAAGCTTAACAGAATTAAATAATAACTCTGTAATTTATTCAACTTTAGTTAGAGATCAAAAATACCCAAAAGATTATATAACTAATGTCAATTCTTTTATTAATGACGACATCAGTGTTAATAGCCAGCTAACCCAAATTATAAATACTTATTTAACTTTAGATAACAATCCAAATAAATTTAATACAGAGCTTAACCAGTTAAAAGTTAATAGAGAAAACTTAGAAAAATTAAATCAGTTTATTAAAAAAATTGTAACTGATTCTAATTATAAAAAATTATACAATGAAAAAATAGACCCTAAAGTAAATAAAGAAATAACTACAGAAATACAACTTATAAAAACTAAATTAAATCAATCTAACGAAAAGATAATGAGATATTTTAATGAAAATATTAACTATTTACCATTAACCATTCAGGATAACCTAATAAATTTAAATTCACAAATTCAAAAAATAAATCAAGACGATATTTCTAATAATGGTATTTTGACAACAGAAATATTATTTGATTTTATGTTAGATTTAAATATTAAATTGATTTTTAATAATACTAACAAAATCCTAGTTGCAGTAGAAAATCCGGCTCAAATTACAGATCTACAACAAATTATAGACACCGAAAGAGCTGCTTTTGAAAATAGATTAAACGTTTCTACTACTTTTTACTATAAAGAAGTTGACAATATTAAAAACCGATTTAATAAATATAAAGAAACAATTAAAAATACGTTACAAAATAATGATATTATTTCAGCGGACATTTCTAGTTTTAATCAAGAAATTTCAAAATATAGAAACAAAATACAGACATTTATCGATAAAGCTCAAAATAAACAGAAACAATTACAACTATTAGTTGACGGTGAAATTGATAATACAGCTAAAAACGATATTATTAACATATTAAAGATATTTAAAACCGAAACACAAGATAAAATAACTACATTTTTAAATGATCTTGATATATTTGAACAACAATTACAAATTCTTCAACCAGATAATGCTGTCTTTGATTATGATATAGCTGAAATTGATATTCAAAATGATGTAAACGAAATAAAACTATTTATTTCAAAAATTCAAGACTATAAAAACTACTCAACTCAAATTATTGTTTTTGAAAATCAAATGAATCAAATCGAATTAACATTAACTTTTATCGAAACTCAACTTAATACTCTATTTAAAAACTATTCTGCTGATTATTTAGATCAATTAAAAAAATATCAAATAAACATAAAAGAATATAAAACTAAAATAGAATCAGATTATACTATAGCTTTTAATAAAGTTAATGAAATCGTTTCTGCAAATTTTATTCCGCCAGAAGATTATTTAGATTATATTAAGAGAATTAAAAAACAAATTGATAAATTTAATAAAAACGAATCATTAATTTATTCTGATTTTAATTATACTGATCAAAACTTACCAGAATACGGAAATAAAAACCTTGAAATAATGAGTGAACAATTTGAAATACTTAAAGACATCAACTTTTTAAATAATAAGATCATGTTATTTGAGTCGCAAGAAAATTCAAAAAAAAATGTTAATGAATTTAAACAAGAATTTAATAACAAAAGAATTAGTCAATTGGAAGACTTATTTGAAAATTTTAAACTTAACTTAATTAAAACTCAAACTCAAAGGAAACGCTTAGAATCGGTTAACGCTAATTTTAAATTACAATTAGATGAATTCAAAATTATCAATAACCGAAATCAAGATAAAATTAACCAAAAAAATCAAATTATTTTAAGTCTTATAAACTATATCGCTCAAAAAATACAAAAATTAAATACCTTATCTATTGAAAACCTTAACTTTGATTTTAAAAATAACCCTATTTATCCGATAGATTTCGATAATGAAATCGATTCTTTATATAATAATTTTTCAAGAACAGAAAACTTACCTCAATTAAATATTGAATTTGAAAATAGAGAAACTAAACTTAATGAGGAAATTGACTTATTCTTATCTAAAACTTTTGAACTAAAAAATATAACTATTAACGATTTTAAAGTCTTTCTACAGAAACTATCAGATTTCTTAATCCAAAATCAAACAGCTACCTTAATTCCAAAATTATGTCAGATTTTAAATATGATCAACAATAAGATTTTTAATTTGGAAAAAATAACTGATTTAACAACCGGTAATATACAAATTATAGATAATACTATTAGAACTAATGAAGAAACTATCAATGATTTAAATATTTATATTGATTCATTACAAAATCAAACTAGAAATCTCATGCAGCAACTTAATAAAAAAAACCTTGAAGTTGAAGCACTTAAAAATATACCAGAAATTAACCAAAGAATAACCCCAGAAATCCAAAATTTTATTAGTGATTATTTAAACTCACATTCTAAAGAGATTCAAAGTTTAGATAATACTATAAATAACAATGTCATTAATAACTTATGTTTTTCATTGTCATCAGAAATTACTAACAAAAAAAAATCCATCATCAATAATATGAAATCAATAACATCAACTAATTCTTTAAATATTGACTTTATCAATGAGCTCTTTGCTCTCCTTAAAAATAATAATAACGTAGATAACCCGCTATATTTAAAAATTTTAGAAAATGTAAGCGAATTTACCTCATTAATTACTTGTCCGATAACATTATCAATCATGTCTGATCCTTATATAGCCGCTGATGGTTTTAGATATGAAAAAGCTGCTATTGAAGAATATATCAGACAAACAAACCCACTAGTCTCAATAATGACAAGAGAACCAATGTTGCCAACTATTGTAAAAGATTTTGCTTTAAAAAAACTTATCGATAAACTCAAGCAAATTCAAATTTTAGAATTAACTCCAAAAATTTCCGACCTAGAAAACAGATTTGGACCTAAAATTCTTGAGACTGCTGATCCTGATTTTAGCGACAGATTTGAAAACTTCTTTAAATTTAAAACATCTAACTTACTTAACTTAACAGAAACATTAGAAAAATCAAAGATTTCATTTTCCAGAAACGAATTAGAATTATTAAAACTAGCAGAATACAACTTTACAGACGAAACTTATAATAAATATAAAACTACAACGCTTAATTTAATTGGTAGCGATAGATTTACTGTTGAAAATCAAAAACTGAAAGCTGATTCTATTCAACTTTCAGGTTTAATAACAGATTTATCAATATTTATTGACGAGAATAATGACCTTATGCTCAAATTTTCCAATGAAGCTAAATCAATTATACCACAGATTAACTTTACTAGTGAAAAATATAATATTAACAAGAATGGTTTTCAAATTAAAAATTACCTAAAATTTATCAATTACAAAGCTATATTAAATGTTTCTAATTTATTAACCAGTTTTGATAACGCTAAAACCGATACTTTATTCTTTTTAACACCAACAAAAATAGATTCAATGCCAACACTTATAAATTTTATGTTTGTAAATAATTTAAACCCTAAACTTCTTAAATATTTTTTCGAATTTGACTTTAGTTTTAGTATTACCAATCTATCGAATATAGATTTAAATTCCTTATATATCGATAATCAGTCAAATAAAGATTTTCTTGAACAAGTATTAAAACTCAAAAATTATAACATCTTATTCTTTATTTCAAACATTAATAATATTATGAAGGTATTCAGCTTCTATCAAAATTATTATACTATTAATAAAAACTTTGTGGATACAAAAATACAAGAATATTTTAATGAAGAAGAAAGTCGTTTTATTAATCTAGATATAATTCTAGATAATATTCAATACATTAAGAATTTTAAAGAACTTGTTTTAAATGAGTTTTATCCACAAGAAGAAAATAGTAATAAAACTAGTATTGAAGAAATTACAAAAGATATAAGTTTTATTTTAAATCTTCATCATAATCAGATTATTAAACTCAAAAATATATTCCTTAATATTAATAATATTGATGAATTTATTGTAATAATTAAAACTTTTAACTTTTTATCACAGATAATTACCAGAAATAAACCAATCGAACTTGATAATGAAGAATTATTAAAATTAATTCAACAACAACAACAACAACTTTTAAAATATGAAGAAACACATTCAAAATTAAACATTTCAGAAAATTCAAAAATTGAAACTATAATTCAATCTAAACAATCAAATCAAATTAAAGAATCCTTTCAAAATATTCAAAATAAACTTAATACAGATTCTATTCATTTACTTAATTCCTTTTCTAATATTTTTAACGTTTCTATTAATGAGTTTGAAGATGTTGTAGGTCTTGATATAGAACAAGTAATTAATTCAATAACCACGTTTGATATTCAAAAAGCTAAAAATAGTTCCATTAACCTATCAATAGAAACCAACAAAATTGATAATATAGAACTACTTATCCAAAATATTCAAAAATTAGCTATAAATATTCAAAAGGATAAAAAACAATTCAATAAAAATATCAATGATAATAAAATTAAACTAGATGAAAATATACAAAAATTAACAGAAAAAATAGCAGATTTAGAATCTAACAATGAAATTATCAAAAAGAAACTAGAAGAGAAAGATATCAAAGCTAAAGAAACTATAGCTTTGTTAGATACTTTAATAACAGACGAAAATAAAATTAAATCCTTTTTTGCTGCTGAACCAACTCTAGAAAAATTTAAACAACAATTTTTAACTCAAAACAATGATGAAGATTTTGTCCAACTCAGTTATGATGAATTAGCTAATAAATATAACAAAGAATATTTTAAAGATAATAAACTAAGTATTTCAATCGCAAATCAAATTGATATAATTAATAAGAAAATAAACGATAAAATTATTCTAGATTTTAAACCGATTGTCGATAAAATAGACAATACTAAGAAAAAGATTATATTTAATACGTATCCAGATAATATCCCAATAAATATTATATTTAAATATACTATTCAAAACAAAAATCAAGTAATATCTGTAGATATATTCGCCAAAAATTTCCAAATGCAATCTATACCTTATTATATTTATAAACTACTAATTCAAGAACTTTTAGCTAATAATAAATATCAATATTCTTACGGAATTTTAGATCCAAATCTAGATCTTAACTTCTTACCAAAAGATTATTACGAACTTCTTAATCAGATAGATATGACATCAGACATGTACCCTAAAATAGTATCAAATACTTATTCAACTATTGAAAATAACACTGTTTCTATATTTTATTTTATACCACCTACATCGAATATCAATAATTTTAATACTTCTATCAATCCCTTTATAAATACATTATCAACAATAACTAAAAATCCCAACGCTATAGAAAATACTTATACTGATAAAATAGAAAATATCACCAATAATTTATTAACTGAAGCAGATATATCTAGACCAATCAAAACTCAGAACTTTATTAATAATAAAATACTATTAAATTATGACACACCTCCAATTCCTGTAAATACTTTTAACTTTAATTTAACCAAAAATCCCATCCAAGACAAACCACCAAACATAATTCAAAATTTTAGATATAATAATACATTCCATATTATGCAAAACAAAATCATTGAACTTCTAGCTAATAATTCCATAAATTCGCTTATACCCAACGAATTAGAAAATAAAAATTTATATTCTGATTTAAAGAGATTATATAATTACCTTCAAACTTATGATTACAATAATTTAAACCAACTCCGAGAACAAGATGTTATTAACCAAATCAAATTAATTAATACAGAATTAACCAGTATCGAAACACGCTATACTTTAAATAACAATATACAAAACTTATTTAGTAACATTAGAGAATTTTTAAAAATTAACGAAATTTTTAATATCCCCTTACAAAATCCTGAAGAAATTAAGGATAAATATATTCCTAAATACATTTTAAAAGAAAACAAACAACCAATTATATTCCAATCAATTAAAACAATTAGTTTTGAAATTCAAAATCAAAATAAACCGCTAAATCAAGAAAATTTAAATAATCAAGTATATCTAAATGCCGTTAAAAATGATATCAAAGAAAACGATAATCTAATTGACTACGAAGAAATAATAGTTGATAGACCAGAAATTATCAATAAAAGCAAATACACTTTTATATTAGACGAACCAATAATTAAGACATTAAATAATTACTATGAAAACGACTTTAAAAGACAAATACAAAATCAAGATGATCAACCAATTCCACAAGAACAGCCAATTGAACAACCTAAATTAGATGATAATGATGATGATGATGGATCCTTCATATTTAAAATCAATGTAGAACCACGCAAAAAATTTATACGTCGTAACGAACCGAAAGATATCATAATTAAATTTTCGAAAAAATCATTTAACAAAAATCTTAACATATACCCACTTTTAAAACAAATGAAAGATCAAACTGATAAAAATCAATGGCTAAATACATTAGCTTCATTAGACTCTGTTACAAATTTTAACCTTTTTGATATCGATTCTCAAACAATACTTGAATTAAGAGCTTTAAAAAATATCAACATTATACCAAGTTTAGATCTTTATTCTAAATACGATTGTGTTGATGTTAAATATAACAACATCCCTTATGCCAATTTAGCACTAATAGGACCATATAATCCCGAGCTCAAACCTATATATTTCGTTTTCCCACTTCTTCCCGTCTACTACATCAATAAATTTAAAATTAAAAGAACTGTCATTTTCCAAGAATTATTAAAAAAATACCAAAACTTAGACACTTTAATCCAAAAAAGCAAATCTAAAGCAACAGAAATTCTCAATTTAGAAAATTTAGACATTGTATCTACTTTCTCCATTAAAGACTTCAAAAGATTTACTCAAGATTTTAATAAGTTACAATCCAGCCAGCAAATACCCCTTAATAATTCTTTAACTACCTTACTTGAAGAAATTTCTGAACAAATTCAACTCTTAGAACAACAACAAGATGATCAAGAACCTAACATAGAAAATATAATACAAGCTTTTGAAAATAGGCTACAAATTACTCAAAATCCATCCGAATTAGTCAAACTTAAATTTATTAAGAAACAAATCGAATTTATTAATAAAAACATTATCGATAGATTAAAGCCAGAGTTTGTTTTAAAGAAAAAAACAGCTCTTATCCCCAAAAGATTTAACTTTAAGTTTCTAGAATTCAAATATAATATTTATATCTTCTATTTTAATCAAATAGATGATTATTATCAAAAAAAGAAAAAATTAGAAAATGATTTCTATTTTAAAACTTATTACATTGAAAATTTAATACCAAAAATTAATCAACAACTCTTCCTAAGAAATAATTTGATATTTGACAAACTTTTTGAACAAAGAAATCAACCCGCTTTAAACCAACTTAATATAACCAACTCTTATTCTAACTCAGATCTATATATTTAATTATTATTATTAATCTCAAATTTTAAAATTTTCTTTTAATTAAAATAATTTAAATTTTTATAATTTATTTTTAATTAGGTGGGAATTTTAAATTTTCAAATTTTCAAATTTTCAAGTGCTTCTAGCTCAAAATTTGACACCTTTACACTAGACCAATAACATACACAATCAAAAACAATAAAAGAAAAGTGATCAAAATTTTATAATAATTTTTGGAACAGGTAAAAATTTTTTTTATTTTTTCATTTTTTAAATTTACCCCTTTAACCTGTTGATGTGATTTTAATATTAGTGGCAGCCAATACCGGGTCGAGGGATCACATTGAATACATTACTTCAACTGATCCCCGGACGCCGCGCGTTGTGCCATAGGAGGGAACATTTTTTTTCAAATATGGCGCCCGTCTTCTTCCCCAAAAATTCAAGCCATTTTTCCTAATAATCTCTTGATAATCATAAAAATACTCTTAAAAATCCTAACAAAATCCCCAATCCCCTCTTAATCTTGATAAAATCCCCAATCGCCATTCCATTTTTTTAGATTGGTCTTAATTTTTCTTATTCCCATTTTAGAACATTCTATTTCATTTTAGAATATTCTATTCCATTTTAGAACATTCTATAAAATAGAACATTCTATAATATATTCTAGAATTATATAATTAAAATCTATTTATTAGCG